>Ga0209363_1001983_pt1 | contig 10409 bp, 9 predicted proteins | sample WorMetexBAHAMAS3_FD_187385 | JGI IMG/M metagenome (GOLD analysis project Ga0209363, IMG submission 187385) | Marine gutless worms symbiont microbial communities from Max Planck institute for Marine Microbiology, Germany - Inanidrilus exumae... | ecosystem: Host-associated > Annelida > Digestive... | reverse complement strand
GTGTACGAACTGCTCATTATATGAAATGTGCATATGATGTGCACAATTATGATGCACAACAGCACAGAGCTGATCAAATAATCTCCCCTCTTACCCTCTAGACAATCAACTTAGCTGTGTAGGTCGACTACTGAAATATTGGCTTCAATGCAAACTCACTTAAGTTCATACGTCCACCAGTCACCAATAAAAAAGGTAAGTGCAAACAATTTTACTGTTTATTTTGATGGTAATGTCATGTCTAGCTAATAAACCATTGAGAAAAATTTCTGTCAACATTGCAGTTACCCTATAAAAAGTTTCAGCAAATGAGTCCAATGATTGATTGAGTTAAAATTACGTCCCACCCGACACAAAACAGGTCATTTCAGAGACGTTCTACCCAGCAAATCTCTTGGCTTAGTACTGAAAAACGAAAACCAACACAAAAAAGTAAACATGCATCCAAAACAAAATATACTACAACATAAAATTAACACAAAAACTAAATCCAGGTTTGGTCTCCTCCTACAACCTCCGGCCTGGAAACGGAACGGGTCTATTCTGGAAGGTGTAGATAGATAAGTCAGGAAGTAAACCAAAAAGTAAAAAATTAAGAAAGAAAGCATAAGGAAGGAAAGAATAAGGAAGGAAGAAAGTGAGGAAGAAAGTTAAGTATGCAAACAAACTAGAAAACATAGGCAGTCGTATCAACATGCAGACCCATGCCGGCAGTAGCAGCACACGGCCACAAGAGCGACTAGCATAGAGTTTGGTGTTAATAGCTCAATGAGTTTTGCTTTCAAAGCGCGGACAAACAGACAGACATACAGACACGACGGAACGCCCTACCCATGCCAGCGGCCATACAGCCGGCGTGGGTAACAATTTATATAGTGCCAAAATCCACACATGAATCTCGGCACATATCCGCCCAGGAGCCCGTACGGGGCTGTCCAATAATAATCTAGCAGGAAAAGTACGTTCCCAACACAACAGCAGAAGAAAGTTGAATGAAAGGCAAATGGAGTCACCGACCAACAATCTTTTTGCCATCATCAGTTCGCAGTCGAATGATCTGCATGCGAGACGCGACAGCGCGTTCAACGTTGGTCCAGACACTGAGAACGGAGCCACTAAGTATGTAATAATGACGAGATCTCAGTCCATTTTCACAGCGTGACCCTCGAGCACAGTGTCCATGCCTAGAATGACACCAACCCACACACATCCGCAACTGCAAACACTCAGCAGTGTCTCCTTTCATCTATAAGCCAAGCTGGCTGGCTAGCACTAAGGTGACCATCCGTCCCAGATTTTCCATGACAGTCCCGATGTTTAACGATGCGTCCCGGAAAAAAAATCACAGTTCTACTGGGACGCCCATTTGTCCCCTTTTTGGTTTTGTGTCCCAGATTTGTCCCAATTTGGCCAATCTCTGCAGCTGTATGCTTACACATTGGTAGCCAAAAATTAGCTCAAATTTTATCTGTATATACAAAACAATCGCTGGCGGCCGGGGCTCCAACCCAGATCTTGCTGGAGGAGCTCACGACGCTCCCCCAGACTCCCAAGTCAAATCCCCGACGGGCGCTCGCACCCTACAATTCGCGACTTCGGCGTTCGTCCTGGGTCCAAATTGCAGTCACCTTAGCTGGCACACAACATATTTCTTGGGATTGCAGCCTGCCCAACATCTTTAAGGCTGGAACACATTTACCTGACGAAAACAAATACTTCTTATGTTTTTCTTTCTGAACTGAATATTTATTGTCTCAAAACATAAGCCAATGCCTGCAGCATCTACCGGAGTTGTACTGTTGTATGCATGCTTCTCGTAGCTAAGGATATCAGGATACTGTGTACAAAATTTCACTGAAGTAAGACAATACTGAACACTGCAAAGAAGTAATCATTTTACATGGCATACGCTACCAACAGTGCTAAAGTCTAGTGTACATTATTAATTGTTTCATCAATACACACACATGCACATACACACACACCCGTACATCAAAACATAGGTAAGCGGCCATTGTCCACCTCAGTTATTGGCTTCCCACTTCTTCATTTCCATCCTTCAGCTGTGCCGGAAAAGAACCTCTTTACAGCTTGAGTGCCCTTCCGGTCACCCAACCAACAGTGTTAAAGCAATGAAGGGAACAGAAAACTAATTATCTGACGCCATGACTAGAAGACTGGATCTAATTATTCATTACGTCGACACGCTGGGAATAGCATCATCATCATTGGCTGGCAAAGGCTGTAAAGTGTAGTCATGCCAACAACTTCACCGCATCTCTTCCCGTTCAACGCCATAGTCCACAGTTAAGTGGCTTTACATCCACCTCGACGTTCAAAGGCAACTGATTTCTAGACGTCCATGACATCACTTTGCATCTGGTACTCAAAAAGAACCTTGTAATGCTGCGACTCCATCACACTGATCACAATCTGACCATCAACTATGAGTAGAAGATGGACTTCAATGCCCCAGCATCGACATGGATGCCTTAGACACTAGGTGGAATTCACACAGCTGCCGGGTGGCAGGTAACACTGTGTGATACCATATGGCATTTGAGTTTCCCACAGCGGTGAAAGTGAAGTTTACTCTAACTGCTATACACTGTTTACTTTTACTTACTTACTTTACATATTTGAAACAAGGGGTGACCACATATTTGAACTAAGATGTGACTTTGACCTTTGACCTCCAGAATCTAATCAGGTCATTAGTAGGGGCTAGTGAATATTCCCTGTCAGTTTTATCAAAATTGTTCAAGCCCTTCATGAGATATCATGGTAACAGTACCTGACCGGATAAATGAACGAAGAGACGATTGATTGATTGGATTTTGATGTCCCTTTTCAGCATAAATACAGCTAAATTAGAGACAAAAATGGACAGACAAACGGGATAGCCTAAATCCATAATGCCTTTGCCGACATTGTCGGGTTGGTTACTTAGTTGAGTTTAACGTCCCCTTTCAGCACAAATATGGCTATATCAGAGACAAAATGTCAGCGGTGGAGAGCTATCCTACCAAGTGAAGGAAAGCCAGCGATATATTAACCTCAACCCCGGCCGCCTTTTTGTTCAGCAGCCACCAAAAAGGAAAAGGGATCAAGAGGCTCATTTAAATTATTATGCTAGCGCCTACAACAGGGGGAGACAACTATTGCATCACAAGACTAAACGAAACCAAATACAACAAAACACCAGAATAAATCTTAACTAAGCAATACAGATAACACAAAATAAATGCAACAAACTAAACCCAGGTTCGGTCATCTCCTACGACCTCCGGCCTGGAAACACAGTGGGACTATTCTGGTAGAAAGCGAAGGGATGGACAAAATAAGAAAATAGGTAAAGCGAATGAGAAAAAGAAAAGGAAAAAAGTAAAAAAAACCAAAGGATGAGGAAGCGAATGGACAAGGGAGGAAAAAGGGGGAGAAGGGTGTACCCCGGCCCCATGTGGCAAAGGCATAGAAACAAAGTTTTCAATGCTACGTGTTCATATGTCAGGATACAACATACATGTATGCGTGAAGACAGCAAGATGATGAACTATCGTAGAGATCTTCCCAGTGATAGCGAGCCGTATCATAGTCCACCACTCTCCGATATCTCTTGCGAATCTCGGTGAACGACTCCAGACGTGGTTGTCGGCCTGTGTTGGGTTTGTAAACCACACATGACATGGCCGCAGCTGCCGCGTCCTTCTTCTTGGCTTTGCTGGTGACGGCCAGCAGCACCAATTTACGTCTGTCGTAGTAGTCCTGCAGACGCATCATCACTGACAGTCAGTCACACAATTATCATTACGGCTTTAATTTTTTTGTGACTGTCATGGGATTTGCAAAATTTGCGAATTTGACCCATTACTGCAAATTCCTGATTATACCATAAATCTGACTCCTTTTTACCGTGCGACGCTACGCTAGCGCGGTATATGCTGTCATCGTGTGTTCGTCTGTCTGTCTGTCACAAGTTGGAGTTCTACAAAAATGGTTAAACCCAGGATCACGCAAAAAACGCCATACAATAGCCCATGGACTCGTTTATTGATGCCAAAGATCTTGGCGAAATTCCAACAGGGTCACCCCCAATGGGGGCACCAAACAGAGGTGGGTAGGTTACAATAGGCAACTTTTGAACAATATCTCGCTATATCTCAGAAACGGTGCTACATAGGGATATAGTTACTATGGAATGTCAACCGGAATTCGTATGCATTCTATAAAATGGCGCCATTTTCAGTGACCTTGGGTGACCCCTAACTACTCTAAACCACCCCTTTTTCCAAATTTTGTATCCCTTTTTGTATCTTCGTACTGGGTGGATACAGACTTCAAATTTGGTAGGCAGGTTGATCGTAGCAAGTCGTAGCCCTCAGATGACAAATCATCCCTGAAAGGGGCGTGGTCAGGTCACATGAACCATTTAAATTTTGGTGGGCACCAAACATACACCAACCGTATCTCTGGAATGGATGAAGCTAAAGTAATCATATTTTGTACACAAGTAGGCTATAAAATGTCTTAGCCATTTTGGTACAATACCAGCGTATGACGGACGGATGGACAAAGGGACAGACACATGACGACAGCATATACCATGCTAGCATAGTGTTGCGTGGGTAAAAATAAATCAAACACAACAAAAGCAAACATGTATCTATAACAAAATATACTACACCATAAAATTAACATTAAATAAATTAGCCCCGTACGGGACTGAAGGCAGACTCTTCACAACTGACGTTTCTGCCAAGTTCAAAGTCCCATGTGACACAAAAACTAGGACAAATATCGAAACTCCAGCCCAACAAAATTTAAATATTGTGCCCTGGTTTAAGAATCCGTGGTCAATTGCCAGCTCACACTGTAAATGGCAGATGAGATAGCTGTTGAAAATGGCCGGATTTCAAATTTGAAGGGCTTGTGACCTTGACCTTGGATCGGGTCATACTGCACACCGTCGTGCATCACCCATCAACCTCTACCTACACGCCAAATTTTATTGAAATCCAAGAAAGTTTTTGTGCATGGACGGAATCAATGGACATTTGAGACTGGCTTTATTAGGTCGACTCTGTCGAGAGTTTACCTAACAAGGTAAGGTAAATGAATAGAAGTGACCTGTTTTGAAAGGTAGAAGCCGTCGTTTGTGGCATCGTGTTCCATGGCTATGTCGACGGCAGCAATCCAGTTCATTCCACGTTCGACGGTCACAGTGTTGAGTGTGATCTTGGTCTGCATGCCCGAGAAACTGCCGGAGTACGTCTTGGTCTCGCGCACACTCACACTTTCACCGGAAGAACCGAGATCTGTCAACCGCCGACATCAAATCAGTAACCAACCGAGTCATCTAACAGGTGAAGATTTTTTATTTGACCATTAAGGTCCAGCTGGACCTGCCCATGTGGTCGAGTGGTTAACGCACTCGGCCGCCATGTGCAGTAGAGCGTGATGCACTCAGTGGCCGGGGTTCGACTCAGCCCGGGCGCGTCCGCCTACCAAAGAATCATTTCTAATAATTCCTACGCACATAATGAACAGGGAGTTAATCCCGGGCAGGTAATAGGGTTTGACGGTGTCCTCTATAAAGTGTGACCGTTGCTGATGCCTTGATTAGCAGCGTCAAGGTATCAGCTGAGCTGACGTGAGAGCTGAAGCAGATAGATGTGACTAAGTCTCCTGGTCGACACTGCAGAAGCGTCAATCAGGTGGCCGGTCGCTGTTCGGCAGACCGGTGGGGCTGGCACTGAATAAGTGCCAGTCCGGGCTTAGTCAGACAGTAGCCACACCTAGAGGGGGCGCATTTAGAAATACCTGACAGCTGCTCAAGCCTACTTTCCCTCCTTCACCCTACATAGCGCACACCACACACACCTATCAACTCCCCTCCTCTCCCTGGGCTGGCACATTGGACTGATTCAAAAGGTCTCAGAGCTGGCCAGCTGGTAGGTCCAGAGTAGGCCGGACCCCTGCCCGCAAATAACAAACGAACGAACGAACGACTCATCAGCCACTGAAAGTAAGTCAGTTAAGTTAGTGCAGCCAAACCTTAGACGGCTTATATATGCTCACAGCTGAGACCATACCTACCTATCTCCAGTCTCATGGCTTCTTTCCAGGCAAACCTGGGCTAGCTGGTTAACCTCAGATTTCTTCCATCACTCATTCCAGAAGAGTATGTTGATTGACTCAGCTAAGGTTTTACGTCCCCACCCGACACAAAATAGGCCATTTTGGAGACATTCTTCCCAGCCCACTCTCTTGGCTTAGTACTTAAGAACTACACCTAACATGACGAAAAGAAACATGCATCAGTAACAAATATACTATATCGCAAAATAAACACAAAAACCAAAGCCAGGTTTGGTCACCTCTTACAATCTCCCGCCTGGAAACAGAATGGATCTTTTCTTAAGGAAGTAAATAAGTAAAGAAGTACGTAAGTAAATGATTTATATAGTGCCAAAATCAACAAATGAATCAGGATGCTTTAAAGCCATGGCGCCCACATGGGGCTCCAATTAGGGGACTCGGCCAAGCCAAACTTTGCGCCCCATAGGGGACTTGGCCAAGCCTGGAGTTACTAAACAACAACACACATGGAGCGTGTGTAAGATGTGTGCAGCAGCCGTACCAAGGATGCCCATGTCCCAGGCACCACGACGTTTCTGATCAAGAATGATGGACGTCAACGTGTCGGTGAAGAACCGGAACAGTTTATTCTGCAGTTCAACCTCAATGCCGAGAATACGGTTCAAGAACCTGTTGATGCTGTTGTAGTCTAGCCATACAAATAACAAACACTGCATATGTATAAATCATTTTAATTACTGACTGTCTTCCAAGAGAGAATGCTTGGTTGGCAATAGATTAGCGGCACAAACAATGCAATCTAAGTCATATCATGCCTTTAAAGGAATAAATTATTGCAAAAATTGTATATGATGAATGAAAGTTTTGAATACAGTATTTCCAAAAAAAAAATTTAATATCGAGAATGTCTATTAACTGTGCATGTACATGGCTAAGGCAAATGTTCCATTATCATGATTTTGTCTTCTCCGTTTGTTCCAAACCTGTGTATTCTGTCACAAAATACCACAATTTTTCACTTACTCTTTAACATCATCCCATCTACCTCTATCACCACCATACAACAACTGACCCAGCCATCCTTATTTCCAGCCCCATCTACTGTCATATTCATCATACAATCACTGACCCAATCAACATCCAGTAACAACTAATTTGAACCACACATACAGACACACGTCTCAAATCGCAACACAAGTTCTCAGGTATAATGGTAACACCCCAAACCAATATCATGATCCACCTTCCACAACAACATGATTATTAACAAGTATTACACTCATACTGACAGACCTTTATCAAAGTTGTAATTGCCGTTTTCATTGAGAATTAGACCAACACCAACTAAAGCATCACGCACATCTGCAATGATGAGATACAACAACAGCCAAGTGTATTTGTCAGTTATTATTAACTTACGCAAACGATGGTCTACTAATAAAAGTAATGCACCAATAACAGTTAGCAATATAATAAACACTTTTACTAATGTAGAAAAAATAAATAAATTAGCCCTGTACAAGTCGACTCTTCACAACTGACGTTTCTGCCAAGTTCAAAGTCACGTGACACAAAAACTAGGACAAATATAAAAAAATCTGGTCCAACAAAATTTAGATATTGTGCCTTAGTTTAAGAATCAGTGGTCAGTTGCCACCTCCCATTGTAAATGGCGGAGAAGATAGCTTTTGAAAATGGAAGGATTTCCAACTTTGAAGGGCTCGTGACCTTGACCCTGGATCGGGTCATACAGCATACCGTCGTGAATCACTCATCAACTTCTACCTACATGCCAAATTTCATTAAAATCATAAAAACTTTGTGTGGATGGACGGACATATGGATGATGTTTATTTGAGACCCACTTTATCAGACGGACTCTGTCAAAGAGTCGACCTAAAAGTATGCAGCATTAGTAACATTGCGAGCACAATAATAATATTGCACAACATCAAAATAGAACATTATGCACTACGTCGAATACGAACCTTGCAGAAAATTTCCTGAGTATTCTGGTAATGCTGAATTATGTGCATCGTTGTATAATACAGATTTCATCATCATCTCCAAGGCCATTCGTCCATACTATAACACATTTGCCAAAAAAAAGGTTTAATGGCAACACCAAACTGCAAGTGGCATTGTATTTCACAATAATCAGCCTCAATATCTTTATTACAGTGCCTATGTATTATAAAAGAAAACATTAATTAACAACTGTACACAACTATTTGTCTTGAAACACTTAAAATTTCTATTCCCAGATCAATTTAAAACCATGTGCACAAATACAGTGGTTTTTCTCTCAAGAGCTGCTTGTGAGTTTAATATAAAATTACACTGAATGTGCCACCGGCCACAATCTACTCACCACCGCCACGATACCAAATGATTACTATCACAAAGCATCATTCGTACTGGGTTGTTTTAATAAAATCAACAAGAACAACTTTGTAGCCATCCCCGAAAACACCAACTGTAATCTGTTACTGTTGCACCAACACTAACATTAATGTTAACATACTCTCTAATTTAACAAGCCACTTGTAATTCTATATTTTAAACTAGAAACAATACACAGAGACTCAGCAATGCTTATGGTTTCTAGTTTAAAATATAGAATTACAAGTGGCATGCTAAATGCAAAAATTCATCATTAAGTTGCAGTATTTCCAGAATTCACATTAGAGAATATGTTAACAGCAATGTTAAGTGTTAGTGCAACACTAAAAGAGTTACAGTAGGTGTTTTCTGGGATGGCTACAAAGTTGTTCTTGTTGATTTTATGCTGAAAGTACTTTTGTTGAATACATTTATTACTTCTATTACTATAATACTTGCTATTCTTTCATTTGATACATCAAAACCAACCAAGACTGCAGTAGCAAAAACCCATCAATAACAACAATGCTTGCAGCTAATAAACTTCATATACAATAAAAACTAGACGGCTGTATTGGGCAGGAAGCCAGCTATTATCGAAAGTTTTAAATTTTTGTGGGTTCCCACCTCCAGTTTTGGTGTATTCTTCCCTTCCTAGTCAAACGTCAACTTGATCTGTATACATGTAGGCAAAAAACTGCTAAAAATCTGCAACTTTTACCAATCTGGGCCAAGTTAAGCATGGAATGGGACACTGAACCCATGATGTACTCTTCCATGCCAAATTTCACCTTCATTGGTATATACTGTTGCCCCAGCCCCCTACAGGCTGAAAAACTGTAATTTGTAAATTCTGAACTCCAGTATATGTATATGCCTTCCAAAGGCAACTGGCGACTGATACAGTAAACAGCTGGAAATGTTCTCAAGTTGTATAGATTCAACTCCACTACCTGAAACATACAGCCACATCTATGCAGTGAGTGTAGAATGCAAGAGCAATCGCATACGAACCCGGTTGTCGATGTTGAAACGACTCAAATCTCTCGTCTCCGTCGCACGACGATCACCATGAGTTAGAGCTCCCTACGTATACAATGAGCACGTGATGGTGCACAGTATCATCTCAGTTACATGATACAGTAACATATAAACTACTATTAATGCTGCCTAAATGCAACAGTGCAGTTAAGTTCATTGAGTTTAGTATTATGTCCCACATGATACGAAATAGGGTCATTTCAGAGACGTTCTTCTCTTGGCTAAGTACTGAAAAACCAAAACAAACACAACGAACAAAGCATGCATCTGTACCAAAATATATTACAACATAAAAATAAACCCCCCAAAAAAACTAAAGCCAGATTTGGTCCACTGGTCGCCTCCTATGACCTGCGGCCTGGAAACAGAGAGGGCCTGATCTGGTTTTGGCGCTTCATAAATTTATCACTTAGTTAGACACTTACCCACTTACTGACAGTCCCGGGACCCACACGGTGCGTGCTGGGTAAGTAGTTGTATATTCACTATCCCACAGCACTGCTAATAATTCATACACTACTTCACAATGGCTCCTGCACCGTTTCTTCTGAGCTACTCGGTTTTCGATTTCAGTTTTTTCCTTATTTTTCGTTTCTCTGAGCCGTGCGCTAGATTAAGCTGGCCATCTCGTCAGCATTTGAGTGCACGTTAATCTACTGCATCGTATCGTATCGTAATGGTCATATAGCAACACGACAATTAACATCTGCTTAGTGCACACAAAACCAAATGTAATGGCTATACAATGGAAAACAAACAATGGCAGTTATTCTTCTGAAATGCAACGGCTACATCTATCAATTAGATTCTCATTAGCCACAGTCTGCTGCTGCACCACGGGAAATGTGTCAGTGGCAAATGGGCAAGTCGCGCCAGCAACGTACGCC
>Ga0209363_1001982_pt1 | contig 10409 bp, 9 predicted proteins | sample WorMetexBAHAMAS3_FD_187385 | JGI IMG/M metagenome (GOLD analysis project Ga0209363, IMG submission 187385) | Marine gutless worms symbiont microbial communities from Max Planck institute for Marine Microbiology, Germany - Inanidrilus exumae... | ecosystem: Host-associated > Annelida > Digestive... | reverse complement strand
TTAATTCATTGTCAGATTATTGTTATACGTCTTGAAATAACATCAGTACAGCTGACTTATTAGTGGCCAATGTGGCATTTATAGGATCATTTTGAACAGAAGTTTCAGAACTGCTTGTCGTCGGATGAAGGTTCAGTTACCTGGTATACGATCTGTCAACTATGTTTGGTTGCTGCAGCAGAAGAACCTGCAGGTAACCAGTTGTTGTTATGTTATTTACAATTGAAGAGTTCTTGCGTAATCAGTTGAATTGATGTAATGTTTGCTATTTTGCTTGTGTATAATGTGTTAGTTTATTTGTTTTTAATTAAAAACATTTTTACTGGGTTTTCTGAGAAGCTTGACAACTCCGGCGCAATTATTAGATGGTAAGTGCTGAAGAGATGTTATATGTTTGGAGTGGCACAATAGCATGGCTTACCCATATTTGGGAAAGTTGTTGTCCATTTGATTCAAGTTATGGGGTTTTTATCGGTACCACAGCCAAGAGGTTGGCTGAAAAGACCCGTCAAAGGAGACCTCTTGCTGCATGTCAAGGAGATCTTCTCCACAAATACTTTCAGTACTAAGCCAAGCAATTGGCTGATAAGAACGTCTCCAGTTTGACCTATTTTGTGTTGGGTGGGACATAAAACCTTCACTCAATCAATGAATCCACAAATTCTAGGTCACAGAAAAATGCATTTACAGTATTTTTATATATTTTCTGTTACTGCAATGTGTTAGTTGTAACTCCTGTCAGTTTTTACTTTGTAGACATGATATAATGTATCTTTTGTTAGAAATGCTGATAAGTAAAAACATAATTGGAGTAAAAATGTAAAAGGGGTAAGAGCCCTAATTTTGGGGAATACTACAGTCTGATAGGTTGTTCCATGTGCTAAGGTGAACCTCAAACTTTCTGAGAAATACTGCTCACAGACTGCTGCACAGAAATGCACAATGATGCAGGGTTCCCACAGTCCTGAAAAATTTTCAAGGCCTGGAAAGTTATTGAAAACCGGTCAGGTCCTTGAAAGTTCTTGCATTTCATCTGTGAAGTCCCTGAAAGTCTGTGAAAGTTTGACCAACATGACAGTAACAATGCAAGGCTGAAATCTGTACTGCAGTTTCAGACTGGCAAGCATAGATCCCATGATAACTATGCAGAGGACATCATTGAGGAATAGGCCTACACTAAATATATTGACGAAATTTTTGCTGAACAGCAAAGCAGATTTCTTTCTGTCATGCCTGTAGTCGGGATTAACACACTTTTCCATGACAGAGTGGCCCACTGCAAACAGTTATTAAGCTTTAGTCATATACCAGGCAAGTTCTGTTTTCTCATGGCAATGCATTTGTTGAAAGGGGATTTAGCATACCACACAGAAGCAGATGACTTTACTGGTGACATATTTGAGGCTAAACGGTTTGTGACCGCATTGTAGCAGATGGTGATATATGCAACAATGACATGAGAATAAACAGCTGTTGTTGGTATGTGGCAATGTCAGCCTGCCAGGAAGAAATATGATGCATATTTGAGGAATAGAAAGTTTTAAAGAACAAAAGCTTTACTGCACAGAAAAGAAAAGTAGTTTTTGATGAAGTTGACCAGTTGAAAACAAAAAAGAAGCTGAGACTGACAAGGAATTTAGCTGCTGCAGATGACTTTGCTGAAAAGGCTGAGCATAGTAATAAACTGACATTGATAGCACAGTCAAATGATACCAGAAAGGCAGCTAAACAGAAAGACGTTAAATTGAAGTCTGTAGATCAGCAACTTGGTGATAAGTTGGCACAGCTCAGCAACTGTCAGTAGCAGAGAAGCACTCAGTTATTAATGTAAATGTCTGTAAATAGTGTTCAGTAGTGAAAATGTTATCGGCAGTGCGGTGTATTTTAATTAGTACATGTAGGTACTATACACTTATTAATATTGCTTCACATTATCTGTTTCCTGTATTTTCTAGATACTTTTAATTTTAACTGCAAGAGAAAGTCGATCTTGGGTTACTGTACTTTGTTTTATCACTAACCATTTAAAAGTGCTTTAAATGCCCGACACTGTGTAAATAGGTCATTGAAAACACTGGAAAAGGTCCTGGAAAGGTCCTTTATTTTTTATCTACTTGTGGGAACCCAGATGACAGAAACTAAACTAAAGTGGTAACGTCCTTGCTTATTAGATGTGATATTGTTGTGTTGCCTGCCAGCCAGAATATGCTGTCACCTTCTTTATTAGCTAAGAACGTGAGTAAAACTGGGTGTGCAGCCTGCAAGTTAAACCATACCTCAGTATGAATAATTTAAGATGTGTTGAACTGTGTGATTAACTGAGTTAGGATCAATCGAGTGTTGTGTTTCAGTTGATGGGTCGTTCGGTGGACTTGCACTATCTGATCAGTCAGCGAATTAACAGCATGTTATTGCGGTCACTGGATGTGGCAGTTTCACGCTTTGAGGCTCTTGGCTTCACAGCAGTTGTCGTAAGTGCTTTAGTGTTTGTCCTCCTTTGCTTTAAAAACATGCTTTCAGGCGTCATGTACTGTAATGTACCTGAACAGTAGATGTCCACCTTAAGAGCTAAGATTGTAGGGCTGTACCAAATATTCTATTTATATTCTATTCAGATGGAACGTTAGGTCAGTTATTGTGTTTATGTATGAGTGACCAAATAATATGGTCAAAAATAGAATGCAAATAATTGGAGTTCGACCATAGAAACTGCAGTTTGCCGTGAGAACAAGTAAACAGTGCAGTCAGTACTATGAGCAGCGTAGTCAGCAGCAGCCAGCACCGAGCAGTGAAAACGTGCTGCTCTGTAGGCAGCCCGCGTCCACACGAAATGACGGTCGCTGTAAGCCCTTCTGTCTGTAACACTGAGTTGCTGTCTGCAGTTGTGGTAACGCGACGTGTCCACTCTGTTCATGCCTCTGGCTGCACAGCGTCATCCCAGAGCAAGTGACTTGCTAGCAAATAGCTAAGATAACTGGCTGCTACAGATTGGTATTCCAGTGTGCATTGGTATGTGTGTATAACATAATAATAATAACAAGGTGTCGCCCTGACGGACGTAACATTACTGGCCCACCACGTGCTGCCCCCTGGTGAGTTACGTTGCATATGCGAGTGTTACAGACGACGACAACAGACACCAGCGACCGTTTGCTAGTCTGGCCTCCTACACTATGTGTAGGCAGGCCAGTAATAATGATAATAATAATATGCAAATCTTATAATGTGCACAAAGTCAAGCATGCTTGAATTGGAGGCACGGGCAGTCGCCAGGTGGCCTGATTGGGTGTGTTATTAATTTATATTGAGTTGGGATATGAGATGGGATTTTAGATGGTGCTTAAAACTGTACAGAGATGGTCTCAGCTAGTCAGTCAGTTGGTCGTCATCCCGTATGGGCTCTGGAGCTGTAGTGCACCCTGATTCATTTGTTGATTTCAGTGTATAATTCATGTACTTACTTACTTTCATACTTACTTGCTTACTTACTTACTTATTTACTTTCTTAAGAATAGGCCCATTCTGTTTCCCAGCCAGAGGTCGCAAGAGGCGACCAAACCTGGCTTTAGTTTTTTTCCATTATAGTATATTTCGTTATGGATGCGTGTTTGCCATTGTTGTGTTAGCTTTTTATTATTAAGCAAAGAGTTTGGCTGGGAAGAAACGTCTCCGAAATGACCTGTTTTGTGTTGGATGTGACGTAAAACTTTTAACTCAGTCGGTTAACCTTTGATGTCACAGCATCGACAGGCATTAGACTTCGGTTGGTTGTAGTTGCCCTGGTTGTGTAATTATCATCCAGATATGGCAGTTTGAGTGGAGTCTGGTTGAACAGTCGAACTCGGATTGTTGATGGCGAACGCTGCAACTATAAGCACCCGATGACGTTGATGATTTATGATGGGCCAACTGCTTGGCTATCTTCAGCCCCTTGTCACTGTGTGCGTGTCTCTGCGTACATGTAGGAACTTGTTGGACTGATCAACGTCAACCGTGAAACTCACAAACTGCTCAGTAAGCATCTGGAGTTGGATGACTTCAAGTCTCTGTTCTGTGAGGCAAACAACAGCGTCAGTGCTCCGTATGGTCGCATTCCAGTCTACATGTTACTTGAACTGAGTGTACACTTCCTGCCTCATTACTGCTACAATGATGCCACCAGAAGGTAACTGCTGAATTGCATTGTGGCATATAATCAAATGTAATGTACTGCAAATATCATGCAGTACTTACCTTACATTTATCCCTGTTTGAGAATACTGTCAGACATAATAATATTAATTTTAGCTGCAAGGTTGCAGATAAATGGAGCACGTAAGTAAGTAAGTGCATTTGTAAAGTGCACTACATCTAAAATAGGTCACTAGGCGCCACGGTCCTCAGCCAAACAAATGCGTTTTCAGTAACTGACAAAACTCAAAAAGTGATAGTTCAAAGTCACGGAGATGAAGTGGTAGATTGTTCCACAGATATGGACCAGCTGCAGTGAAGGATCGATCTCCCAGAGTTGTGCCAGTTCATGGAACGTCGTAAGTAGCAACATTAGACGATCGTAGTCGCCGACAGCCAGTGGTTGTGATAAGTTGACAGTCATCCGCCAGGTACTGTGGTGACAGACCATTCAGTTCCTTGTATACCAGAATGGCCATCTTAAACTCAATGCGTTGCAGTACTGGTAGCTAGTGAAGTTGTCTGAGTACTGGCGTGATGTGCTCGGATCGACGAGTGCCACTACATCTACACATGCTTGCTGCTGTCCAGTTGCAATTACACACTTTAGTAGAGCATCTGATGCTGGGTATGATGTGCTTTCTTTTTATTAGCAAGTGACACACACATCATTTCAACAACCATTTTCCAAGTGATCCTGAGGGATTATTGATGTGTGGTTGGATGCCATTCATGACAGCGAGCAATGGAGTTACTGGACGACATCTTTTTCTGCATCCATTAGCTCATTTCTGGGGGAAGAGGTGTTGCTGCCTTTTTGTCGATTCTTCTGTGCCACTACTTGGCAAGTCAGCTGATAGGAAAGTCTTTCTTGCTAAACTATGCATGCAGACAAGTTATTTGTTTAGTATTGGTGCAGATATTTATGCAATGGAAAAAGTGCCACTGCTTTCACTCATAAGATTTCTAACAAGTGTGCAATTTGGCAAAAGGCTTCATCGCCCGACTAGTAACTTCCTTGCTGCAAATCGATTCATCCGATCTCGACCCCATCTGATACATGGTTTTTTGGACAGCTTCCAAACAGCATCTCGATCATTATAGCCGTTTTTGCATAGCTGACTCGTGTGCCCAACACACAGATACACAGACCACACTACGTGCGACATCTGTAGCAACAGGCCGCATCTCATGCACAGTGTGCAGGCACTGCAGACTAGTAATACTGAAGGCCTGCTGAAAGAAATTTTAATTGCCAAAAATGATCAATTTCATGCTTGAATTGTGAATGTGGTGGTGTTGGTGAAGATGATAGTGATTGTGATCATGTGAGGCAGATTTGTACGAACTGTTCATCCATTTGCTGACGAAGTAAAGCGTGACAAACCCCCAACAACGGCGCCGTGCAATCTTTGGGGCACTAAGGTAAGTGTGATTTACTTACTCATATAAAGACTGTCACTGATAGACTTCAGTTCTCGGCTCAAGACACCGGCTGTGTCACTCATTCTGTTTAGTGAGTCTAATAAAATTTTAAAGTAGTTTTTAAATGGTGTTCTGCCATTTGAGGAAAAGGTAAAGATGTTTGAAATGTTCTACAACTGATCCCTCCTGTGTTGAGCTGTTCCAAATACGTTTTTCAAACGATTTATGACGTTGTACTTCTTTAGATTATTCACATCAGGGAAGGCATTTCTTGTTGAGATGCTGTTGTTTCTTTGTTGCAGGAGTTGAATGCACTCTTCTCAGATCTTTACAGTGCTTACCAGCATTTCATCGGACAGCCACACTTTGATGCGTTACTTGAACTCCTCGGCTATCAAGACGTTGCCATGTTACTCAAAGAACTGACGGAGAGTATCAGAAACTTGGTGAGTTACTCATGAACATATCATTGTTTAGTTTCACAGTGGAGTGCTTCAGAGTATCTGTATTACAACCATACGTTTTTATGCTTTTGCAGGATTTCACAATGTGAATACTTAGAATTAGGATGTTGTTTAGTTGTGATGGTATTGTTGGAGTAAATTTTTCTTTGAATCTGACACTGACAAAGTTCATAGAAATTGAACAGTCATGATGTCAGTAATTACTGCATTGCACTGAGAGACAGTGTGATTTATGGTCATTAACATTTCAAGATTTGTAACTCCATCGGTTTTCAGTATTTTTGAGAATTTTTCTACAATTATCAAGTGAATTTGTAAGAATAGTTTTTTCATAATTTTTACAGATTCGGCAGAGACTTAGCTGTTTTGTTGCATAACAACTGTGGGCTATTTTTACGACAATGTGGTATGCATGAACACAAAGTCAGTGACAGATCTTTTGTGAGCAGGATGTGTTTTACGTTGAATGTATAGATACAAATTCTATCTTGTGTCCTTACGTCAAGTGCTAGATGGTTACGCATTGGCCTTGAATGTAGTCTAGAACTTGTGAAATTGGATCACCTTTAGTTTTGATATGCCAGCTGATTTTAAGTCTTTTTACCATGCGATGTGATGCTAGCCCCGCAGTGTATGCTGTCGCCATATGTCTGTCTGTCTGTCCATGTGTTCGTCCATCTGTCACACGCCAGTATTGTACAAAATGGCTAAACATAGGTTCATGCAAATGACGCAGTATGATAGCCCAGGGACACTAGCTTTCTGACGTCAAAGGTCTCGGCAAAATTCCACTGAGGTTAACAGAAACAGGGGCGCCAAATAGAGGTGGGATATATTAAAATTGGCAATTTTCGACCAAACCAATATCTTGCTATATCTCACAAACGGTGCAAGATAGGGACATTGGTCATTATGGAATGCTAATAGGAACTCGTATTCGCTGTATCAAATGGCGCTGTTTCCAGTCACCTTAAGTTACCCCTAACTCCTCCAAACCACCCCATTTTTGACATTTTGTATCACCTTTCATATCTTTGTAGTGTGTGGAGGTAGAGACTTTAAATTTGGTAGATAAGTTGATCATAGCAAGTGCTAGCCCATGGATTTCAAACCATCACTGAAAGGGGTGTGGTCAGGTCACGTAAACCATTTAAATTTTGGTGGGCATCAACCATATATCTGGAACAGCTGAAGCTAGAGTGGTCAAATTTTGTACACATGTACGCTACGTCAAGCCCCAGCATAGCAATGACAAATCACCATTAAAAGGGGCGTGGTCAGGGTCATGCGACCCATTTTAAATTTAGGGCCTCTTCATTGATATATGTGAAATGGCTGAAGCTAGAATCGTCAAATTTTGCACACAGGTAGACTGTAGTAAATATGACAAACCACCCATGAAAGGGGCGTGGTCACGGTCACATGACCCATTATCAGTTTTGATGACTGCAATCATATCTCTGGAATGGATGAAGCGAGAGTCACCAAATTTTGTGTGCAGGTAGAGTATATCAAATGCTAGCCTTTGGGTGACAAGACTACTAATTGGCGTGGTCAGGGTCACGTGACCCTTTGTTTCTAATTTCCCCCCAATTATGTCTTTGGAATTGGTGAAGCTAGACATTCAAATTTCGGGTGCTGAGTGATACACTGGAGTACAGGTGCATGCATGACATATAACCCCCAAAAGTGTTGAATTTAATGTGAATTTGTATAGTGCATTGTCGTAGAACCTCTAATGCACTGTTAATGTGTTCCGAGTCATGTAACCTCTTTAAATTTTGGGAAATAAGTGATAATACTTCGTTCATGGTACAAGATAGAGACATAGTTGCAAAGGAAGACTAATAGGAAGTCGTTTGTGGCCTATCAAATGGTACTATTCAAAATGCCCTTGAATGACCTTGAAAGTCACTTTTGCTATTTGCAGCCTTTCTAACTCCCATGCCGTGTGAAACATAGCACGAATTTACTAACATAATGCATCGCGCAGTCCCTCTGTGATAGCTGAGCTTCTTGCTTAAGTTAGGCAAGTCTAACCAAGCCACGTGTATGCAGTCCAGTATAACTGGATGCGTATTCTGAGCCAGGGCTGCATTAAGTTAGAAAATGCTTCTGAAAAGCCCTTAGGATAAGCACTTAGTTGTCACTTTAGGGCATCTAGCAAAGAAAGAGTTTATATAATAAATATTCCATGACATTGTCAGTAAAGGTTTTGTAAACAGATACTTTAACCAAGTTGCAATTGTACTTTATACTGTTCTTGTACAACATACGTTACAAAAACAACAATAAATAAATTATTTAACTAAACATACTTGTTTACCATCCAACTCAGTATACGCCAACATGAAAGAACCAACTGCACATGCTCAAGTTCAAGTCATCTAAGCAGATAATGTTTCTGCTTAGTTTGATATCTAAGCACTTAGTTCAGAATGACTGTCAAGTGCTAAGCGCTTAGTTATCTTAGATAAGCACTTGATAACTTAAAGCAGCCCAGGATAAATTTGGACGGTTGTTTTTTATTTGGCAGGAAGGTCATCTCATATAAAAATGGTGGGATGATGGAGGCGACCCAAATGAATTGGCGCCTAGTTGCATCTCTGGAATTTCACCATGTCTCTTGAATCAACTCCCTTTATCTCTTTGTCAACCTCATTCTGGGACTAGTTTCTCCATTTCCAACTCACTTATTCCATCACCTATCACTTCGTCCTCTTCTGTTTCACCACTCTGCTCATCCATAACTCCCTCTCTCCCGGCTTAAAGCCTACCTTTTTCACAAATCCTACCCCCATAGTTTCACTTCTTCCTGCCGGACTGCCTTCACGGACTTTTGCTAGGACCGTTTCTTCTGAGCTACTCGGTATTTGTTTTTAGTTTATCTTTATTTTTTGTTTCTGTACCGTGCGCTAAACTAAGCTGGCCATATCATCAGCTGTAAAGTGACAACTAACCAAATGTAAATGTAATTGTATCATATTGTATACCTCTGTTAGCCTCGCTTTCTCCAAACAAAACCAGATTATAACCATTGTCGTTCCAGTTTGCCACTGGGCGTGAGGCACATCTGTCTCATGGTGTTTGACATGTTGCCGTTGGTGCACCTGTAACACTTGAACAAACATTCAGTGTTATATCTGGGATGTGAATTTAAGTTATTGTTTTGTATTATGTAATTGCAGATAAATACAACTCTTCTTCCGTACCTTCATGGTCTGTTGAACGTTTTTCCAAAGAGGTGCATATTGCCACGTTATGAATACACATCACCAGGTTGTCAGACTGATTTTTTGTTGTTGATGATGATAGTGATGTAGATGATGAGCCATCACTACTTTTGTTGTAGTTATCATGACTTAAACTACTGCAGGAATTCGTCTGGTTCAGGTGACAAATTTTGAGCAAAGCATTGCTGTTTAAACAGTGTAGAGCCATGAAGATTCAAGCATTTGTTTTTGTATTTATTATTATTATTATTATAAAACCTCGCAACGGACTCGTCGACAGCATTGTTGTCAGCTCCCCATCGCTCGCCGCCAACTGACACCAATAAGGTGTACACCCATTGCGATCAGCAGTTTGGCTACGTTCGCTTTACTGCTACACTCAGTACCGAGTTTCCTGGGGCGATCACCACTTAGTTTTGTTTTACCAATACGCTAGAGGGCGTCACTGCTATGCCAAGTGGGCTACATGCTAGGCTCTGCCACGCATTTCTAGTTGTTTTATTTATTTATATATTACAAAGTTTATGATATAAATGTTTATCTGTTGTTGCTAATTTAATTATGTATGCCTTGAGGAAGATCTGTCAGAGGTCATTGACGTGTTTCCGTAGATAAACATTTTGCTACTGTTCCACTGTAAGGCATGAACAGCGCAACGCTGGAATATGTCACTGTCATATGGCATGATGTCAGCCCTGTGTCATAGCTGTTGATTTCATATTACAAAGTGTTCTGTCAGCATTCTGTTATGAGTAAAACTGATATTTTTAATGAGTATGTAATTAGTGTTAATTGTTATCGTTGATCTATGAGTGTGACATTTAAATAACATTTTCTATCTGTTTGTACTGTTATGTAAAAATACGTTGCTCTGTATGTTGTAGGAGTTCTTGCTTATTTCCAGGCTCAGCTTGTGGATATCATGGCATATGCAGATCTTCAGCCCAAAGTGTTTCAGTATTTTCGTGAAATTGGCAATGCAGTCATTTTTGCTTTGCACTTTGAACAAGCTATGGTATGTAAAAGTTGTTTTTTGTCTATCAAATGCATTTGATAGACTATCTAATCACTTTGGTTTCTGTCTGTATGTGTGTGTGTGTGTATGTTTGTCCACAGA
>Ga0209363_1001981_pt1 | contig 10412 bp, 4 predicted proteins | sample WorMetexBAHAMAS3_FD_187385 | JGI IMG/M metagenome (GOLD analysis project Ga0209363, IMG submission 187385) | Marine gutless worms symbiont microbial communities from Max Planck institute for Marine Microbiology, Germany - Inanidrilus exumae... | ecosystem: Host-associated > Annelida > Digestive... | reverse complement strand
ATATTGTGACTCCCGTTATGTTTTAGAGATGTCCACAAGGCAGTGGAACGGTATTCTTCTCGGTGCATTGTGATACTACCAGTGTCTTGTGTAGGTCTCAGTGGGAGTCTATCTTCCCTTATCCACCACTAAGCCACGATTACTCTTTATTACTCTTTATCAAAATCATATCTTCCTGGCATTTCTGATTGGTCACCCTTAATGAGAGACATTAATGGCTGGCAGTATTTTAGTGATGTTTTCAACTGTCGAAAATCTTTTGGCAAAGGCTCAAAAATGGTGCAAGATAGAGCCATGGTTGCTGCAGACCACTAACAGAAGTGTATGTGGCCCACTGAAAAGTGCCATTACCGTTGACCTCGATTGAATTTACGATCGATCGTTGACGTTAGAAACGACCATAAGTACTGTTACATACTTTTGTAACTCCAGTAGCTTGAAAATACCAGTATAAGTGGCTGTATACATGCTAATGTGGCATATGTCTGTATGTTACAGGGTGTTAAAAGTAGTTGAACAGATAGATAGAGCTGATTTTTTGAAGTTCGAACAAAGACTAATTCTACATGGTGTTATGAAAGGATCTCCAACAGTAATGCTATAGAGCATTGCACTGTCTCTGTGCAACAGCTGAGCTTGTTGTTTACAGAATGTATTTGCATTACTATCAAAACGTAAATGTGTAAATGGTTAATTTTTTGTGTTCTTATTTTATACCCGGCTAGCCTATGTGCAAAAGCAAATTAACCTCCAATATATCAGTGGCAAATTTATTGCACTTTTTGGATTCACAGTCTGTTGGAATTAGGGGAATGAGATAGCAGATCAAAAAGCAAAACTGGCATTAATGTAAACACTAATGAACGTATCAAAATACCACTCACCTCCTCTTGATAATTTTATCTACTAACACTTAAGCTGGAATGACTATCCTAATAATATGCTGTTTTCTTTTAAACCATCACTCAGTAAAACAAAACATTACACATCACTTACCAGAAGAAAAGAAACTATCATGACTCAGCTACAAATTGGTCAATACTCGTTTAATCCATTCATATTTATTGTCCAAAGGCAACCAGCCAGAATGTGATACGTGTAAAACATTTGCTTTTGGAATTTACACCATTGTCCAATGCATGTAAATATTTTTTAGTTTATCTCTTAGAGAGATCCTAGTAAACCTCATACGCAGCTGAAGTTGTTGAAGTATGACAGACAAGGACAGAGATGTTTGCTGCATTAAAGCTCTAGCGAGTGAATTTTGAATGCAGTGTAGACAGTCTAGGTAGTTAGATGGTGAGCTGTTGACAGTAGAATTGGCGTAGCCTAGTGGACTGGAAACCAATGCGGCGGCTGTGGTTGTAGTCATGCACTTATCCAAAACACCACATACGTGGCACAAAGCAAACATGAGTGGTACATGAGTGGTAGAAGCATGACTGAGACACATTTAGTGTGTGACTACATAGTAGGGTTGGAATTGAAGGTAACACCAGGTAGTTTGATATGCCTTGCCTGACAGTGTTACTAAGATCTTACTTGAAACTAGACTTCCCAGTATTGACACTGTGTGCTCAAATGCCAGTTTTTTATTTTCGTTCATGATGGTCGCACTCTAAGAATTCCATGGTCACAATGTTGCGTGCATGTTTGTTTTACTAACTTTGTATCGTGCATTACTTAGTTTTTTAGTCTTTGGTTTTATATACGTGCATCTATTGTAAATATTTTCTGTCTTCTCTATTCTCTTATGGGCTGTGTGCCTGAAATAAAGATTGATTGATTGATTGATTGATAAACAGCTGAATTAGTGACATCAACTGAGATGAGACCACTGTAGCAATGTGCCCCCTATGCTGTGTCCCAGGCAATGATGTGAGACTTATTGTGGTTTAGTCATACCATTGGTGTAGAACGAAGTTTGTGGCGATGCAAAACGGGTCTGAAGTGCAGCACGTATGATATGTTATGGTGAATATGTGGTAGCGGAGTGGCGTGAAGCTGGCGGAGTTCTGCTGCTTGGTTACGAGATGTATCGACTGTTGACAACGAAGCAGGTGCTTGTGAAGCCACGTCGGCCTGGCAAACGGTCATCATTGCTGCCTGATGTCATTGATGTCAATGAGTTTGATCACAACCGTGAGCTACATAAAGGTGTGTGACTTTAGCTATCTCTAGACTGCATAACGTGTTGATGAGCACCAACCCTAGTGTCATAGTCAAAATTTACTTTTTTTGAGTGGATATTACATGAACGTGCTCAAAATTATATTGGCAAAGCAATGAGTTGAGTTTAGTTTGGTTTTCTGTTTATTATTCTGTTCTTCTTTCTGTATTAGAAAGTCGTGGATGGATTTCTGTGAAGTTTTGGAAAGGAGTTTGTTGGTACACGGAACATTTTGTTAGATTTTGAGGATGGTGTGGTTGGTGCTCTAAAATTGATGTTTGTTTGCCCTCTTTTGATTTTTGATGCATGATCAGCCAAGACTTGTGAAGTTGTTGAAGTTGGCGGCGTGGCGTATTGGTAACGGCGTTGGTCGTATCAACGAAGTTACTCTACGTCAAGCCCGGTTAGTACTGGGATGGGTGACGTGTCTGGGTTCAACTCCCGGAGGCAGCACTTTATTTCGGTATGTAACCAGCCAACCAGGTCGACTCAGCCTTTCATCCTTTCGAGGTTGATAAACTGAGTAGTAAGCTGTAATCGGATTTGTGTTTCCTCGCACGGGCGGCGCCATCTGGTGAAAGCTTACGACAGTCTTACCATCTGAATTGAAGTTCTGTTTGGCTTTAAGATGTGCCTTGTTCAACGTGGCTGAGAACTTTATTGAAGAGGCACTTTCTTCTTCTTCTTCTTCTTCTCCTTCTGTGTCATCACACTTTTTTGTTCAAGCAATTTCTCAGAAACTACTGTATATATCAGTGTAGTTCATACACTGCTGGAACCGTCATGACCCGTAGATGCGACTTTTTGAGGGTTTCGTTGAAACTGCATCCCAGGGGTAAAATTACAGGGAATATGGTGAAATAGCATAATCACGCCCTCTGGCGAGTAACATCGCCAGTTTGTACGAGCACCGCCTTTTTACCAAAGCTTTTTATACACCAGAGCACCATGGTCTGCATTGAGAACTTTTTTATGCACATTAATCTATATTTTAGGGTTAAGTCGGCAAAGTTCCAGTATTTCTTACATTTGTTACAGCTGGAATCCTTACATCAGTAAGCATTCCAGCGGTAACAAATCAATATCACAGCTGCTAAACCGACAGCAATAGGCACTGTGTGGTGATTGTACTTATCATCAGTGTTCGGTATTTATTAAAACTGAATGCACTGTTAGAAAAAATTTGTTTGTTACTGTTCGTTAATAGTGATTCAATATTTATTACTCATTAGTGAGACTGAATAACGACAACTGCTTAGTTTACGTGATGGCACAGTTGGTAGTGACTACTGCCTAGTGGCTGGCTGTAGATGGCACTAGCAAATAACCACCTGATAATGACTACCACATAGAAGATCATTTGTGAAAGATGGATGCTTCATAGGTACATGAAAAACTGAAGGTATGAGATTAGGACTGTAAGTGTTACATTATAATTATGAAATGCATGCATATGCCAGGAAGAGTCAGAAGTATTTTAATCATGATTGCACATGACAAAATAAAACTGATATCCCCGTAAAAGACAACATAGTCGCTGAAAACTGTGCTGATATTTAAAGTTGAAAATAATAAATTTTGTTGCAAAAATGGCCAGTTGTAAGAGACAGATCAAATAGAGCCAAGATGTTATGTACTGTTTAGGCTGTGTTTGAATTGGATGATGAATGCAAAATATTTTTTTTAAATGTTAGTGATTAACCTTTAAATCCGTCTAACCAAAGTGGCAGCCCAGAACATTTTTAATCAATGAAATTTTAAAAATTATTTTGCATCCACTGTCCATTTCAAACATAGCCTAAACAGTACATAAGTTCTTGGCTTATTTTTTTTTATATGTGCCTTTTTTACGATTGGCCATCTTTGCTAGTAAATTTGCTATTTTCCACTTTAATTCCTGGCTCAGTATGTTGTCCTTTATGTGGATAAGTTAACTGCATAATTTGCATATATTGTACATAACTGTAACATGACATATAAAAGTAAATTAACCATTTGTTGCAAATATGGCAATCTAAGATAGGTTTTGCTGAGGAGGAGTCTGTTTGATTGTTTTCTAGCTATTGCTAATTTTGTCCATTTGTTACAGTACACTGTAGATGCTGATGTGGCATTGTATTCCATTTTGTTGCAGGTTTTCACGAAGCATTGACTTGTCCTGGTCCTGATCTTGTCATCTGTGATGAAGGACATCGCATCAAGAACTGTGGTGCTAGTACGTCTCGAGCACTTAAGAACATTCGTACGCGGTGAGTTGCTTACTTGCTGTGACTTGTGTTGAATTTTGTTTGTTATTTAGTGTAATTTCTGGATTAGTGAAGAAATGACACAGACTGCGTAGGTAGCACCATTGAGGAGCACTCTAGCATCGTCTTCACAATCCGCATGCACTACACTGTGTTCAGGGAATAACACTCCCTTTGTTTTGCAGTATATCTCAAACAATTCAAAAACAGTTCAAATAAAATTTGCCACAGTTGTAGCCTAGAAGTTGGACATTAAAGACATATCACATGAAACTAGAAAACATAGGCAGTCGTATCGACATGCAGACCCAAGCCGGCAATGGCCGCAGGTAGCACAGCACAGGGTTAAGAGCATGCGAGAAGTAAAAAGCCTTTGCTCCAACAGAATCCTCCAGTTCTTCACTAGCAGTCCCGGCTAACACAGGTTGACTGTATAATGGCTGTAAAACGGTTGTTGTTATATTGTAGTTTTTTGCATATTGACTGTGTAAAGATCTCTTTGATGTTGAGATTAATGTGATTGTAGTTAAGTAACTTGTGTCATGCGTGGCTTGTCATCTTTGGCGTTAGACATGCGTGATTTTGCTGTGTTGGTTGCAGTCTTCACTGTGTCGGGTTTATTGATGCAAAGATATGCAAAATTGAACGTTTCGTGTATTGAATCCTAATTTCCTGATTTTAAGTGATGCATGATTATTTAGTAACTAACTGAAGTTTAGTGTTAATGTTATGCTGTGTAGGAGGCGTGTAGTACTGACTGGCTATCCACTGCAGAACAACCTGCTGGAATACTGGTGCATGGTCGACTTTGTGCGACCAAACTACCTCGGAAATAAGACGGAGTTTGCCAACATGTTTGAGCGGCCAATAATGAATGGCCAGTGCATTGACAGCACCCAGTCTGACATTCAGCTGATGCGATTTCGATCACACGTCTTGCATAAACTTCTTCAAGGCTTTGTTCAAAGGTTCTGACGATGAGTAAATATGTCATGTAACTGTCTAGTGTTTATGCATTCGTGAGCTACTTATATATGTTGAACTGCACTGCACAGAAGTTAAAAGAGACGTGGAGTACACGGCCTGTAATTTTAAATGTTCTACTGAAGCTGAAGGTATTCTTAGGCTGTCATGTGTACTGAACAAGAACCTCAGCTATCTCAGAGTGACCATGCAGTGCACTACATCAGTTGAAATTTTATCTGCTGCTGCACAACTGTATGACAAATACCATTTGAAAAGGCTTACAGTAGGAGAATGACCTTAAGGTTACTCCAGATCATCAGAATTGAAGCTATTTAGCCATTTTGTGTTACTGGTCTGTAGTAACAGTGTGTCTGTTTGCACTGTTTTGACATATTATTGCATTTATAGTGACCATGAGAAGTCCTTCAGTTTCAATAGGAGAGTTAAAATTACAAGCCACATGTGCTTTCTGATTTATATGTAAACATATTATAGTCAATAGGTGCTATATTCCTGAAGTATGGGAGCTAGAAGAAAGGTTTTAGACAGGTAACGTGACCGTTAGGGTCACTCAAGGTCATTGGCATTGGTGCCATTTGAAATAGGCTACGTACGATTTCCTATTAGTCTTGAATTGTAACCTTTTGGATGTAAGGGTTACCACACAGTACAGCTGATTTGTATTGGATTGGGGTCTGGATCCATGCATGGAAAGGACACCTGCCTTCAGAGTGAAATTAGTGGCACAGCCTTTATCCAGAATCCTAATGTGTACTTCATTTGCATTAATGTACAAGAATGTGAATGAGATTAGACTGTTAACTCCACAGAAGGGTATTGGACTTTGGTATTTTCTGTTGAATGCCATGTGTCACTTGTGGTTAATGACAAGCCCATGTAGGCAGTGTTTCTGCTGCACTTACACTGCAAGCAGGAGGTCTATTTTTAGAACATGTTGCCACTAATAGTGGTTCCAACAGCTGCTGTTAGTGCATATATTTCAAACGAGGTTGAATAGCTTTCAGTATGTGTGTATGTAGACATTGCACTGCACCATGTTTGGCTAATCACAGCGCTGTTACAGCATTTGACTGGAATTCAATTAACGCAGAGCATCACGCTGTTTGTCTGCATCAGTTGAGCCTCTTATTAAATATAACACTGTGCCTGAGAAAAAAGCACCCCGGACATTTCTAGCTGTAACTTGAGCAAACATTATCCTATTTGAATATTTTTGGCACAAATATTACTAAGATATTAAGCAATCAAAGGGTGGTTTGTTTTCCCACCTCACCTAAACAGTGTTTCTGCACTAACTTGCAAAACAGATGAACACAAAAATTGCATCTTTTCACTGAATGACATATGATTATTGTATTAAAAACTTCAAAACACATTGTGCATAGACTGTCTATCGATAGTTTCATTCTGTTATCAAAACAGCCTTCAGCAGATGTTCGAAGTTTCTTCCCTTCATATGAACTCATGCCTGCAGACGCTTTCTCCTCTCATTGACAGCAGTGTCAACAACACTGCTGCAGACTGCTCCAAACGTCAGTTAGTCGCTGCTTGAGTTCGTCGACATTGTGGATCTGCATCTTGTACAAATGCTGCTGCATTACTCCCCAAATCTTGTCATCAACGGGTTTCAGGTCCGGATTGTTGGGAGCCATAGCACTGGAGAAATGAAGTCAGGTGTTTCATGCTGCAGGAGTTCAATTGTGTTACGCGCCCAATTCGCAGGTACGCTGTTCTACTGAACGACAGAATTGTCACTCGCAACATGTCTGATAGCAGGTAACATTTGCTACATTTGAAGAACATCTCAGTAATACTTGCCGTTGAATTTTTTACCCCAGGTTCAACGAAGAAAATCCCAGCAACGCCTTTTTTGAGTGAAAAGATGCAATTTTTGTGTTTGTTTTGCAAGGTAGTGCAGAAACACTGTTTAGGCAAGGTGGGAAAATAAACCATTTTTGATTGCCCAGTCTCTTGGTAATATTTGTGCCAAAAATTATTCAAATCAGAAAATGTTTGCTTAAGTTACAGCTAAAAATGTCGGGGGTATTTTATTCTGAGACACAGTGTAGGTTGTATTTATTCTATCTAACTTACATAGCCAGTTGCTAATGGCATGCTAGTTTTAATGCCTCTTTGCTTTGCACGTTCTGCAGGCGAAGTCATGCTGTGCTCAAGACGACATTGCCAATGAAGGAGGAACATGTATTTCTCATCCGTATGTCTACCATTCAGCGAAAACTATATAATGAGTTTATGATGGCTCTGCGGACTTCAGGTATTGGTGCATGGGCAAGCAGTAACAATCCAATCAAGGCTTTCTCAGTGTGCTGTAAGGTGGGTACTGTTCTACCACGATGTTTAATTAATGTTAATTGTTTGCACCAGTGACAATGTGTTTTATGTGAAAGTGTATTATGTACAGGATACAGTTGTCTGATTGCTGTGGCACTGTTCTGTGCAGATCTGGAACCACCCTGACATCCTGTACCAGTTTGTTGCTCAGAGGAAAGAAGACAATGACCTTGACTTGGATGATGCAAAACCTGTCGACATCAGAGATGGTTACTGTAATAGTCGTATGACAGTGATGCAGAGAAATCAACAGAAGTTACGGTTGCCTCGATCATATACCAACAGTTCACTGGATGAGATGATTGGAACAGTCGACGTGAACAAGAAGGACTCTGTTATCACATATGACTGGGTAGGTGGTCTTTTGTGTGACTAAATAGTCCTATGTCTGGCGAGTGGTCGTCTGTTTGGTTGGTGGTCTGTTGTGTGGCACGTCGTAGATTGTGTGACTGGGTGGTCCTGTATGTGGCGAGTGGTCTTGTGTGTGTCTCACAGATTTTAGTCCAAAATCAATTTTGGACTAAAGACCTAATGAACGCAAAATATAAAACCATGCTATGTGTCTACTACATCCCCACCTTCTACTCTATTTTTAGTATTATTTACTTTTTCTTTTTCCCTTTCTTTCTCACTTCATTTTCTTGCTTTTTCATCCCTTTCCATTCTACGATAATAATCCCACACCGTTTCTAGGCTGGATGTTGTAGGAGGCGACTAAACCTGGCTTTAGTTTTTTTTGATTTTGTGTTATATGTATTTTTAGTTAAGGGTGCATGCTTGTTTTTGTCATATTTGATTTAGTTTTGTCTTGCGGTGTGATAGTTGTAGGCGCTAGTGTAATAATTTAAATGAGCCTCTCGATCCTTTTTCTTTTTGGGTGGCTGCTGAACAAAAAGGCGGCTAGGGTTGAGGTTAGTATATCGCTGGCCATCCTTCACTGGGTAAGGATAGCTCTCAACCTCTGACCTTTCTTCTCTGATATAGCCATATTTGTGCTGAAAAGGGACGTTAAACTTCAACTAACTAACTAGCTCATTATATGTCTAGGTGGTACAGTGTGTTGAGATGTTGCTGCCTTTGCACTGTGTTACTAATACTGAGTTTGTGTGACTGTTGTGGTGTAAAAAAGATAGATAAATGCTTATAACCTGGTTCTGCAGTTCTGTGAGGAATCGTTTCGACTTATTAATATTATTTTACTGTTCATATTGTTGGGTCATTCTTTGATGAGGTCATTATTTATTGCACATCTCTGTTCATTTTACCCATGCGTGCCCCTAACTTGAGAACGAAAAGTTCTAAAACGCCTGTTGCCCATGTCACATGCAACTCATGGACTAGTTTTCAGATCAAGAGGGTATTGAAGATGCACCAGGTTCAGAAGCAAAAAGGCTGCACCAGGTTCAGAAACAAAAGGCTTTTTACTGTGGAACAGAAATTCAGCGACAGTTCATATTTGGTGACAGTGTTCTGTAAGGAACGTGTTATTGGTGAGGTAATTTGTAGATGAGAGTACTGTAGGCCACACAGAGCTTAGATACAGAGGCTTGTATCTGAGTAAAAAGTTGTAGAAAGGTTGAATTTGGTGAAAATACTCACTAGGTGTATCTGCTTAAAACCTAGCGTGGCTGACCCAGTGAAGTGACCAATAAACTGAATGGGCATGTCATCTGCAAAGTCCATCGTGGTCGCGTCTTGTCGTCAAGCATAATGTTGTGTATGTAACATTTTCTGATATATAGAGGAGGTGTTGGTCAGCAGTGTTGGTGGATGCACCGAGTTGGATGTGGTGATATTCAGTATGATGAAGTCTTTATGTTGTAATTCTGTCAGGCAAATGAGCTTCTGAGAGACTATGAAGTTGGAGTTATCGAGCATAGTGGAAAGATGGTTGTTCTTATGGACATTATATCACAGTCAGTTGCCCTGTATGAAAAGATACTTGTTTTCAGGTACAATATTGTCTTATTTCACATTCACGTGAAATATCATGTATGTACAGTGTCGGCGAAGGCATTATGTTTTGTCTCTTTCATGTTTCATTCATTATTTCATCTAGGCACATCTTGTTACCACGATATCTCAGGAATGGCTTGAGCATTATAGATGAAACTTAATGGAGAATAGCCACTAGTCCTATTGAAGACCTGATTAGATTCTGATGGTCAAAGGTCAAGGTCATAGCAGGCCGTGGTGAAGGCGTCGACGCTGGGTCGTTGATGTCTGTCTTGTAGTTTACTGTGAAACAGTATGTAATTGTTATTTGCAAGTTACAGCAAACGTTACCCTGCATGGGCCCGGGGTACCCCCTTTATGCCTTTGCTCCTCCCTTGTCCATTCACTTCCTCATCTTTTGCTCTTTATTACCTTTTCCCTTTTTCATTTTTTCATCCACTTTACTTATTTTCTTCTATTGTCCATCCGATCCCTTTCTACCAGAATAGTCCAACTCCGTTTCCAGGCGTGAGGTCGTAGGAGGCGACCGAACCTGGGTTTAGTTTGTTTTGTTTTATGATTGTGTTATCCGTATTGCTTAGTTAAGATTTATTCTGGTATTTTGTTGTATTTGGTTTAGTTTAGTCTTGCGGTGTGATAGTTGTCTTTCCCTGTTGTAGGCGCTGGCGTAATAATTTAAATGAGCCTCTCGATCCCTTTCC
>Ga0209363_1001979_pt1 | contig 10415 bp, 2 predicted proteins | sample WorMetexBAHAMAS3_FD_187385 | JGI IMG/M metagenome (GOLD analysis project Ga0209363, IMG submission 187385) | Marine gutless worms symbiont microbial communities from Max Planck institute for Marine Microbiology, Germany - Inanidrilus exumae... | ecosystem: Host-associated > Annelida > Digestive... | reverse complement strand
GCGTCTAAGTCATCGGACGTCTCGATTTTTGTCGAAGGTTGCGTTAGTTGATAACAATTTTATTAAGTATACTACTCACGTGTAATTTTGTGTGTTCTTCTGTCTTTACTTAAGTATTTCCGCTGTCTTGTTTTGTTTTATATTGTACTTTGCTACCATTTTTGATGGTGAATAAAGATTTCCATAAGAATAGAATTTGACAGTCGTGTTAGTAACTGTGTTACACAGCAATTCTAAATGGAAGAATTATTGGCGTTGTCTGATACTTTCCATATTTTCGTTTAAACTGTTATCGCTCTGATCTGAACAATATCCAGAGACCAGAAATCAGGAATACAAGTAGCGTGCTGTTCGTGTTGCAGCAAACGCGTACATTATCAAGCCGCCACGGAACACGACTAAACTGGAAGGATCGCGGGTCCGTCTGGGATGTGAGGCGGCTGCCAATCCAGCCAACATCACCCACGAGTGGTTCCGCAATGGTGTCGACGTCCGCCTCGTCCCGGGACTCATGTCTCGCGCCCAGATCGGCAGCGACGGCTCGCTGCTGATCGTGCGCGCCGTCCGGGGCGACTCCGGCTGGTACCGCTGTCGACCGACCAACGGCGTCGGTCGACCGCCTGACGCCGAGGCCTACCTCAACATCACCTGTAAGTAGCACCGACCACTGAACTAAGAAAGGGACGTAACCGTACTGGCCCGCCGTGCAGTGTCGGCCGCCCGACCCCCACGCGCCCGGCGGCCGGCCCGCCGGCAGCGTTACAGACGACGACAGACGACGACAGGCACCAGTGAGCAAAACAATACTGGCCCATTAAGCGGGACAGTGATAAATATTCGCTGAAATGTTCACTGGTCTTAAAACAGTGTTTTATCGCTCACTACTTCCGACTCGGTAGTCTAGTCACTCTAGCTGTTAGAGCGTTGGACTTGCGACTCGAAGATCGCGAGTTCGACTCCCGGCCACCGCACTATCGGGTAACACACCCATGTGGATTTGTCATCAAGCAGTATAAATTGGTACCGGCCGGAGGTCGCTGACGCCCTACGGCTGGGAAGGTAACCGTAGGTCTGGCGTCGCACTGGCCATGCACCACAGACTTTGATTTGATTTACCCACCTACGGGTTCAAGGCCTCAGTATGGGAGATTAGCATCCCACCTACTCTGCTTTAAGAGTAAGGCATCCTTTACCCTTTTCACTTCCGACCAGGGACACAAAGTTCGGCAAATGTGTATATCACTTGAATATTAAATTCATTATTGAGTACAATGCCGAAGAAACGACTACGAAAATCGGAGCATAACTGACCAAGTTCAACGTAACAGTAGAGCGTATAATAATTTCGTAGAATTCTGGTGTTCCATTGCCTGATAACGCAACTATGCACACGCATGTCGTATATAAGTAAATTAAAATTTTCCTTCGAATGCAGGAAATTCATTCAGGCTTCGCGGAGATGTGAGCGCCTTGCAGGCCTAGTTTCTTACACAGTAGACCGGTAGCCAAATATAATCAATACTGGCAGTAGCGGATATGCTAAGAGTATAAAGAAAAGAGTATGAAGAGCTGATTGTTAGCATTTGCTACGCGCAAAACGTTTTGATGAAATATGCCGAGATAGCAGATTTGCTTGTCGACTCAGCCGCTTCGAATAAATTGCAACGAGATGCTGCCATCTGGCGTACGTCTTTACACTATGCATAGGGCCTACTTCAGACAGCCGTCGACACCTAGCGAGTGGATAGACAAATATTGTATTTACGTACACACGTGTCCTGATGACAAACGTTGCCAGGAGACACTGCACAAACTGTGACAGTTTCTGTAGTCGTTTGTTAATTAGTTCGTTTATTTGTTGATAATTGTTACCCACGTCAACAGCAGTCGCCTGCGTAAGGTGTCAAGGGCGTTTATGTGTTTGTCTGTTTTTTTTTCCAAGCGATAAGCCTATCTCAACGAGGAGGTCAGCTACCGCAGAGGGTCCGCGCGACGCGCTATGTTAGTAAATTCATGCTATGTTTCACGAACTATGGGAGTTATATAGGTTTCAAACAGTAAAAGAGACCTTCAAGATAATTCAAGGGCATTGGCAACGGTGTCATTCGATAGGCTACATAGCATTTCCTTTAATGTTCCATTGCAACTGTCACTGTCTCTATCTTGACCGTTTGCGAGATACTTATTTCCCAAAATTTAGAGGTCACGCGACTCTGAATAGAACCCTTTTGGGAGTAATATATCATTCGTGCACCCGTACTCCTCTGTATCGATGAGTACACGAAATTTGAAGTGTCTAGCTATACCAATTTACAAAGATATGATTGGGCAAAATTGTAAAAAACGGCGGATCACGTGACTCGGGCCACACCCCTTTTAGGGATGGTTTGTCAATCTACCTGCATGCAAAATTTGACGATTCTAGCTTTAGCCGTCCCAGCGATGTAATTGGGGGCGTCAAAATTTAAAGTGAATCACGTGACACTGACCACGCCGCGTTTAAGTTTTAAGGGTGATTTGTCATCAGTATGCTGGGACTTGACATGGCCTACATGCGTGAATTTGACCACTCTAGCTACAGCTAAAACTGCGGATGGTGATCAGCTTATTCTATCATACAAGACCGAACAGAACATTAAAGAGAAGAACGGAAAAATACTAGAAACCCCATACTTGGGATCCCACCGACAACTTTACCAACAGTTTTGCCGACCGTGGTAGATTTTTTGGCTGGCTGTTACTTATTTACAGTTTTAAATTCAGGTCTGCATTGTAGCTACTGTCGGCTATCTCAGCAGTTGCCGAGTTCTTGTTTCCTCCTCTGACTGTGAACTTTGACCTCTAACTCAGATATTCGAAAGTGACCTAGATAATGTCAAGATGAAATGAACCAGCAACCAGTGTGCATGCTAAATATGTAGGTCAAATATCATTTCGTTTGGATCGATTACTTTACCTAGACCACTAACATGGTCGGCAAGCTAGAGGCCTAAAACGATGAGCGTGAGAAACAGATCGGAGAGTCCGGTGAGTGTCATCAGTCTACAGTGGTGGAAAGGTTTTTCATAACCGACGAGTTCGCCTGGAGTTACACTGGAAGGGTGATGGATGACGAAGATATTGCAGAAGAAAAAATAGACCGGCCGAAATGAACCGGGAAATTGATTCGAAAGCCGGACGATGCTTATCGAAACGCATCTGTGACTCCTCGGCGACATTTGGCGCTATATAAATCAGTTATTAAACCAGTGACTGATTGAGTGAGTGAGCGACGTAGGCGAACAGCAATTGACAAGATAAAGCTGTTGGTGGTCGATGGAAGAGAATCAATTAATACAAAGGGTAGAACTTGATTCACCACTTTGCTCATCCATAACTCCCACTCTCTTTCACTCCCGGCTTAAAATCTACCCGTTTCACAAATCCTACCCCCGTAAATAGTTTCACTTCTTCTTCCCGGGCTGCCTGCGCGGACTATTGCCCGTACCGTTTCTTCTGAGCTACTCGGTTTTTGGTTTTAGTTTTTCCTTGTTTTTTCGTTTTTGTGCCGTGCGCTAGATTAAGCTGGTTATCTCGCCAGCTTTTGAGCGCACGTAAATATACTCAACTTTGCGTAGAATTTGTCTTGTTCGGTGTACGAAGTGCAGTCCACTTTCAGCTTAAATACCCATTCTTTGTCCACCATTGTCTTCTTTTGACATACCCCTGACCCCTGCCTCCCCTTCCGTCTATTGTGGATGATATCTGGACGGAATATAAAGTGTATCGTAGTGAAATCTTTGTGTGTACGAAACACAAACCTGTGTTGAGGCTCAAGCTGTATTTGTAGCAACGCTTATTACGAACGGTTGTACCAAGGTCCATATGGCTTAAGCTGTACTGGTCGATAGTTCTATGGCGTCTTTCACCAAAGAGAGAAATAATCCGACGTGGATGCATTGAAGCAAAGCTGTGCTTTGCGCTCTGTTGGTCAGCGCCGTCTCCGTGAATTACTGATGCGTTAAGACGGTCAGTAATTCACAACGAATGACGGCGCTGGTCGACCGTCGAAACGTCCCGAGGAAGGTGCGAGTGACATTAAAATTGCAGAGAGACGTCATTCCGTTAACCATCGCGATTTAGGAGCGTCCAACGAACGAAACAGAAAAACAGACTTTGTTGCTTACTTTTATGATGTAAATGCAACTTTCAAGCTGCGTACTGGTCAAAACACAATGAAATGCATAATGCGTATATGTGTACATCAATTTATTGGAAACGCAGCTAATGCAGTTTCGTACTCAATAAACTTATAAACTTAACGTGAGTGAAAGTAGCTACGTGCAGGTTCCGGTTTGGAAGAATTAGCCCAATACTTTGTTTCAGATGGAACGCTATGCGAGGCGATCAACTGGGTTTAGTTTTTAATGTTTATTTGCTCCTAGTGACTTTGGGTTTGCTGGTACATGTCTGCGTTTGTGATTAGGTTCATGGTTTCTTCAATAACAAGCTTATGGGAAGAATGTCTCAGAAATTACCTAGTTACCTCGCCCACAGGAGGGATGCGATCAGTGTGTCTGTGTCTGCCTCTATGGAGTCTATATGTATGTCTGTGTGTTCGTCCGCTCGAATATCTGGACAGGTGCCCAAAGTAATGTGGCAAAAAAATCCGCATCGCCAACTTGTCACCCCTCGCCGCTACAAGTGAATTCGTCCTATGTTAACCCCATCTAATAATGGTTACTGGGACCCGCATGAGTCAGCCCCGTGTGGACTCCGAAACAGTTTGCTACTTGAGCCATTAAAATCGCGTGTGAAATTGTGGCATTGACAAACGGCATCTTCGATCGGTTCACCCGTTTTCGCACAGTTGAACGTTGTTGGACCGCGTTGGCTGGTCCGTGGATAGTTTCTTGTTAGCATTGACCATTGTGTCGAAGTGGCTTCACTTTTTAGGCAATCACCGAGACGGAGGATCCAGTGAGACATGGACAGTGTCGATGCAATAGACGCCGCTTGGCTAGAAACGCAATGCCTCCCGTGCCGCCGGCTCTATTAACAGAAACAGCATTTATTTACAGACATGCGCAGCTGGCGCGCGTCGACGAAGGTTTCTGGCGGCGGCGACCCGCGGTCTCGGCGGCGATCGACTAAACTATTCATGATGCTGGCGGGTGTCGTGCTCGGAGGAGGCGACGTGGGTGGTCGTCGTGTGTCGAGGGAACGACGACGTTGCACACGACAGTACAACGTTCAGCAATTGCTTCAGCTCGCCGACGTCGCTCGTCGCGCCTTAATTTCCCGCGTCGTGCCGCACCGTTTTACAGTGCGTAATTGCATTACGTCTCCAATGGCAACGCGGCCATTACCCAAAACACTCTACAATTGGGTGGGGGTACCATGCAGTGGTGGATGTCCGGAGAAGCCATACAGTATCGTCTGAGAGAAAAGAGATAGCGTATCGACCTCACCCGGTATTCCGTCAGTGCCAGTGATATCCACGCACCAGTTTGCGCTATCTTCTCACTCTGAAGATGTAGCGTCGAATTACCTGGCCCCAGGTAGGCAGGCAAAGTATTGCGAGCAGCGTGTCTGTATGTCTGTCTGTTTGTCTGTGCTCAGTCTTTCTCTGACGGCAGTGCAATACATTATGTACTTCCGGTTTTGTGGGTGCCTCGTTTTCACATAAAGGAGCGAATGGGCCAGAATAAAAGACGATGCGTATGTCTCGTCGAGTTCGCCAGGTGGCGCCACCGGGGCGAAGTTGCCGTCTACGATTGCATGATTGCATGATTGTTGCACGAGAAACTATGCTATTGGGTAATTCGCAAACGGATCGTTCGCCAGTGGCAGCGGTCATGTTTGCACAGTTTTATGATAAAATGCATTTTTAAAGGTTAACAACACGTAAAATAACCTTTCATGTCACTCAAGGTCAAAGTGACATTTTGCGATGGGCCATTTATCTCTTCCTATTATTGACCTGCATTGCGAGATATTAGCAGTATCACTCGTTTAGCGTACTTCACTGCCTGGCCAGTGATGGGCAGTAGTGAACTATAGTAATTTAATTACTTTTAGTAATTAAAAAGTAATTACTAACTACTTTTTGTATATTTTAAGCTACTTTGAAGAGCAGTTAGGAACTACAAGCAGCTTATTACATTTCGTAGCTAGTAACTACTTTAATCAAAATGACTAACTTATTAACAACTATACCATTATACTGGGTCACTTTATCTTTCGCTAAAACCAAAGTCTAAAACTTTAGTTTAAAACCAATGTTCGGTTTAAGACCTAATTAATGCAAAACGTAAAGTGACGCTAAACTTTAGTCTTTAACTAAAGACTAAAACCAAACTTACCGCTTAAACCAAAGTTTATGAGATTGCGTGCCCAGGACGCCGATGAACCGCCTTGCAAAATTTGACGCCCGCTAGCTTTATCCTCGACGGAGAAATCCGTAACCGTACAAACAAAAAATATACAAACAGTAACCGATATATCCACGCTTTGCCTATCGGCATGTGTGGATAATAATCGATCGTTTGCACCCGGAAACAGTTTCAGACTAAACATTCTGCAGCAAGGAAGGCTATAGTCGTAATTTTACGAGTCACGATGAGAGCATTATCTTTCATACGCGTCGCGGGTGAAGATAAATGATGCTTCAGCGTCGGATAAACGCGGTCAGTCTTTGCTGCTGCTGCTGCTGCTGCTACTGCGGTCACTGCTCGTGAGGACGTGTAGACGACTTATTGACTGTCGCCGAGGAAGTCTATTGCCTGTTAACCACTGCAAAGCAAAATACAACTGTCGATCATGCCATTATTTCGCCACATGCGGCCAGACATGCACAGCGTTCAAATAGTTACATTTTGAGCGCACGCAAATCGTCTCGTATCGTATCGTATCGTATCGTGTCGCCGTTCTTGAAATAGGGGTTTACATTCTTCTTCTTCCATAAATGTGAAACCTTTCACGGAGGATGAACGCACAGCGGCCAGGCACGCCGCGTTTCCGGCAGCACGATAAGGTGACAAACAATACTAAGTGGACGCTTTGGTGTTCCGGTAACTCTTGAAGGCATCAACGGTGTGGAATGTTGATGGATTAATAGGTAACACCTTTCAGTCCCTGGTAGTGCGTGGGAAAATAACGTGACAGGCAAGAAGGCAATGTCGACCCGGTGATTGAAGATCTTGTACATCACCATATTCAGTAATTAGTACAGCGGCCCTTCAGTTATCTTTGGGTTTATATACGGTAACACTTGACGGAGACAGCTTAATCTACCGCACGGAACCACAAATGGAAAACTAACGACAAAAATGTAAAAAAAGATAATTAACCTATTTTTGCCCGAAGTTCCAAAATTGGGACAGTGACTAAGGGATTCGACGCCAGGCTGACTAATCGACCATTTTTAGTTTTTGACTTTTCTTTTTTCTTTTTTGCCTTTCTGGCGTATCTTGCACCGTTTACAAGATATTATCACTTATTTCCCAAACTTTAGGTCACGTGACCCCGAACACATCCCTTTTGGCGGTAGTCTATCATTCGTGCACTAGTACACCTCTGTATCAATCAGCATACGGCATTTGAAGTGCCTAGTTTCACCGACTACAAAGATATGATTGGGGCAAAATTTAAGAAAACAGGTCACGTGACCCTGACCACGCCCATTATGGGTTGTCTGTTATCCCAAGGCTAGCATTTGATGTATTCTACCTGCATACAAAATTTGGCGACTCTCGCTTCAGCCGTTCGGGGGATATGATTGCGGGCATCAAAATTGAAAATAGGTCATGTGACCCCGAACACGCCCCTTTTAGGGGTGGTTTGTCATCCGTAGTCTAGAATTTGATATATTCTACCTGAGTGCAAAATTTGATTATTATTGATTAAACCGTTCCAGAGATATAATTGGGTTCCCCAAAATGTGAAGTGGGTCACATGACCCTGACCACGTCCCTTTTAAGGGTCATTTTGTCATCGGTTTGCTGGGACTTGACATAGCCTACCTGTGTACAAAATTTGACCACTATAGCTTCAGCCATTCCAGAAATATGGTTGGTGCCGACCAATAGATAAATGGTTCGCGTGACCTGACCACGCGCCTTTCATGGATTAGTTTGTCATCCTTGGGATAGCACTTGCTACGATCAACCTAACTAACAAATTTGAAGTCTCTTTCTCCACCCACTACTAAGATATGAAGGCGATACAAAATATATAAAATGGGGTGGTTTGTAGTAGCTCGGGGTCACTCAAGGTCACTGAAAATAGCGTTATTCGATAGAGCTCACACGAGTTTCTATTAGCCTTCCATAGTAACTATATGTCTCTATCTTGCACCATTTTGAGATATAGCGAAGTATTGTTCGAAAATCGCCAATTTGAACCTATCCCACCTCTTTTTGGTGGTGCTGTTGGGGTGACACCGTGGGAATTTTCCCCCGATTTTTGGCACCAGAAAACTAGTCCATGGGCTATCATATGGCGTTGTTTGCGTGATCCTGCATTTACCCATTTTGGTACAGTGCGGTGCCGGCTTGTGACGGCACACTACGACACACTACGACAGCATATACCTTGCTAGCATAGCGTTGCGCGGTAAAAATGGTCGGTTAGCCAGCCGGGCGTCGAATTGCTGTAGCTGTTTTGGGAACATTGAGCTAAAGTGGGTTAACACAGAAGATCTGATACGAGTCCCAGTCCGTGAAGGCAGTCCCGAGGGAGAAAAAGAGTGCACGTTGAGAAAGATTTGTGAAAATGGTTGGTTGTAAGCCGAGTGAAAGAATCAGAGAGACTGATGGATAGGCTAATGAGAGTGGTGAATTGAAGGCGATTTGACATGTGACTGAAGAGATGAGTCCGAAAAGTAAGTAAGTAAGTGTACTTCTACGACGCACGAAATGATAGTCAGAATGCGCTGAAAAGGACTGTGACCAACGGTGAACCGTCCCTTGCTACAGACGTTCATGTTGAAGGGTTAACTTAACAGAATTAATGTTCACGCGACCGCCGTTCTTCGAGTAAGACCTCGCAAAGACGACTGCAGCTAAAATAACTCGATGCTGTGACGGAGAAAGCGGGCGCTGAAGCCAGGATGAAGAGGAAGACGTGATGAAGAAAAACGCGATATACGACCCGAGATCGCACAGAATCTCACCGGACAAATGCTCGCCAGCAGGGGATCAAAATCCCTCCGTACAGAGACATCTGTAAATGTGCCTTTTAATGTACGTCTGACGACTGTAATCGAGATATGCAATAAGTTTGACTTGTAATACTGTTATGCTTGTAATACTGTTGTTGCGATAATATTCAAGTAATATATTTCACTTAAATAGCTAGCATGTTCAGCCAACAGCGCTAAATGCTATATTCTGCAAATATTGCAAATATGTTCGTTTTCTAGTCCGTTTATAATCCGTGCTCCTAAGTGGAAAAATTGGAATAGTTGTTCTGTAAAACACTACTATAGGAATCTTTTTACAGTTTGTTTGGTTGTGAGTTTCCTAGTACAATATTAGGAAAGCGAAAAAATGCCGGAACATTGCCAGTTGCTGTATTTATAATTTAGTTAGACTGCTTAAAACAGATACGTCTACTCTTGACACTTGATGCAGCCAAGCCTATCGTGGTTTCTACAATGCCAGTAGACTTGACTATTGTAACAATGTACTATATGGCATGTCGCAGTCGAACACTGACAGGCTAAAACGTGTGTAAAATGTTCTAGCACGGTTTATTGCAGATGCATCGTGGACCGTTAGTTCAATGAACATTCATCGCGATTGACCTTTGTTGCCTGTTAGTTATCGCATTACCTACAAAAACTGTGCCTAATTTCCTGGAAAACACTTTATACTGTCGAACTTTCTTATCTCCCTCAATTAATTGCCCACTACCTTCCATCCATGGCTTTTATGTTCTTCTAACACAGGCCGTCGGGCATCACCGGTAACTTTACTCACGGGTCTTCTGTTTCCGCACCATCTACCTGGAAGTGTACACATTCGACATATAGACAAAGTATCAACCTTTGAACGTCAAGTAAAATGCAATCTCTTCCGGTCTGCTTTTGCCGTCTAATCACCCTGTGCCAGCGCCTCAGATTCGCTAAAATAAAGCGAATGTTATGTAGTCAACAAGGGCGGTAATTATGTTTTAGAATTACTGGCTTTATCGACTTTAATTGAATAAATAGCGATAGAACACGTTCGATTAATCGATTTAAAATTCGTCAATTGTTACCACTCCTAAATAAATCTTAAACCGTCCTTTGGCGAGCTACAAGTCGGCAGTGCGGGGGGGAGTTGTTGCACAAAAGCAGGTTTCAACGAGGATGGTGCTTTTGTTCTTGTTGTCTTATCTATTGTGTATGATTGTATTGTGTTTGTGTACTGCTCCTTAGTGGCGTAATAAGG
>Ga0209363_1001978_pt1 | contig 10420 bp, 8 predicted proteins | sample WorMetexBAHAMAS3_FD_187385 | JGI IMG/M metagenome (GOLD analysis project Ga0209363, IMG submission 187385) | Marine gutless worms symbiont microbial communities from Max Planck institute for Marine Microbiology, Germany - Inanidrilus exumae... | ecosystem: Host-associated > Annelida > Digestive... | reverse complement strand
TTTACTACCCAGCCGCAGAGCATCACCGCCCTTTGGCTGGTACTCATTTTACCGTCCCACGGAGGGTAGAAGGCTGAGTCGACCTGGGTGGTTGGTTACATACCGAGATAAAGTGCCGCCTCCGGGAGTTGAACCCGGACATGGTCACCCATCCCAGTACAAACCGGGCTCAGCGTAGATTAACCTCGTTGATGTAGACCAACGACGCTACCACTACGCCACGCCGCCATCTATGCTTCAAGATCCTGGTGTCGAGCATGCGACCACATCGTCACACTTGCTTTTCGCTTCCTGGTCGATGCGTGGCTGTCAATGTGTGTTTACCGTACGATCGCCTTCAGCGGAACACACCTCCCGCGGCGAAGGCCGAAAATGGTGTCACCATGCTGTTACCATGGATACGGGAGCAGCAGAGGCGGTGGCAGTAGTAGTAGTAGTAGTAGTAGTAGTTCGTATACAGGCGATTATTCACCAGGAAGCGTTGCTATGATACGTCGCTGCTAGTTCAATTCATGTTCGTCTAAAGAGAGAAAGAGAAATGAAGGGCGAAAAAACACAGTGAAAAATATTCAACGTTAGCCTATACTACGTGTATACGCTAAAGACCACTATGCACTAGAACGTTAATTAACAGGCACCATCGCGCACACGCAGTGCATAAGATGCGGCCTTTTGCTACATATATGACACTTAGCGTGGTTTGTCTGTGCCTCACGGATGAGCTGTGCAAAAATATCTGCCTGAACCGATCGAGATGCCGTTTGGTAGCTGACTGATATGGGTCCAAGCAACCACGTATTACATGAGATTCAAGACCGGACGAATCCATCCGCAGCCGCAGGGGTGACAAGTCGGCGATGCGGCCTTTACTTTGCAATCTAGCAGGCCCCATTAAGGACGGCACTCCGTTTTTTCGTCCGTTCGTCAATCTTTCTGTACGCCCGTAATTCGAGAACAGACAGCCTTGGAAAGCCAAAAAGTAACATAAGGTTTGACCTAATCACTAGCACTCGGATCGTAGGGGCAATTTGGTAGAGTTGTCCGGCCCATTGAAATGCATTGGGAGTCTCTTGCTGCGGTGTATGCAGCAAGCGAAAGGGATTATTCATTACTAACGGTACGACAGCCGATTGCAATGCATGTCACAGTCTGCACCATCTTCTCCCTCCTAAAACCTCTATCCACAGACCTTACCAGCGTCGTAAAAGGCAACATTTATATCTCCTTCCCACTGTTCAATATTCGCAGTTTAAAAATTGTTATAGGCTATCAATCGTTGTTTATTTAAATATATGTACGAGTTTAACCTTCCGTTAGTCACGTCACGCTGTTCAGTCTAGGTTTTAGTACTGTTAGTCCCTGTTTTAGCCTTTATATTAGTTCACATTCCGTTTCATGCTTTGTGTATTATATTTTACTTGTATTTTATTTGTATTCTTCATATAACCTTGTGCGAATGTCACGGTGAAATAAAAGGCTACTTACTTACTTGACTGGTCGGTGTCGCATCACATTGTCCTCCGTGAAAAATCCGTCTTTCTGCGATGCGGCCTTTCGTCAAATTTTTTTGACCATTTGTTTTTGTATACGTTAATGTATTCTTTCAGGTTGCCGTACGTGGACGTTTCTATATGACTATACCACAACCGACATCGACCACTGGCGCAGTTCACTGGAATTTTCTTACTTCCTAGACGACTGAGTTCCGGCCGGCCATGTTTTGTGTTACTTTGGGTCAGAGGTCTGACGTCATGGCACAGGTGATGACGTCATGGACGTGGCTGATCGTAATTACCTGTATTCAGTGTCGGGTGGAGGCGGGCGCCAAGAACAGGTGCGACGGCGGAGTCTGCAGTAACCATGACAACCGGATGCTGGCACAGTACGATCAGCCAATCAGCGACGCCCAGGTACGTTACTATATTATACGAAGTTCGTTCCTGTTGCTCCCGAGCCGTATATTTTCATGGCTGGGAAGCAACGTGGGTGAATTCCAGGTATAAAAGGATAATATGGCGGACACGTCAACCTCATCTATCACTTCTTCTTTTGATTCACCACTCTGCTCATCCGTAACTCCCTTACTCTTTGACTCCGGCTTATAACCTACCTGTTTCACAAATCCTTCCCCCGTAGTTTCACTTCTCGCTTCGGGACTGTCTTCAGGGACCATTTCTTTAAAGCTACTCGGTTTTTATTTTAGTTTCTTCTTATTTTTTTCCGTTTTTGGTGCAGTGCGCTAGATTAAGCTGGCCTTTCGTCGGCTTTTGAGCGCACGTAAATTATCATCTCGTATCATATCGTATCGGCTCTATTTGTCCATTACAATTTACAAGCACGAAAATTCCAACCACAAGATTTACATTTTGTGCGGCGTCTAAGTCGTTTGGAAGAGTGGCAGCATATCTGTCCATCTGTCTGTGCCCGAAAAGCTTCTAACTCAAGAACGAAAAGACACCGAAAGCCGAAAATTTATGTGCAGGCGAGATGTGCGATTCGGGAGCCAGTTATGACGTCATTAGACCACAAAAATATTTAACAGGTTGCATGTAACAGACGATGCTATTTTTTTACACAAATAGGTCATAATTCAGTGTGAAAATGTGCAGTATCGGACTTCATAATCTGCGCTACAACGGGAATAACATTTGAATGCTCGACAGCCGCGAATCTTTATGATTTTCTGGTCTTTTCGGAAGTTTTTATACAAATGTTACACCCATACAGTCACAGAAACTGCATTGCGGATGTACTTCAGCTGCATTGGAGAATACAAGGGTGCAATGGCGTAATTTCTTCATTCTTGTCTATGCCAGCGGTTCTGGCCGCCATGATGTAGGGCAAAGAAAAGTAAACATTTTGCAGCGCTTACAGTCAGATCGCCGATCTGGCGTTAGCACTAAACTTTTTAAAACCCATTAATTCAATTTTTACCGCACGACGCTCTGCTAGCGCGGTATATGCTGTCGTCGTGTGTTTGCCTGTTCATCCGTCCGTCCGTCTGTCTGTCTGTCTGTCACACGCCGGTACTGTACCAAAACGGCAAAACATGGGATCACGCAACCGACGCCATACGATAGCCCATGGACTCTGGTTTGCTGAGGCCAAAGCTTTCGGCGAAATTCCAGCGGGTCACCTCCAACCGGGCGCCAAATAGAGGTGGGGTAGGTTCAAACGGCGATTTTCGACCAATATCTCGCTATATCGCAGAAACGGTGCAAGATAGGGACATAGTTACTATAGAACGCTAATAGGAACTCGTATGTGCTCTATCGATTGATTCTGTTTCAGGTGACATTGAGTGACTTTAACTACCCCAAACCACCCCATTTTCGACATTTTGTATCGCCTTTTATATCTTCGTAGTGAGTGGAGTTAGAGACTTCAAATTTGGTAGTTAGGTTGACCGTAGCAAGTGCTAGCCCACGGATGGTTAGGTCACGTGAACCATTTAAATGTTGGTGGGCACCAATCATATCTCTGGAACGGCTGATCGTCTCAGGCGCTGTCAACGTAGTTCGCCGGTGAGTGTCATAAACTTCTGATGGTCGTCGGACAACTGTTGATCACATGCACCGTCGAGATCTATGTTCAGCAGCTAGGCCGAGTAGAAGAAATAGTTTGATTACCATATGATGCGATACGGAATATTGAGCAGGCGCTGAGCCTCTGCATCGCGCGGGTCTGTCAGCAGCGGCGGAGACTCTTGTATTTAAATAACGTAACAAATCTTTACCAGTTAGGCCTAACTTCGCAAAGTACGACATCATGCCCTACAACATGCAGATCGTATCGTGACCATAGATTACAGTGACGTCACTTCACCCTATGTATACAAGCGCAGGTCCGCGAAATTGCCGAAATGGACCGCGTTGCGCATTTTCGGTCCCATTCCATTCCGCGTGCAATATTTATTTATGTCCAGTAGTGTCGTAAATGTCTGCTTGGCGACACTTCTAGTCCATATCCCTGTTTACAGCCGACTGACGCATAACTGATAACCTAGCACTTAGGTAGCGATATTCTGACGTTTCATCAGCTACTGTTCGCAGCGCAACGTACAGTTTGCCCATGCAAAGGCTGATACAACAAGGTGTCGCCCTAACGGGACGTAACACTACTGGCCCGCCGTGTAGTGTTACCGTGAAGCTATAATTAGACTGCAAGCGGCATGACGTCATCGCCTGGCTTGCGCGGGTGAAGCCGCCTGCATGCCGGCCGTGGAGTGTTACAGACGATGGCCACGACAGGCGACAACAGACGACAGCGACCGTTACTAGTCTGGCCCCCTACACTATGTGTAGGCGGGCCAGTAGTAATTCTTGAACGACTTGACGAATTCTACAAATATCAATAACTTGATGCAATGGTAGGCCTATGTTTACTTTATAGTCGCAGTCGTGATGACATTTACAGAAGTCATTAATGTGTGTATGGAAGCAAGTTTTCGAGAAGACGGCTAAACTAATTCTAAGAAGTATGCAACATCGGAAATTAAAAGTCATAGCACAGCAATCATTTACTACCTACGCCGAACGCCGACGGCGGCGTTTGTGTTTGTATGTTTTACCGCATGATATCTGGAAACCGATACAGCTAAAATCACTAAACTTAATATAAATGTTCGACCATGACTCCTGGAAAGCCAGTTATTTTAGGGTCAAAAGGTCAAAGCCTCAAAGGTTAAGATCACAAATCACAACAGGCGTGTGTCTTTGGACTCTTGTGAGTGCTGGCTTCTTCTAGTTTGCTGGTGGCGATATCTCACACTTTCGCTGCCGAACGCGCAAAATAGGCGACATTCAGTTTTTGCTTGTTAAACCGTGACTGAATCCGTTCTGATCGAATCGAACGAAATCGATTTTTTCGGACGGAATCGCCCATCCCTAATTTTATCGGCCGCAGATTGAATTTTGCTGTCCAGCACTAGCCACGGCTCCTCGTTACGATTCACAGTTTATTGCGTCGACGACAAATATGAGCCCATATAACAAGATGAGAGGAGACGGACAGGAAGTGGAGGGGTAGGGTGGGGTCGGAGGGAAGGCGGAGGCAAATCTCCGCTCCGTCGACAGTCGTTATTCGGCGTCTTGCCCGCCCTGATTAGATTGGCTTCGATTTTTGTCGTCCCGACAGTGTTGTTGTGGTCGCCGTTGCCAGTAGCAACGCTCTGCGTGCGTGACCCCGGACTGTACCGTTCGTTCCACGATCGATTTTCTCGGAAAATGTCCATAAACCTCGCAGGAAGTTAGGTCCGCCGTCGATCACGCTAGCTGTGCGCGTGACTAATCTCAACGAGACGGCGAAAGTCCACGCAGCGTACACGAAACGCAAAGATTCGCAGTAAGCTAGCACGTGCTTCACACTTGGGCCTACACTACGGCTTGTTTCTTCGTGGTGCATCAAAGTGTGCCGGCTGGCGCCGCCCACCAAACAAATATCGACTCGTCAGCCATTCACATCGTAGATGTAGTCTTTGTATAGACGGCAATATTGCTGCCGCATCGAGAGAGCCAATTAGTAGTTAGTATAGTTAGAACAGTCGGTTGGTAGTTCGATAGCGACTGAGCGAGTCTCGATCTAATTCTACAGCAGAAGTGTAGGCCATATCATCTGATGACTTGGCAAATATATTATTATTTTGTTACCTCTCGTATTTATTCCCCAACCTAGGTGGGAATCTCGAGGTCGGACAGATTGCGATCAGAAAGAGCGCTCACAAGAGAAACAAATATCTTGATATACAGTAGATATATCTTCTTGTTTGGTAGCTAAAAAACTTCTTCATCTGTACACAACTATGTCCGTCCTCGTAATGCTTGGTCGGAAATGTATGCTGGCCGCGTCACATGCTGCCCCCTGGTGAGTCACGTTGAGCATGCGCCGCGCGCCCTATTGGGGTTAGAAACGAGTAGCTCAGCTGTCGCTGACAAACCCGCGCGACGCGCTGCATCACGACAAATGGCAAAATTTTAAAACAGTCACGTGACCATAACCACACCCCTTTTGTGGGTGATATGTCATCCTGTTGCTAGAATTGATATAGCCTAGGCCTACTCGTGTACAAAATTTGACGACTTTAGGTTCAGCCGTTCCAGTGATATGATTGGAGCCCCAAAATTTTGATGGGTCACATGACCTGACCACACACCTATCAGGGACGGTTTGTCGTCCGTAGGCTGTGACTTGCACATTCACAATGTACGTCACATTTGAAGTTTCTACGATCACCAGTTACGAAGATGCATAAGGCAACGCAAAATGTAGAAATTGTGATGGTTTAAGGTGGTTAGGGGTCACCAAGGTCATCGGCAACATAACCGTGTGATAGAGCGCATACGACTTCCTATTCAAATTTAATAGAAACTTTGAGGCTATCTTGTACCGTTTTAGAGACATTATCACTTATTTTCCAAAAAATTGAACAGATCACGTGACAATGACCACGCCCATTTCAGGGACATTTTGTCATCTGTAGGCTGTGACTTGCTATGTTCTTACCAAATTTGAAGTGTCTACCATTACCTGCACGAACAAATGAAAGGCAACGCCAAATGCAAATATTCTCGTTTTGAGCCACCCTTTGTGGGACTTAGGGGTAACGCACAGGGTTTATCTATGGCTCGATGGAAAGCACATTGTCGCTTCCTGTTAGCGATAATTGAACTTTTTCGCTAGCTCTCACGGCTGCGGCACTATTAAGCGAAATCTGTCAGAATCGGCGTTTTCTGAAGGGGTGGGTGAGTTTGAGCGCAAATTTTAGGTAGATGTGGACGTCGCCCGCATTCCGTCTATGGACCGTTAGATGGAGGAATGATGTAGCTACAACTTTGCGGCTGGAAGTTTCCACACAAAGAAACTGTAGCAGACGTTTTTCGACAGAAGTTGGATTTTACTGGCAAAACAAAATCGCGTTTTGTGCCACCATTTGCGGGACTTAGAGGTAACGTACACGATCTATCTATGGCTCGTTGGAAAGCGCGTGGTCGACTTCCTATTAGTGCTAATTGAACTTTTTTGCCAGCTCTTACGTTTGAGGCGCTATGAGCGAATATTGATCGAAATTGTGGTGTCCGAAAGCGGGGTGGGTCACTCTGCGCGCAAATTTCCGGAGAAAGGGGGTCGTCCACCGACGACTCTTGGCGTCAGAAAACTAGAGTCCCTGGGCTATCACGTGGCGTTGTTTGCGTGATCCTAGGTTTAGCGGTTTTGATACAATACCAGCGTGTGACAGACAGACACACATACACACGATGACGGCTAATACCCGCTCTAGCATAGCGTCGCGCGGGTAAAAACGGGACAGGCGGACGTCAGACCGTTAAATTATGCTTACCGCTTGACCCGGCTATCGTATTAATCATACGCATTGCCAGAAAAGTGTCACGGGATAAATTCTTTTATCAAGGACAGTGTCGCTGAGCCCCAGGCCTTGCTGGTTGCATCGGCTGCCGGTGAGGCTGCACAAGGTATATCATAAGGTATATCACCTCTTGCAACATCATGAACCTACAACGTCTCTGCGCTCATCCAGTTCTCACCAGCTTTCAGTCCCCCGCCACAATTTAACATCTGGATCTTGTGCTTTTCGGTTTTCTGCTCCAAGAATTTGGAATTCATTACCTGTCAGTATTCATGAAACTAAGTCACTTTCCACTTTCAGACGTCATCTAAAGACATTTTATTTTCAGTCAGCCCATCCCCTTTCAGCTGCCCATCTTGCCTAGAATATTTTTACTTAGTCCTACGTGCCCTGATTATTCTAAAAAAACCTTGGCGCTATATAAGCCATGTACTTACTTACTTACTTACTTACTTACTTATTTACTTAAGTTGTGGTGATATCACGGCGCTGCTGAAGCTACTAATAGCTTATGATGTCAATAATTGTGGCATTGATCGGATTGTGGTCCAGAAATAGATTGTCGGATTTTATTTGGGGGTGGCTTCTTCTAAAATTGAGGCATAATGGAATTATAAACTGAAGGCAACGTTAAAACTATAGAAAAACTGCCCTCGATCAAGGATCGACGTTATCCGACCGCGTTGACCTTGACCTTTGACCTTGACCTTCAATCTCAGGCGAGTTATGATCACGACCCACACATGCACAAAATTTCAAATTCAAAGGTCAGTCGGTTCAGAAGATGTAGTGGAAACAAACGGACAGATACGGACACGATTGCATTACCTTTCTCGCTAACGCGGTTGGTAACTCAAAGTAAAGATAGAAATAGAACCGGATCCGAACCGAACTAGAACCCGCATTTTGAAAAGAACAGAACAGAACTAGAACTGTAGTGCAGGAAAGACGAAAAACACGAACTGAACCGAACCTTGGTAGCCATAGAACCCGAATAGAACCGAACCCAAACAATATGGGGGTTCTTTTCCTTTTCTACTTTTAAGTAGATTAGACATTTTGTGATTTTACTACATTTTCTCATTATCTTTTTGTCAATGGAAGCCAGATAATTGTTGTATTTTATGCTGTGTGGTTTCCAATACCTTGCAGACAGAGGAAAACGTTATAACTGAACGGCACCAAACGTCTCCGAGAACCCAAACAGAACCGAACCCAAACAATGAGGGTTCCGGTTCTTGCCCTTCTCTGATTAAAAGTCTGAGAGAAAGTCTGCGACAAAATGCACGGAGGAACCGACGAAAACAACATCGACGAGGAAGGACGACGGGCGACGCTGGAGTGGAGAAGTGAGCGGGCGACATTGGTCGGTGGACAAGTGACGGAGCATAACGAATGATGCGGCCACACAGGCGACACGGCGGCCGTGATATTGATTGTGGCACCGACACCATCGCTACGAGACAAGGCAGTCGTGGCGCCGCTAGCCATAGGTGTACTCTCATAAACCACGGAACGCCAACAGTTTAGAGCTGCGACGCCAACGAAATTTCCATCCTCCAGATTTAAAGTGTGGATGGAATTCGACTATAGCACGTCTTTTAGAGCTGCGCCGATTACGACGAGATCTAATTTACTTTTACAAAATAATCGGTTTTGGAATAATGTGTTTAGATGTTTATTAATATTTTACCTTTATACCATTATCTGCGACAAGAGAGCATCCATACAAACATATTGTGAGAATTTAAAACGGCGAAATTTCTTCACTGAAAGCATTGTTTATGTGTGGAATTCGCTGCCTGCCAATGTTGACTTTTTGTCATTGCCCAGGTTCAAACAATGTATTGCGCAACTCATTTTTGCGGTTTCTGAAGTGTGATGCCTTATAACCACCGTACACTATTTTTGATTATTTTATTTATTTTGTGTATTTTGGTATCACGTGTGTAGGTGTGTGTGTGTGTTGCTTTTTATCTTTTGATGTTCTTTTTTTATCCACGCATGCCGATAGGCAAGGTGTGGATATATCGTTTACTGTTTGTTTGTTTGTTTTATGTGTGTTTGTACGGTAACGGATTTATCCGGCGAGGATAAAGCTAGCGGCGTCAAATTTTGTATGATGGTTCATCGGCGTCCAAGACAGGGAATCTCCCATTTTGGGGAACTTTACTCCCCCAGAATCCCAAAATCGGACGAATCGGCGCACGGTGGCAAGTATTGCCGATAGACTCCAGTCCCCTCCACTGACGGCGAGTGGCGGGGCACGCCCTCGGCATGTGGATATACGGCCGTCCCCGAAGACGGACGTACCTGTTAATATTTCGGTTTCAGGCAGTTATCGGTGCTTGATGTGAGCCTTACTATCCGGCTCAGTGTGACTTGCTACTGCTGCAGTTGCACTGTCTGTATTATGATGAGCGAAATATGATGATGATGATGCTGATGATTATGATGATGATAATGATTATTTGTCTACATTCTTTGTTCGTCCGAAATCTTGGCTCAGTAGCCTCAACAAATTGTCATATCAGGAACATCTAAGATGCCTAGGTCTGCCCAGCCTAGAATTACGTCACCTATATACAGATTTAATTTGGTGTTACAAGATTGTCTTTGGGCTCGTTGATTTGCAACTTGATGATTTTTCTAACTTAGTCCCAACACACATACTAGAGGTCACAGGTATAAATTGATTAAAAAACATACTGTCGTTCGTGTGAGATCATCTTTTTTTGTAACCGTGTTATTAGCGTCTGGAATTACTTGCCACCTGCTGCCGTTGATTTCAGTTCAATCTCGCGTTTCAAGCGTGATATCGAATCTGTTGATTTTACTAAGTTCTTGAAATTGATTTAGCACTATCTCCATTTTGCTTTCCATGTGTATTTGTGTATATGCTTTTGTGCATTCGTCATTGTTCATTTTACATTTTCTTATTGTCTCATTTTTGTATATATGTAATTGTACCTTTATTCAACTCTGTAATGTAAACTGTCACTGTGTAGGCCTACATGCGTGTATTAGCCTTTACTAATAGTAATCACTTTGATTTTA
>Ga0209363_1001975_pt1 | contig 10422 bp, 11 predicted proteins | sample WorMetexBAHAMAS3_FD_187385 | JGI IMG/M metagenome (GOLD analysis project Ga0209363, IMG submission 187385) | Marine gutless worms symbiont microbial communities from Max Planck institute for Marine Microbiology, Germany - Inanidrilus exumae... | ecosystem: Host-associated > Annelida > Digestive... | reverse complement strand
GTATCCACACATGCGGATCCTGCGTCCACACGCCGCGCAATTTCACGAACGTTGCATCTCTAGCGCGGCGTTTTGCCCGCGCGCTCACTGAACTATAAATAGTACGTCGGTCTGACGTCAGTCGGCCTAGGCCTGCCGGATAGGCTAAACTCCTGTTCGTCCCGTCCGATTTTGGGCTTCTGGGAAAGCAAAGTTCCACATAATGAGAGATTCCCTGCCCAGGACGCCGATGAATCGCCGTGCAAAATATGACGCCGCTAGCTTTGTCCTTGTTGGGGAAATCTATAACCGTACAAAGACACAAAATTACGAAAACTAACAAACAAACAATAACAGATATATCCACACTTGCCTATCCGGATGTGTAAATATAAAGTAAGTAAACACGTTAATCATTCACAATCAATCAATGAATCAATCACGATGTTCTGACACTATTATACCTTCACTATTTTAAGCCCACCGTTCTTTGTAAAGAATATTGTTTAAAGCGAAAATTTTCAAAATAACGGTGGTCATAGAAAAAGATGAAATTGTCGTTACAAAATACTTAATACTCTGCCGTGTACCCGGACGATGCACACTAGCATAATTCTATCATTATCACTTTTTCATTTGTTTGCTGAAGAAAATCATATAGGCCTACATGAACAGCAGAGAAGTACTTGGTGACCTGGCATTGTTGGTGGCAGTTTGCTGAGCCTGTTGAGTCAAACTGGATGCAGAAGTTGTTACCAGCTACTACCTGAAAACAGCACCGCAACGTAATGAACACATATTTAATAAAATTAGCCCCGTACGGAGACTGACGGTAGGCGTTCGGGTCCCTGTGACCTTGACCTTGACCTTAGATACGGGTCAAGGTCATACCGTTGTACATCGCTCATCGAGTACTACCTGTATATTAAGTTTGATAAAGATTGCATAAACTTAAGAAAATAACTTGTCAGACGTGGTTAGGACCAGAGTTCAAAGGTCACGTGACGAAAAACGAGGATGAATTTCAAAAATCTGACGGGGTAAGTTTTAGATATTGCCCCCTAATTTAAGAATCCGTGGTCATTTGCCAGCCCGCATTATAAATGGTGGAGGAGATAGAGTTTGAAAATGGTCCAAAATGGTCGAATTTCCGACTTTCATGGGCTCTTGACCTTGACCTTGACCTTGGATCCTGGCATGGTCATTGTTTTATCTCTCACTGAGTACTACCTGTGTACCAAATTTCATCAAAATCGAAGAAACTTTTTGTGGACGGACGGACGGACGTACGTACGGACACACGGACGGAAAGTTGCCACCCAATATTATTACGTCGACTTCCAAAGTTTGGAAGTCGACCTAAAAAGACAAAAACGTCGTTTGCATGGAATTAAAATTAAATTAAACAATACACAGCTTGAACTGCGTTTCATTAAACAACATTAAACAACAGTGATTTTAATTGCTTGCGATCGGCTGATGTCTTGACGTGTGCCACAAGCAGAACACGAACGCGTCTCGGAGACAGGAGTTTTTCCGTCGCTGGACCGTGTCTCTGGAACTCTCTGCCTGTTACATTACGTGACAGAGCCATCTCACTTGTACAGTTTAAGAGACTTTTGATGACACTTTTGTTTGTCTAGGGCTGCGGCGCATAGTGACTGTTGCTTTTTTGCGCCGTGTACAAATATTCTTACTTACTTACTTACTCAAGTACAAGATTAGATACTCTATAGAGTACGCGTGCGGTATAAAAGCTAGATTAGCACAGTCTTCTTATAAAATCAATTTGCCAAACTAGGCTTTTTTCGAAACCCGTGCCTATACGTTTGCGCTGTTTACGGTTTATGTGGCCGCGCTGTTGTAAACCCCGTAAGAGAAACTCCACATCAGATGTGGGCTGAAACTGGCTGAAAACTATGGCTGCGAATGCGTAATTGCACACAAAAATCCGCGATAGTCCAAAAGTAACAGCGCCATATAGCCTGCAACCCGCGGCACACATTATTTCTCGAGCAACGGGGTCTCAAACTACTAAACTAGCCCAGTTGGGCGGGGAAAAAGCGGAACCGGCAAGCCTGAGTGAAATTTCCGTCCTGTAAGTAAGTAAGTAAGCGGAGACCTGTAAATAAGAATCGTTAACAACGCCGGGTCTGACTGCGGCGATCAGTGCGGCGCGGTTGTACAGCTGTGAAACGTACTCGGTCGACTTGTTCACCCACTGCCAGCCTCCGAGCCTTTGAGTCGCGGCGATCTCACGGACACTGGCTATGTCGCATGCTAGGTACAGTACAGACAGTTGCAATAGCCTTACCTCCACTGTTATGCATTATTGTCAGCTGTGTATTATCGAATTGCGGTATGCTGCTCCATCAGAATCTCGACGGTCCGCACACCTCTTGGAATGTTGACAAAAGGCCGCATCGGCGTCTTGTCACCCCTCTCGGCGGCGAATGAATTCGTCCGACTTTGACCCCCACACAGCGCGTGGTTCCTTAAGCCCACAAGAGTCATCCCCAAAACGGCATCTCGATCGCTTCAGCCGTTTTAGCGTACACCGCAGCAAAGGCTCCCAGTGCATTTCAGCGAGGCGGACAACCCCCAAAATTGCCTCATCTCCTTGGGAAATAGGTAAAAGGTAAAGGTAAAGGCTTTCTATACGCGTTACCGAGAGTTGAGCCCGGAGCTCATCGCGGCGTACAACCCGCATGTGACTATAAGTCATCCACCCGCAGGTAGGCTGCCATAATTTCCGCCAGGCCTACGGTTACCTTTCCAGCCGCAGACCATCACCGCCCCGAAGCCGGTACCACGTTATACTGCTTGGTGACAGAGGCACATAGGTGTGAACCACTTGCCCAAGGTTGTGACACAGCTTTTGCCCCGAGTAGGATTTGAACCCACGAACTGTTGATCTCAAGTCCAACGCTCTACCCGTTGCGCCACCGCGCCACCGGCCACTGAGAAATAGGGGACCCATCTAATACACAGTTCCTTGGGCCCAATCGAGTCAGCCTTCCCCAAACGGCATCTCGATCGGTTCAGCCGTTTTCGCTGGGCTCTTGAACGTGACCGACAGACAGACAGACACACCGACCACAGCACTCCGTCTGTAGCAATAAACCGATATCGCTATCGCTAGCTATCGCTGCGATGCGGCCTAATAATAGAGTAGAAACCCTCACTCTAGGTCGCAGCACTGTAGTAACATTTTTTTCCTGTGAAGATAAACTTTCACCTGTGACCTTGACGTTTAAACTAGACCTTGACATTGTCAAGTTGAACCATCGTGCCAGGTATCTCGGACAGAGTTGATTCAGTTCAAAAGTTATTTTGAGGACACTTTGGCGTGGGCATTAGGCTCAGTATAGTATAGTATACTAATTGTATACGTCCATTTGTATAGCGCATTACGCAAAGCGACTCAAATGCGCTCAGACATGGATCACACAGTTTTACCTGCAAATTACACCATGCCTGCCTTTATTCCCAGCCGCAGAGCATCACCGCCCTTTGGCTGGTACTTATTTTACCGTCCCATGGAGAGTAGAAGGCTGAGTCGCGTCTGCTTGTCCGCGCTTTAAAAGGAAAACAGCTTGATACATATATACTCTATAGCAGTCTCTTGGCATGTGAAGATTCATAGGTCAAAAGGTCAAAGGTAAAGGTCACATGGCTACGAAAACCGTCACGGTCGCACGGCTGCTAGTGACGCGTGATGCAACGGCCTATGCTGACGTTGGTACTCATGTCGATTCGACTGCCTATGTTTTCTAGTTAGTTATGCGAATTGTTGAAGTTCCACCATAAACGAAAAAGTTGCGCCACAAAGTCTCGCGATAAAGTCGCAGGTGTGACATCGGTGTAAGTCACCTGGGCAGCCAGCCGTCACGAAGCAACGACGGCAGAGTCACATGACATTATGTATACGCACTCGACTGTTTTCAGCTATCGGACTGTGGACAGGTTCACTACTCAACACAAACAAAAATAATTACTTCGGGTTGAAGTTACGCCCATATAAGTGGGCTGCTGTGTGGTATTCTGTCGCATAGTGCAGCAACTTTGATCCGCGTCCAACACTTTCAGTGCTTGAATTATTACGCGTATTTGCCATAATCAACAATATTCTTTGCATAGGTGGCGCGGTGGCGCAACGGGCAGAGCGTTGGACTTGCAAAGTTGCGATCAGCAGGTCGTGGGCAAGTTGTTCACGCCTATGTCCTCTGTCACCAAGCAGTATAACTTGGTACCGGCCAAGGGGTGATGATGCTCTGCAGCTGGGAAGGTAACCGCAGGCCTGGCAGAAAGTGATGGCAGCCTACCGCCGGGTGGATGACTTATAGTCAACTGCCTGTACACCGGGATCAGCTCCGGGCCCGACGCTCTTTGCATCAGCTATGACATGATGATGCTTCAGCCACTAGGGGGCAGCAAAGTCGCCTCTCACATTCGCCGTCGTAGGTATTAACCACCGAATAAGGATAAATTGTCACAAACAATATGCAGACGGACACGGCAGACTTCGTCCCAGGTGCCGCCACCTGGCGAACTAAACACACAGACAGAGAGACAGACAGACGGACACGACAATCGCAATACTTAGCACCTCTACCGGGGACGAAATAATTATTAATAACTGTCGGTGGTACTTTGATTTCGAATTACCCAATGAAGTGTTGGCAAAGAAGGGGTGCCAAATTCCTATGGAATTTGCTGACCATAAAACCTGCATCGTTACTTTGGTATTTGTGCGATCTACTTGTCCTTAAGGTATAGATATTCATTATTGAAAATATATTGTCTTCGTCAGTTAGAGGTTTAATAAGTTCTGTTGTAACTGAAAAGTGTCATTTACAGTAACTAAAAATGCGACATGTCGTGAGAGGAGCTCACCGTCTATTTGAGTGCAGGTGAGACTCTGACGTTGGACAGGCTGCTGTTGTCCGTCAACCGGAAGTGGTTGATAACCTCCAGCCACACATTCCACCGACTGCATACACAAGTAAAACAAGTTAACAGGACATTTGTATAGCGATTTGTTCTGAGTATGAATCAGCTCTAAAGTAAAAAGTAAAGTATGATGTACATGTACTTATATAGCGCGTTCTTACGGCCTAAACAGTCACGAAGCGCTACAGAATGGCACGTGTTAACGGGATCACACAGTTTTTACCTGCCACCCACACGACCATCCTGACTTTACTCCGTAAGCACTCACCAGATGGCACCACCCGAACGAGGCGGCACACATCTGATATAGCTTACTACTCAATTTATCGACACCGGAAGGATGAAAGGCTGAGTTAGCTGACCTATAGCGGACGGCTTACCCACATAAGTGGTCAGTATGCTGGTCATTCAACATGCGATACGTTGGTGTCCAGATTATAACGCTGGCCGCGTCTAGCGGTAAGCGTAATGTAACGATCTGGCGTCCGTCCGTCCGTCTGTCTGTCTGTCTGTCCCGTCGGGGTCGGCATACTCATCGTGACACACAAGGCAGCAGCATGCGACGCGGCCAGCGTACATTTCGGCCTGACTATATAAGGAGAACCTTCGACATGTGTTGGAGAATACACAGATCTTAGACAGGAAAACCATTCGTAGTCGATGTGCACGAGCACATCCATGATCCATGTTGCGATCCTCCCGTCCGTTGTGGCATACCAGCGCACAGAATGACGGTGGGTATGCCGATTTTCGCCGATTTCGAGCCAAAAAAATGGCTACCATAGCAAACGTCCCTTACCCGATCGATCGCGAAGCAAAGCCCGGACTGATCTTGCCCACCCATATCTGTATCTGGGGTAAATATCGGTACAGCATATTCTGAGATAATTGGTCTCCTAGTTACCGTTAAAAAGAAAGACAGTACTATCGGCCTATCGTATAGCCCTTCTGCATGTCACAAGCAAACCCGGCGGGCTAAAAACCGTAACACTTGGCGGATCTAGGACGCGAATCGCTCTGTGTGACTGAACCTGGCATTGATGAGTCGAACAGTTGGCGGACGCGCTAAACTTGATGCAGTAGTTGACTCCGTTGACCACCTGCAACACGGATAATATGCATGCTACAGAGACAACGAGATACTTCTGCGACTAAAACAACGCCACCGATATAAACAAGATGCAGTCGGAGACGGCAGACTTCGTCGCCAGTGCCGCCACCTGGCGAACTGAAAGAAAGAAATGCGCGTCGTCTTTGATTTGGGCTATTCAATGTCAATGTCAATTGTCAATACAAATTTCTATAGCGCCGTAGTCGCAAGCGAATCGGGAGCGCTGCGATAGCGCTAAACCGTCCTAGGTGATATGCTATCGTGAACAGATCGGTTTTAAGTCGAGATTTAAAAGTACCAATAGTGTCAGCGGATCTAGTTGATGGCGACAGCAGTACATAAAATATGGCGTAATCCACAAAACCGGAAGTACATAACGTATCGCATTTTGCCATAAATGGCGAACAAAGATGAATATATTGCCGTCAGAGGAGGACCGAGCCACGGTCACAGATAACATACGCGGAAAATTTGGTCAAATTTGGACGTGTTGGTTTTGAGATATGTGAGCGGACAGACAAAGAGAGAAACAGACAAACATACACTCTGAACACAATACTCCGCACCCATGCCGAAGGCGAAGTAGCAATCTCAGTTTAACGGTCATGTCCATTTTAGGTACATCTAAATTAACTGGTCCCCCTTCGGCAGTCGAATGTCAAACGATATGTTTTTGGTACTTATTGGCAATGTAGCTTTTTACGCTCGCAGAGTCTATCGGAAAGCGTTATGTAACGGTCTTGCGTCCGTCTGTCCGCCCGTCAGATATGTCTGTCCCGTCGGCATACTCACCGTGACTCGCCAGAGGGCAGCATGGTACGCATGCTATGCGGCCAGCGTGCCTTTCGGGGAGACCGACATACTTGCTCACCCAGCGATGAGCACATTCGCTCATCTCGTGCCGTGGAAATACCGTTGACGGGACATCACTAAAGTCACGTGATCAACCTGCTGGTACGATTCGACGACGTGGTGCGCAGCGACGACGATGGCGTCGTTGGCAACGGTCTGTTTAAGTTGAACCACGCTGTTGTCGTCGACCGCGACGTTGCTCCATCCGCCGGGAAGGTTCTCTCTTGATGACCGTCTGGCGGTGTCGATGTTACAGGCCAAGGTCAAATACCTCGCCAGCAGAGAGCTGACCAGCAGCACCAAAAGCAGCGTGAAGTGTACGCTGTGCATCGTCGTCGTCGTCGTCATCATGTTCCGGCACCGTTTCTACGCGCATTGTATAAACACTGTAGCCAAGCGGCTCTTCAACTCGGGTGTATGAGAACTATAGCCATCCGATGGAAGTCAGGGAAACTGCTACTAAGGAAGATTGGAAGAAATAAGCACTCGCAAGAGTGCTAAAACCATCGCTGACACTGTTTTGTGTGCCTCGTGGCCTTGACCTTTAACCCTTTGACCCCAAAACCAGTTGCTTTCCGGGATTCATGGTGGAACATTTTGGGAAAGGGGCCCAGAGTTGAGGAGAGAAAGGCGGGAGGGAAAGGGGGAAAGCGGTTGGGGAAGGAAAATGATGGGAAAGTAAGGGCAAAGAAAAAGTGCAGGGGATAGAAAGGGAAAATGGCAGAGATGTTGACTACGCCTCTGTGTCGCTCCTAGAAAACATGTGGATAATATTCAGAAACTGTGCTGATAGAAAGCTGAATGAGACAGGTCTCAGCTGCCGCAGACAGACCCGCGCGACGCGCTGCCTCACGCCCATCGTGTTGTACACAAAGGCGGACGCTCAGAGTGATAAACTAGTGACCGACGACCGTCGCCAGTTTATCACTCTAAGCGTCCATGTACACCGATGACAACGCGTGCAATGGTCGACGTATACAGTTGCGAAGTTCTTAAGTCCAGAGTTTGGGACAAAGTTCCAGAGGGAGGTACCCTTATTTGTGGAGATACTCGAATTACCTTTCAGCACAGTGTTGGGATAGTTGAGGGTAGCCTCTATTAAACAAGTAGCTCGGTCCATTCAGCCGTTTTGATAACACTCCAACTTTTGATAGAACTCAAACTCTCTAACTTCGACCATGTTGTTCAATACTGACTTGTGACAGACAGACAGACAGACAGCTAATACCGCGCTAGCTGAACAGCGACGCACGGGTAAAAATGCCGTATCTTACCGTTTGTTCCAAAGCTCTTTAATTGCCTCAAGCGGTCTACGTGCCGTGTTGCAGTTAACAATTGCAATGAAGAATGTCTGGAAGTGTCAACGTTCTAAACACGGAAATATACCCATCTGAATAACGCACAACAGCCGAGATGTGTCGCCAGCTAGAACGTCGGTTCTACTTGGGCAAAATGCTGCCAGTGCTGGCCTAGGCCTTACGCGGTCCGGCTCTATTGCTTCCACTGGTGAGGTCTGCGGAGTCTCCAGATTCTGATCCGGCAGCAAACCGCAATTCCAGTATATGTTAAAACAGCGGTGTAACTACGGCGGATTCAGGCACATACATATTGGTAGATCTTTAGCTAATCGCAGACGACGGACTAGAGTACGAGTGCACAAAAATTCTATCAGATTCGGCCTTCAAATCGTCATAATGGCTGCAGATATTGATCCGCAAGTCTGCGGTCCGAAAGTCCGTCGCAACGTCCTCACAGAGTGCGTGATCCATCCTTCCCGGACATCGATCAATACCAGTGGCACAGCCAGGCTGTCTATATATAGCTTCTTGTAATCCAGGGTCCAGGACAGCTTGGTGCTTGGTTTGGACACAGGTTTCGGGTAGTTAATATACAATTCACTTATTTATTTTAACAAAAATTCATCCTTATTGCATTATTCATTGTATTTTTTATTGTATTGTATTAGCATTATTCATTGTATTTTTACTTTTATGTGTATCTTTATTTGTACTGATTTTCGTGCATGTTTAGGCCTATGGCTTGTATATTTAGCAATTCAGCTGTTCAGCTGTTCAGCTGCAAATATGTTACAACAAAGTTGAGTTGAGTTGAGTTGAGTTGATCCTTGTCTGATTATGGCGCAGTTATCAAGGAGAAATTGGCATGGGCGAACGAGGTCCGATGCGCTAGAGCTCATCCCTTTACGCAGAATTCATTATTAAGCCAGCATACGACCGACATCGGTCGAACAAACGCCGAATTAACAGCCAGCGCCTTCAGCAGACTAGATCAGTAAGCCGGCAGTCGTGGTAACAATGCATTGTCTACCGTTACGCAGAACTCGCTGTTTCTTCCCTAGCGACGGCAGAACTTATCGCCAATAGTCGTTGCGCCTGTCCACGGAGGGATGGCTAGCTTGTGTTAGATTAGATCGACTGGGTCGCTGGTTACATATCGACTTCCGGAGGCTGTTTGCCTGCACGAAGACGGTCTCCCATCCCAGTACTAACCGAGCTCGACGTAGAGTAACTTCACTGATCGAGACCAACTCGCTGCCATTAACATGGACTAGAAGGACACCATGGGTCGATGTGGCCCATAGCGAGGTTTCACTTATTGGGCCGGACAACCCTCGAAATTTCCCTTTCCGTGGGATCTCGGTCCCCCGTGGTTCATTGGACCCACACGAGTTACCCCACAAATGGCGTCTCGATCGGATTAGACGTTTTTGTAGGGCTATCAAATGTGGCCAACAGACAGACACACAGGCAGACCACACTACTTCGTCTGCGACAGTATACCGCAATCCGCCGCAATTGCTGCGATGCGGCCTAAAAACGGACGGACAGACCGACAAACACCGCAACTGGACGGGACCAACCGCGCTAGCATAGCGTGGCACAGTGAAAAAAATACTCGTACAACGGAACCGTGAAACGTTAATGTTTTCAGCTTTGCAAAGTTAAGACTTTGACAAAAAATGCCTTTTATTTCGTACACAAATTGGACTAATAATTTAGTTTACGTGCTTCTTCGGAAAACGTCGACCTTTCAGAGATTTGCTCGATAGGCTATAAGGTACAGTACAAGCGTGGAGCATTGGTTGTCGAGCAAGTTAGCTGTGTCATTGCTGCTACAGCGCGCGACATTCCTACACGAAGCCGAAGACAATGATTTACTCATACATTTAAATCCATAAATCAGCCCCTCCCCATTCTCCGCTTGTCATATTCCGTTACTTACTGCATGCAGGGTGTTTACGTCACAAGACGACATCGGACGAGACCGTTTCACGACAATGGAGCCGGCCAGCCAGGCACGCTCGGTCTTACGCCTTAGCTCTCTGCCGTCTCATGACTGTCATAGTGAGTTATCGTTCTGTCTTACTCGTAGCCAGGCTATTTCAGCCCCGCTCTTCTCATCGCATTCCGCTCGTTAATACCGACCTTATACCGCTGTCGAGGGTTGCAGTTCTGTTCGGGAACTGAGATCTTCAAATAAAAACTCGCAGACTGTTTCTAAAGCCC
>Ga0209363_1001974_pt1 | contig 10422 bp, 8 predicted proteins | sample WorMetexBAHAMAS3_FD_187385 | JGI IMG/M metagenome (GOLD analysis project Ga0209363, IMG submission 187385) | Marine gutless worms symbiont microbial communities from Max Planck institute for Marine Microbiology, Germany - Inanidrilus exumae... | ecosystem: Host-associated > Annelida > Digestive... | reverse complement strand
CGATCCGATACATAGACACTACGTGCGGTCAAAAACTGACTCGAGGGCCAGCTTAATCTAGCGCACGGCACCAACAACGAAAAATAAGGAAAAACGAAAAACCAAAATCGAGTAACTCAGAAAAAACGGTGCGGATGATGGTCTTTGAAGGCAGTCCGGGGAAAAGAAGTGAAACTACTGGGGAAATATTTGTGAAACAGGTAGGTTTTAAGCAGAGAATGAAAGAGAGAGGGAGTTGTGGATGAGCAGAGTGGTGAATCAAAAGAGGAAGAAGTGACGGATGAAAGAATAGGTTAGTCGGAAATAAAGGAACTGGTATGAGAGTGAGGTTGACGAAGAGATAAAGGGAAGTTGATTGCAGAAACGCGGTAAAGCATAACGAAAAAAAACGATCAGTTATTTTTTAGAGAAAATAATGTTGGCAGCTGAGCAAGAGTAACAACAGATGAAAAGCGAGTAGTATGAGGACTATTATGAGATATACAATGAGATTGCTGTACTGCTACGACGTGAGTGAACAAAAGAGTTTTAAATCGATCTGCTGGGTATTTTTACCGACAAACATGGTCTACACCCAAAATACGCACGATTAAAACAACCTTAAAGAACTGGTTACTCATAAGCTCCGCCTTCAAGTCGTCTGCCGGCGCCTCACTCCTCTCGCACCATTTCTTCTATTACACTCCTGGAATCAAAGGAAACCTACCTTTCGTCGCATCAGACTACCGGAAGTTGTTAATGCGGTAATTAACCAATAGCACACGAAAGACGGCTCGCTTGCGTGCTTACTCGAGGCGAACATTTTCAACATAGCTTGTGATAACACTGCGAACAGATATATTATATTCATTTTATTTCATCAATACATGGTAGCGAAAACACACACAAACACACACACATACACACGTACACATGCACATAAATACATATAAACAAATATAAACGTACAGATATAAATATATACAAATATATACGCACCTACGAACACGCAAATCATTTGCAATCGTAAATGACTAACGCACAAACCTGTCGAAAAATTATCCATTAATGCCTTAACGGTGTAATCATCTCCGACTGCAACAGTGAAAGGATGACTAACATCGGATTAGAGTTCATGGAGTTATCGCGAAAGTTGTTCGCTTGATTTTTTGACGCACAGTGTGTTTCTGTGACGACGCAGCTCGTCGGCAGCAGCGGTTCGTGTCTGATTGACGTGATCGTTGGTTTGAAGTAGGTCTACTCTTTCATCTCGTTGACAGCCCGCTATGCGACTGCGAAGGTCTGCGACTGGCTCACAGTAGCTACGATTTGCCTACGATTTGCTTGCTAATTCTTTTCGTAGGATTGCGCATCGTGGTCTTGTCGCAGTGATATTTTCCTCGTGACCCCGTACGGCTGAGATCGTGCGCAGGGTCGATCAATATGTTCCAAACAAGGTGTCGCCCCAACGGGACGTAACCGTACTGGCCCGCCGGCAGTGTCGCGGCAGACAACAGACACCAGCGAGCAAAACCAGCGTCTCTTTTCTGTTATGTCTGTTCTGTCTTGTTTTTGTTTATATTGTTGTGTATTATTGTATGCTACCTCTCCAGGTGAATAAAGTTGTTCAAAACAATACTGGCCCATTAGGCGGGCCAGCAATAACGGCACACAAAGGCCACATCCTGGAAGCCGCCGGGAACGCGAAGTTGCGTTCACCGCCTCGTCGCCGTGTGGCCGCTCTCAACGTCATCAACTCTCGCTGCTGGAAATTTGCCGGACTCAACGATGAATGAAGCGGGATTTATTGGCCACGGCACCGGATATGAACGCGTGGCCTATTGGTCGGCTGTTATTTCCGGAAAACCCTCGATTGGTTTTGCCCCGACGCGTCAACGTTCGGGTAGGCTACTGTAGAATCTTTCGCGAAAAACGTCTTTCGTTACGCTGTTGATGACGACCAAGACGCCCATCGTTTGTTAAGTTGACGAGTATTATTTCATGATATTAAGTTACACGTTGGATACTTTAATATGCATGGCATAGTTACAAACATACGTAATATGTAGCACATGGGCTATTATTGACTCTACATCATAAGAATCATTCTGTTCAAGCCTTTGTATGTTTGTCATTATGGTGTAAATACGTGCGTGACAAAACAGTATAACTCAAATAAAATATCACTTCGTGCTATGTCAGGCAACATGCGTCGTTTGCGCGAGTTATAAGTCATTTCTTCACCACGTCATGCGTATATGCCACTTAGTATATACTCTACAGCAGCTTTATTTGTCCGTTCATAAATAACGTTCGTAAACTTGTCGAAGCAGAGACGAATACACGGCCGCCATCTTGTTCCGTGAAGTAATCGGTAGTCACGACATTTATACGACCTTTGTTCGCCGCTCGGTTCGAACATCGCACGCGCAGGGAGGCAACAAACGAGATTAACCATATATTATTTGATTCGCCGCTGGCGTTGACGTCATAACGCGCGCGGACACCTGCCGTGCAAGCGGGCAATGCGACGCCGAGCATATTATTGTCGTATAAAATGGATTGTATTTCAATAACGGCAGCCCGTGATCCACCCGCTAATCTTCTTACCGAGCCGGCACGACGACGCCGTGTTGTATGGCTTATTGGGCGGCGTATTCTCATAAAGAAGCTTGTGACGTCATGATTTCCTCGGGAGACCGAGATTGAGCAGCATGCAGCGAAAATGCGACCGTCATCATCGCAGTGAAGCCGATTTCTGGCTCTAGACTGCTCAAGGTGGAACCGCTAGGACAGCCGCCACACGTGCCCTACACAAACAATGTTCCTTTACTATTTCATTATAGGTTAACGATGTCCGTTGACTTGACGGTTGTTCACGAAAATAAATATAGAGAGTAAGACAATAATGAGTTTATTGTCACCGACAGACGCAGTGGTCGACGGATAAACAAACTAGAACGTTGGCAATTAGCGTGTCAATTCCCAGTCTGATGGTCGCCCGACCTCCCTGGTTACTCGCACAACGCATGTGGTACATGTGATGGGCGGTGACGTTCAGTTTACTGCTTGCGAACAGATTGTTGTCGACGTCAAAATCGTACTGTATATCAGTTTACTTCAATGCACACGACCTGTGGAACGACGCATCAAATGACCACAAACAACACACGACACTGCAACAGTTAATGGCAGATGCACAGTAGACCTATATTTTACACAATTCTTGGCTCTATTCTGATACTGTGCTCCCTTACAACTGGCTATTATTGCATGCGTGTACTTAGCAAGGAAACGTTATTTCCAAGTTTAATTCTTGGCTCAGTTCTCAGTGATTACGTGTTTTATATTCAACTCTTGTCTGTTAATATTATTATCTACTTTGTGTATGTGACAAAAGAGCATTTTTATTTCTGTGCAAAATGTGCGTATCGCGTCTCTGTGTAAGTGTAAGGTTATTATATTCGTCTTTATTCACCAAAATAGTAGTGAGAAATATACATGTACTAACACAAAAACAATAAAAAGTGAAAGATAAATAGAAGCTAAAAACTTAACTAAGCGGATCAAGACTTGCAAACGTTTACCAATACAGTTTATGATATATTGTAGTATGAACCAGATTGATATCGAACAATAACTGACAAAGAAATCGGACGCTATAAAGGCAGCTGAGAAAGCTTATGCAATTGGTTGTCGCATGACTCATACTTTGTACAACAAGTTTTGACTCTATCCGTAATTATAGCAGTAGGCGACCTAAAACGAAATTTATTAATCTCCGGTTTCAGACGTAGAACAATGCGTGCATATTGAGATTGTGATCGTGGTACGACAAACGCGATAGAATAGCTGCGACGTCGCCGGACGTTTTAATATTGTGCTCAACCGGTGCAAAGCATTATGACGTCGTTCGGGGCGGTGCAAAGAATGCACAGCTGCAGGAGGGACATATTTTACCGCTAAAGCGATTCGTGCGAAGAACAATGCGATGTCGAGCTACTGTGCGAAGATAACTGGTGAAGATTTGCCAGTTTATTTAAATAAAACTGAATCAGTAGGTTTAAGAAAAGCGATATCAAACTAACACGACTTAGTGTTTAGATTTCCTTGCTTCACATTATGGCGACCAGAACAGCTTGCATAGATAGGAATGAAGAAATTACGTCATTGTCACCCTATGTATTCAGTAAGCTGTAATGTAATAATAGCTCATGAATTTTCCTAGTCTCTAAAACAATACTAATCTTAATCCGAAATCTTCCGTAAACTGGCTGTTGCGTTATGCTGTCAGAACGAAATCCGAACATAACGACTCTTCACCGTATCGGGAGCCTATCGTAATGAAATCCTAACCCTAACGTTGGCCGTGATTCCACGCCATGTGGAAGAACTGGAGGTGACTGTCGTGGTGTGGTTGTGTAGAACGGTCGTCGTCACGAGAGTTCGTGTGGCCGAGCACCGAGCAGCGCGTCCGACGACAGTGACGTCGACCCGGGCACTGACCTGCCTCGACGAGGTCGACGACAGGCGATCTTCGACTCCAAGGCAAGTACCGCTGTTGTCGCTGCGATCAATCATCGCTATCGCCGGCCGTCGTCGACCAGTTCGTTTCCATATTAGACGTGCACGCATCACGCACCGAACCCATCCAGCGCGATGGGAGTTGAGCTTCAACCGCTTAATCAGCGGCGACAATATGTAAGTAAGTAAGTAAGTAAATGGCTTATATAGCGCCAAGGTCTTTAGAAGAATCAGCGCGCGTAGATAAAGATGTTCTAGGCACGTTGGGCAGCCGAAATGGGATGGGCCGACTGAAAATAAAATGTCTTTAGATGATGTCTCAAAGTGGGAAGTGACTTAGTTTCACGAATACTGACAGGTAATGAATTCCAAACTCTTGGAGCAGAAAATCGTCAGTGTGTCACTTACACATACCGGTTTAATTGCTTATGGCGGATTATATTAAGTCGGTACACTCACCCTAATACGATACGATACGATACGATATATTTACGTGCGCTCAAAAGCTGACAAAATGGCCATCAGCTGGCCAGCTTAGTCTAGCGCACGGCACAGAAACAAACAATTTAGGAAAAACGAAAAACAAAAACCGATTACTCAGAAGAAACGATGCAGGCAAAAATCCGTGACGGCAGTCCGAGAGGACTAAAGGACGGTTTTACGTTTGGTACATCGATGTTACGACTAGTCGGGAGTGATTAAATTACTTTCGGGTGGCGGCGTGGCGTTGTGGTAGCGTCGTTGATCAACGAAGTTAACCTACGCTGAGCCCGGTTAGTACTGATATGAGTGACCATGTCCGGTTCGACCTCCGGAGGCGGCACTTTATTTTGGTATGTAACCAACCACCCAGGTCGACTCAGCCTTCTGCCCTCCGTGGGACGGGAAATGAGTACCAGCCAAAGGACGGTGATGTTCTGCGGCTGGGGAGTAAAGGCAGGCATGGTGTAATTTGCAGGTAAAACTGTGTGATCCATGTCTGAGCGCATTTGAGGCGCTTTGCGTAAAAAAATGCGCTATATACAAATCGACGTATACTTTACTTTACTTTACTTTTGAAGGGCCGAAGTATAGCGGCAACAATGGCTGAAATGTAGATGTCATATCACTGTCAGTTTTACATATATTTACATAGAGATCGCCTGCCTAGTGGTGGATCGGGTGATTTTTCGGATTGGGCATTACGTAATCGGTTACTGCGAGCCATCCTGTCACAAGCCATGATTTCACATACGGAAGTAACGGAATAAATTATACTACTCATTTAATGGTGGCCCATAACCTAAACAAACAGCAAACAGGGTCTGCGACGAGTTGACAGAACAGACAGAAGAGGTGTACAAATCGAATTATTCTATCCCACTAAACCCACGTTCACATTCTGCCGTGCTGATTGGCAGAGAATGAATTGAATTGATTAACCGCCTGAGGCTCGGTCCATTGTCTTCACCTCACGAATCCTTGAAGTCACGGTATTCGTTGTTCTTATGTGGTATTTACATGCTTCCTGAAGTTGCGTTTCACCACACCCAGGGGAGACGAAACTACAGATGACCATGTATTTGTTTTACTACGAACTGCAGCTGTGGGACCCAGTCAGACGTGTGGCCCTCCGGGAGCTGTAATTGGACGTATGGGAGTCTGCAACTAGGCTATAGGAGCTCAAGCGAGACGGGTGGGGATCCCAGCTCCCGCCAGCTTCCAATGAATTTAACTCCTGCTATATATAGTCAGACCCATCACTGGCTAGTGTAACAGTCGTCATAATTTTAATGATACTTGTTGCCCCATCTTATACGATGACACACTACAGACAAACGCTACTCCATTCGCTCCAATTGGCGCTACACATCTTGCATACCGACCTCTTCTATCTTTCTGCACCTCGCATTGTAAGCCGATTCTACGGAGTTGACCAAATAATCGCAATGTGTTATATTTAACTCTTGTCTGTTAGTTTCATGTAATGTATGTATTCCAAAAGGCAGTATCTTTCTGCGTATCGTTACTTCTTCTAGGAGAGAGTAAAATAATGGTTGAATTTTCCATGTCACTTTTTTGTACGTCTGTCAACAGGTTTTCTTAAGAAGTTGTCTTTGACTTTCATCAACTTCCGGGAATGGGTGCAGTACGGTACCCAATCTATGGCACAACGAACAGACATTTAGATTTTGTACTTGATCTAAATCTGTACGTAATTTGGATACTGATTGAGTATGGGATTTTTTCATGCATATTAGCTACACATGCAACACCAAACCCTAGTGACATTCACTGGATGGCGCCACCGACACACAAACATTCGTTGATGTTTGAACTGTTTGAGTGCTTTCTATCTATAACTAATCTAACTAGAAATCACAAGCATCGCGGTATCGCTGCAAAACCGGCATGATAGCTACACGTCATAAATTTTAAATTTTTGGGCTCCCATATTTGGGGGCTCCCATATTTGGGGGCTTCATCGATCAGCTCGAAATTTGGTATGAAAGAGTGAACCCATGGCGAACTAACAAAAACAAGAAATAAAGAAACTTCGAGTTTTTTCACCTTTCCCTGCCGGCGTGCGAAGTCGGAACCCCACCATACTAGCCACGGAAATAATATTGTAGAAGGACCGTACCATTTTTGCATTTTCCTAACTTTTTCGGATCCAACGTATAGTTTCGCCGCTAAAAGATGCAGAAAATTTTTTGGAAAACCTACTACCCCCACGAGGTTAAACCCCTTAAATTCGGAACTCCTTGAGCGAATCGAACCAAATTGTTTATAAATCAATCGGCCATTGACCTGCCTACAAACAGTGAAAATGTACAAGAAGCAATTAAAGTATACGCCTGTAGGGCGTTGGTATTCCCAAATGTAGTAAAATTTACAGTTTTCTGGTCCCACCGGCGTTTACCGAACGTGCAATACTGCCGGTATCATTACGTCATACCATTACGTCATACCAGTTTACATGTGCGAATTGTTATGCTTAAGCTCTTTAATATCACATGAACTTTCGGTTAAATTGAAAAATTTCTTTTTCAATGTTCAATATTTACACGTTTCGTTTCTTAAGTTTCTTGTGTCCGTAAATACTCTGTATGTTACATGCAAGACTAGATTAAGCTGGCCATCTCGTCAGCTTTTGAGCGCACGTTAATCTACCGTATCGTATCGTATCATATAGGCCTAAGACACAAGGACGAGGTTTGTAGTTCACCAAGACTGTCCACGTTAGCGTGCCGACACGCCACGAACATTACGGCTCGTAATAGCCGTACGTTTGCCTCGCGGGAAGGTGAGAAATGCGTTGGTGACGAGTTTACCTACATGAGACGATAGTTAACGAGCGACGCCTCCAGCTGACGATCCAATTACGCGACCAGATGACATCGTCATCGCGCTCTGCTGTACTGGACGCCAGTTACAGACCACAGCGCGAGTGGCATTGACGAAATTGCACGCATTACGAACAGGTATCCGGGTGACAGCTGAACGCTGGCGGCCGGCAAGCTAACCTGTTGTCATCTCGTTGTCGATCATCACATCAGTTGTCAGCGCCGAGAAGATTGCCAGAGATTGCCGTGCGGCGCGCGAAAATGTCACGTGGCCTGCGTGCGAGATTACGTCATCAAATGACGTATTTGTGCATCGCCGGCGGCAGCTGTAGCTGCTGCGTTCCGCGCAATCAGGACGGAGGAGAGGGGGGGCGGGGGACTGGCGGCACTGTTGACTCCGCCGCCCCAGGACAGTCGCCGGAGCAAAGGTGGCGACAACGGTCAGACGAGAGCCGACACTGTGGCCTCCAGCAAGATGACCGTCAGCGGACGGACCACTTTGAACTGCACTGCAGATAGGAGTAGAATCCGTTGTCGCTGTGTCCGAGTGCAGACGACTTCCGTGTCCGCCGGTGCTCGAAAGACGCCAACAAGAGATAAATGCGAGTATCGACAACGTGGTGTGACCGGCTTGTTACTGCTAGCCACGACACACTTCTGTGGTATCACCAAACGGCAGCCGCATTATCACCATTCGACAACGGCTTAGCCTTTAAGCTTGGTTTTTATGGACCACTTCAGTGGTCGTGTTAAGCAGTCGGTTCGATGTGTGTCTGTGTGTGCGTGTCCGGACAATAATTTTAGAACGAAATGTCTTTTGACCTAGATATTTGACACGGTATGTATCTAGGGCAAGTTCGTAGGTTCGGATCATAGGTTAAAGTTAAAGGTCAAAAGGAGAAAAGGTGTTGGTAAAGTGGTCGCTTTTTAGTTTATCGCGCAGTGCTGTTTAAAGCGAAGCATATACTATCGTCATTCTGTCTATTCGTCTGTCTGTCTGTCAACCTGTGACACCTTGAGGGTTGACGAATTGAGTGAATTTATCGTCAAACTGCTTCCCCGCCAAATAGTCACCTCTGTTCTAGTTGTCGTCGCGTGTCAGCATAGATTGCAGAGCTGTGCAGAGCGCGATAGCAATTCCGTCTGTCTCTCCGTCACTTTCTGGTATTTATCGTGTGAAAATGACTTAACCGATCATCTCAGTCAACGGTTTATGGTAGCCTGGGGACTTGTTTTGTTACGCCAAAGACCTTGATGAATTCCGATGAGGCCACCCTCAGCGGGAGCGCCAAAGTCGACGCCCGACGGACGTTAAACGTTCAACTATTTCAATCTTTTCTAAAGCTCTGTGTCTCCTGTGTCTAATATTATATTCATTTTATTTCACCAATACATGGTAGCGAAAACACACAGACACACACACATACACACGTACACAAGCACATAAATACATATAAATAAATATAAACGTACATATATAAATATATACAAATATATGCGCAACTACGAACACAAAAATGAAGACAGCTGAACTGCGTAACATCGCAGGCACATTAACTCATTAACTAGATAGATATTAGTAATATTTCTTCACCGAATATCACACGGTAGTAATATAGAAGAACACAGCAAACATGCAGATATGCACATGTGGAGGAGCGGTGCGATGCAGTCAGGAAGCGAGCGTGGTTCCTAGACAGACTCGAACTGTCGGTCGTGTGAGGCTGGCCGGCGAACGTGTCAAACAATCGATCCGAGACGGCAATCGTCGTAGCGCCAACGTGCAGGTGTCCGACGACGGAAAGGACGGAACTTCGGGCAGAACGACATGACGCCGGCCAGCCAGCAGTCGGTCGGAAATTGCATCTGTCGGACTGCATCAACGCAAACAGCCGCGCACTTGTCGAGTGACGTCACAGCGGCGGACAAAAGGCGTCGAACGCACGCGACAATCCGACTCCGACAGTGCGAACAATAACGAGATTTTGGCCAACTATTTGCACGTCGACTTAGCGCGAGGACGACGATGAATCGAAGACTTTTTCGTTGTCATCGTCGTTATACGCTCCTCCTAGCTAGCGTCGGATATTTTTCCCGCGTCCGCGGCTGTCGGCTTACATAACAATAACAGCAGGAATTATAGCTAAGCGATGTTGCTGTAGTGAAACACTGCTTTGCTTCAACCCATACGCACTGCCACAGATTAGGAAGTACATCTGAAAACAAAACCTGCCACGAAATAACGATATTTTCCTGAAATTCGTCGGGATACGTTCATAGGCGCCGCCAGGATTTTTTGCAGGGGTGGGCAAAAATCGAGGAGCCGAGTGGCAAGCGCCGAAGGCGCGAGGTCGAGGCGCCGCAGGTGACGAGAGGGGAGAGGTCTGGGGAGGGTATCTCCCTCCCCCAGCCGACTAGGGGGTCTGGGGGCGTCGTGAGCTCCCCCAGCGGGGTCCGGGGCAGAGCCCCGGCCACAAACGGGTTTTTTGGCATATTTTAGGGTCAGGAACCGCCTCTGGTAGAAAGATAATTGATATAATTGCATATATTAATTGCCTTTATTGAGACATAGTAAATATTAAAAAGTGCCCTT
>Ga0209363_1001973_pt1 | contig 10423 bp, 11 predicted proteins | sample WorMetexBAHAMAS3_FD_187385 | JGI IMG/M metagenome (GOLD analysis project Ga0209363, IMG submission 187385) | Marine gutless worms symbiont microbial communities from Max Planck institute for Marine Microbiology, Germany - Inanidrilus exumae... | ecosystem: Host-associated > Annelida > Digestive... | reverse complement strand
ATGGCTAAACGCAGGATCACAAAAACAACGTCATACTATGGACCAGGGACTCTTTGATGATGCGAAAAACTAGGCGAAATTCCAATAAGTCACCCCAAACGGGGACGCCAAATACAACTGGGGTAGATTGAAATAGGCTTTTTTGAACAGTATCTCGCTATATCTCAGAAAGGTTGCAAGATCAGGACATGGTTACTATGGAAGGCTAATAGAAAACTCGTAAGTGCAATATCGAATTGCGCTATTTGCGTTGACCTGAGTAGCCCCTATCTACCAATGACTACCCTATTTTGCACATTTTGTATCGCCTTTCATGTCTTCGTAGTGGGTGGAGATAAAGAATTCAAATTTGGTAGATGGGTTGATCATAGCAAGCCCTAGCCAGCGGATGACAAAATGACAAAACCAGTCCTGAAAGAGGAGTGGTCAGGTCACGTGATCCAGTTAAATTTTCTGGGGCCCCAATAATATCTCTGAAACGGTTGAAGCTAGAGTTGTCAAATTTTGTACAAGGTAATTAAATATGCAAGCGGACAGACAGACAGACAGACAGACAAACATAGACAGGCAAAAAAATCGAGACACACAGACAGGCTGATCACAATATTTCGCATCTATACCGAGAGCGAATTAACGAAACCTTATAAAGTTGTGTTGCAGAAAATAACACGAATTTAGTCACGAATATCTATTCAATCACCCTACGTTAGAGATCAACTCAAAAACTCATTATAACTATGTATGAGCTCCTTATTGTCCGGCCGAAATGTACGCTGACCGCGTCGCATGCTGCCCCCTGGTGAGTCACGGTGAGTATGACGATGGGACAGACGGACAGACGCCAGACCACATTACATTACGCTTTTCGCTAGTCGCGGCTATCGTAATGACGTTACATATTCTAGGCTGGAATATGTACCTGTGGTCAGTACGGGTCAAACGTCACTGGTCAGTTACTGACCGGTGATGAAGTTGAAGATGGGTCCCACTGGAATACAGAAGTCGACGGGCTGATAAGCGACGTCATCGCTGACGTCACCGTGTTCGTCAGCAATGCCGTGGTATCCATTGATCACTGTGCTGGACCTGCCTGCACCAACTAGCGCAACACTCTACACAGACAGACAGACAGACAGACACACACACACATTCACAGACAGTGGCGCTTTGGCATAGCCCTAACGGCGTAGGGCGTATCAACGAAGTTACTTTACTTCGAGACCGGTTAATTCTGGGACGGACGACCGTCTTCGGGCGGGCATACCTCCTCGGTATGTAACCAGCCACCCAGGCCAACTCAGCCTCCTACCCTCCATGGGGACGGGAAACGAGTGCTGGCCGTGGTGATGCTCTACGGCTGGGGAGTAATGGCTGAATGAAATGAGCCATCCTGGATGGCTCATTCTACGTGTGGATAAACGTGTGGGTGGCAGTTAAAACTGTGTGATCGCTCGTTAACACGTGCCATTCTGAGCGCTCTAGAGATGAGTATCTCACTCGTTACAAGGCGCTATATACAATTTCCTGTTTAGTGTATACTTTAGTTTATAGTGGGGGCGAAATGCCATAATTGTGGGTAGGCCCGAACTGTGAACCATACAGATCAATGAAAATCTATTGAATATTGAATAGCGTCAAAGCACTGTTGTAGAAAAAGACTGAAATGCTTGTAATACTCGGACGGAAATGCACGCTGGCCGCGCCGTATGCTGACTCCTGGTGAGTCACGTTTTGTATGCGTCGCGCGCTCTACTGAAGTTAGAAAAAATACGGACAGAAGCGAGACCGTTACATTACGCTTGCCACTAGACGCGGCCAGCGTGATTATTGATGAACGCAGTGAAGATGATGTATTTCTGACTTATGCAATGATATTTATGTAAAAAAGTACTTTCCACTAATTTCCATCACAATGTAACCTACTAGTTCTGATAATCAGATGACTACTGTCATTTCAGAGACTAATGTAGCTGAAAGGAGCTTAGATACGGCAGCGAAATAGCTAATTTGGGCGAAGCCTATTACACGGGAAGTTTCTGGGACAAAATTCATTCACATTCCTTCCCACTCCTGAAAGATTATTTCCATTCCCGTGTGAAGGGACTATACATTTCCCATTCCCACGGGAACCCTATGGTACCCACAGAAGTCGTGGGAATTCCCGTCAATTGCTTATATCTAGCGTCAGTACAGGCAAGTGAAATAAGGTAAGGCGCTAATTGGCGTAATTAATAGTCATGTACACAGACAGACAGACAAACAGACAGACAGACAAAGACAAACAAAAGCTCCGTTTTCATCGCCAACCAGGGTCCAGATGGCGGTACTGGTCGGGTGTTATACGACGTTACGACGTTACGTTTGGTCGAAATCATCAAGTGGCGGTACCGGGGGCGAAGTATGCCCTCTCCGTAACTGAACGTTCTCACTGACGCCGACAACCGCCGTCGACGGCGTGCGCACGACGTCGACGGCGTTCGACGACATCAGTGAGAACGCTAATTGTCCTGTGATTTTCTCATTAAATCTTACGTGTCTATGCACGGTGTTTTAGTAGCCTGCTGGTTGGGCTACTTCTGGCGGTGTAAACCGACCAACAGGACCCTCAGTGACGACAAAAACGCAGCCATAGCGACAGGGAACGCAACAGACCTGTGCGGCTACCTGTTCGATACCATCATCATGTCGCCCGTTCACCAGCGCCTTCTCAGTTTCGTTGTCATGGTAACCATCGGGCACCTTGTCCGCCAGTTTCTCACGGTCATCACTGTCAGCTGGTGGTCCCATCATGAGCAGCTCCGCCTCCAAATTCTTCTCACGATCAACTTTCTCGGCCGTGATCAAGGACTCAGTCACCGGCATCAAGTGGACATCATCATAGCCACGGTCTCCATCAAAGATCTGCTCAACTGTATCGTCACGGACATCAATGTCAGCTGGACGTTCTTTCAGAATCACTTTCTCGGCATTGTCGACAGAGCTGCCATCGGGCACGTTGTCAGCATCGTCACCACGGCCACCATTGACAGCTGGGCGTCCTGCGCCTAGTCCAGGTACCGGCACCTGTTCAATGTCCTTGTCACGGTCACCATAGAGCAACTTGTCGGCAATATTCCCACGGTCACCGGTGTCCAATGACGGTCCACTCAGAAGCACCATGTCCGCCAAATTCTCACTATCAGCAGCTTCATTCACCGGCGTCTTGTGGGCACGGACACCATCTGGTGTCTGGTCAGCACGGTCATCAGTGTCCGCTGGACGTTCTGCCAGAAGCACCTGGCTGGGTTCACACGTGAGGACGTCATCAGGCAGACGCACCTGGCTGGGTTCACCATCAGTGTCCGCTGGACGTTCTGTCAGAAGCACCTGGCTGGGTTCACACGTCAGGACATCATCAGGCAGCTGGTCAACATCATCATTCGACGAGTGGTCTGTGAGCTCCGGGACCACCACGTCGACAGCGACGTCCCGGCGCTCTGTACCAGGCAGACTACCAGCGTCAGCGCCACCTGCCATCACGATATTGACACCTACCACACATAGACACACACACATGTAGCAGCCAGACCACCCAACAGGCTCGCTAGTCTAGCGATTAGACTTGCGACTCAATGGTCGTGAGTTCGCCACACTATCAGCCGGTTGGTACTGGGATGGGTGACCGTCTTTAAGCCGGCATGCCACCTCGGTATGTAACCAGCCACCCAGGCCAACTCAGCCTCCTACTTTCCGTGGGACGAGAAATGAGTACCGGCCAAAGTGTGATGCTCTGTGGCTAGAAGTAAAGGCAGGATGGTTCATTCCATTCGTGGATAAACGTGTGAGTAACAGGTAAAACTGTGTGATTCCTTGTTAACACGTGTCATACCTGAGCGCTTTAGAGATGAGTTTAATAATTAAGCGCTATACAAATCTACGCCTTTTTACAGACATGAGACAAACAGACAGACAGACAGACAGACAAGCTAACAAACTGATCACTGACTATGGTTTACACTTGGCTAACATTGGCACAGCGGAAGGTCAAAATTATGTTCCCGTTCGTTCGTTCGTTCTTCCGGACAGATATTGTTCCCAGGAGATCTCATGAACGCTTTGAACAATTTTGATAAAAATGTCAAAAAATATTCAACAGCCCCTAGTCATGATCTGATTAGATTACGAGGGTCAAAGGTCAAGGTCACAGCAGGCTGTCAAGGTGGAGAGGGCATTGACGTCGAGACTGGGACGCTGAAGTCCAGCTTTTAGTTGTAGTAAGTCAGCAGTTGGGTCAGTGTTGTGAGATTCCTTCAATGTTTACACGCTGTTGGTTGGAGGCAGGATGGACTTCCGGCATGGAAACATCCTGTGCTAGTGATCATCAAAAGTTCTATTCCGCAACACGTGGAAGAAGTAAGTCGTGGCTAAGTCACGTTCATTTGGAAAACGGCCGGTGAAAGGGCGTTGATGGTTGAGTGTGTGAGTGAACAGAATCAAACACCTCTCAACACACGACAGGTCATTAATTCACACACAGCAGTACTGCAGTAGGTGGGCGAAGGTCAAGGTCACAGCAGGTCATTGAGGTGGAGAAGGCATCCGTGGTGGGCGAAGTACTGCGAATACACCACTGATCACAGACGACGCACCTCAAGCTCTGACAAGAATACAGGACAGACAGACAGACAGACAGACAGAGTGTGAGAGAGAGTTGTGAGAATATAAACCCGAGTCCAGTTGATCATCAGCGATCTTCTCAACTGACGGATGTGGTTGAACGTCGATGACAAAAGGACTTCGAGGAACCTCGACGTCAGCAAAGAACACCTTGGCGGTCACGTGACCCGCTGACTCAGGTACAAACATCACCTCAAACGTGTTGTTGCCATTGTCAACCGTCTCTATGGCAACGTCACGCCCTCTAGCGTCGTAAAGCGAAACAGCCACGTCGCCTAGCAACACATCCATTTGCGATCGTACCGCGACAGGACAAACACTTTGAGTGTCTGTTTGGAAGTTTGTTGATCACAGCACACTGTAACTGCTGCTTATTTCAGCCTTTAGAAACAAATCTTACTTACTTACTTACTTAATTAATTAATTATTTCACGTCACCTACAGCAGCGCTTCATCAAGCTTTCCGGTGTAAGTAATTTGCATTCCGGTAAAACGACTGTCACTGAAAACTGAGCAAAGAATTAAATTTGAAAATAACGTTTCCTAGCAATTATACACAGACAGACCTCGCTTCATGCGACATCTGTAGCAATAGGCACATCTTATGCACTGGGACTGGGTGCATGCGATACAGCCTAATAATAATAATAATAATAATAATCATCATCATCATCATCATCATATCTGGCGTTTACTTTACTTATTTACTGTACGCGACGACATACCGGGCCCAGCGTCAGCACAGTCGACAGTGAACTGGGTCGGTTCAGAGGTCAAAGGTCGACTGTCGATTGCTGGCCCGTAGACGCGCACTTTGCTTGGGTCAGACGGCTCTTGAACGTAGACCTGAAACAGACCGTTAAAATTCACACAAATGGTTCAAATAAAGGATGCGACAACCCATCACTACAGGAATGTATGCTACACTGTGTTATAACGAATGTGGGCACCTGTTACCTCCAAAAATCATACACTTCGTTCTGGAACCTTGTCCCAACCTGAACCTCTGTACTCGGCTGATTTTCTGCTTCTTCGCAGCAGCAGGTCGACTGTCGTAAGTGCTTTCAACTTAGTGCGAATGTCGCGTCCGCTTTCGTTTATAACATGTTGAACGTGACACACTGCTTCGCGCGGTACAGCTCAATCTACGACTGTCAACTGTTTATGATGCAGTTGTTCGGTATGTCAATAATAGCATCAACTGTCACACAAGTACTGCCTCAACTAGAGCCCAGAAAACCGTTACCTTTGTCCAGAACCGGATTTTCGGTTTGAAAAGTCAAGAGAGTGGGTAATACAATCCGCTAAAAGATGAAATTGCTTTCACGTGATAAGCAGATGCTGGCTTCGAGTTTAGTGTAAAAATTGATCAAAATCTGGTAAACTGTACATTCTCACTAAATTCCGGGACAATTTCGAATAAATCCAGGACACCGGACGCTTCAGGATGATTCTGGGACGGTTTGTAGACCCAGCAGAGCCATTACTATGCTGCAGGTCTGGCGTACGTCCGTCTGTCTGTCTGTCTGTCTGTTCCATCTTTTTTCGAACCTTATTTGGGCGCGCCGCGCATAATCAACGTGACTCGGCAGGGGGCAGCAGGCGACGTGGCCAGCGTACATTTCCGTCCGAGTATTACGAGGACGGACATAGTTGTTTCTAAGTGAAATATCACGCAGTAGCTACCTTGAAAGGTGACTGAGGTACACTGACGTGTCCGTAAGTGACGTAGATTGAATGTCTGCCGAGATCCTCGGCCGTGTAGCTACACTGATACACAGCAGGCGTCTGCTCTCTCACACCCACGTCCACCTTCCCAGAATCCTCGTCGAAAACTGCCACGTCGAGCTCAGCGATCCCAGCATTCCACGCGTCCACGACGAACGTCGCGCGTTCGTTCACGACCACGCCGTCTTGTTCGACGCCTTTACCTTGCACGATCACCTGTACATGCGCATGCGCACCGAGCATCGAGTTAAACAGTGAAGCAAAGTGTGATCACCGATTTATCTGCAAACATATCATCATAATTATCATCATCATCATCATATTCATTTGATCATTGGCACAGCAATTCAAACAAGGTGTCGCCCTAACGAGACGTAACACTACTGGCCCGCCGTCGCGTGCTGCCCTCTGGTGAGTTACGTTGCATATGCGAGTGTTACAGACGACGACAACGACAGACGACAGATGACAACAGACGCCAGCGACCGTTATTAGTCTGGCCCTCCTACACTAAGAGTAGGCGAGCCAGTAACAATAGTATACGAATAATGGATACACATGATAGGGCCTAAACCTCAAATAAAACTAGATGGCTGTATTGTGTTGAATGAACACAATACAGTATTCGACCGAAGCAGTCAGCTATCCGTGCACAAGCTGTATACTTCCTCTATTCGACTATGCATCATTGTCACGTTCCTGCGACTGAGTGATGTCAGCGTTATCTGTCGCGATACTTATTTTCAGTTTCCAATTCAGTCTGCTTTTCTTCCGTATATCAGTCACCAGGCACCACCAGCACTGCGGCGTACAATTGGTTTTAACACGCAATATCGGATGTCGGACGTTGCCGAAAATTTGGGTAGGTACCTTTCTTGTACGGAACGTACATCCCGGGTGAAAGACTTTGAATTGATTCTAATTGTAAAAATGGAAACTAGACATCCCGCAGAGGGATCATTTAGTAGTGGATTTCCGGCGATCTGTAATCATTGCGGAGTTATGACGGCCTGAAGTCGCAAGACCTGGAAATTTGTGAGAAATTTTTGCGGTTTTTTTTGGAAAAACGACCCCTTACGGTAAAATTTTCAAAAGTTTGTTCCAAACGTTTACACGGCGACATCGATTGGCCAAAATTTGTCCTCGGGGTGTCCTTGAATTTAAGTCCAGTCCTTGAGAACTCCATCCCTGTAGCACAGAGTATAGACACTGCTGAGAGAGCCGAGGAAACCTTGGAAGGATCGAAGCGTGAGGCTGGTGAAGGTTGAACTTGAACGATGAAAGGTGAGTCGGTGATGTCTTCATCGTTACACAGCACATGTACCGCGTACTCGCCAGCCACAGGCGGTAAGTAAGTAACACAAGCAGCTCCATCGTCATCACGACATTGCACGTCCGTTTGAGACGGTCCCTCCACTGTACACCCTACACGCCGTATTTACACACGAACACACATACACTCGTTCTTCGGTGGCTAGGTAGTCTATGGTTAGGGCGTCGGACTGCGACTCTATGGTCGTGAGTTCGATCCCGCCCGCCGCACTATCGGTCGATTGGTACTGGGATGGGTGACCGTCTTCCGACGGGCATACCATGTCATGCATAAACGTGTGGGTTGCAGTGTGATCCCTCGTTAACACGTGCCATTCTAAGAAGCGCTTTAGAGATGAGTATAGTCAGAAAAGCGTTATGCAAATGTCCCGTCTCCTTCAACTTGTTCGACTCTATAAAGCATTTAGTTTAAACTTTCAAGATTGAAATTATGCATGCAATACATCGTAGTCCACAAAAACCTGCCACTTCATTTTTGATTATAACTCCCACATTTCTATGGTGAGTTCTAAAGATAACAGTTTGATCAAAACCTGCGGGAATCTAAAAGATTTTCCGCCCACAGACTCGCAAAATAATTCCCCAACAAAGGTTGAAAAGACGAACACTGGACGATTCTCGGTGAAAGTTGCACACGACCTGTTTATCGATAAAACGCCCCGCAGGAAACGGTCGGCAACGGTCATCGCAAACTGGAGATAAATGACCGCAATTTAAGAAACAAACAGTGACCCCAGTGCCGCTCCGTCAGTGTGGAACCCTGCCGCATTATATCACCGACAACCTAGAGTCACCAGCTGGTTTCAGACTCTGCACTGAAAACCTTCACTTCCGTTCACTGTAGGCTACTTCTGATCACGTGACTTCCAGTTCGTGTCTGTGATTCGTCCATTGACTGACATAACGACACGTTAATCTCGGCCTAGTAGCAGTAGTAGTAGTAGTGGGCCAAAAAGTAAGCCACTACTGAATCAGTAGTGGCTTACTTCTTTGGCCCACCCTGTATACACGTACGGAGAGTGCCTGGCTGGTCGTTGGTCTGTACAGTGAACGTAGCTGGAAAGCCGGCGACTGCGGTCTCCAGGCCTGGACCGAACGCCCTCATCCTGCACCAGCTCATCGGACCTACGTGGACAGGGTACGGAGACTGGGCTACCGGCTGTCCAGCGTACAGTACGGAGATGGACAGACAGCCGGCATGGCGTGGCTCGTAACTGCAGTCGTAGACGTCCTGGGCCACCTGCGTCCATCGATCACACACAGCACAGCTTCTGTCAGACTGGAGGCACATACCCTCTCTTTGACACGCCGCGCTAAGTCTAACAAATGGTCAAAGTATTTTGACAAAAGGCCGCATCGTCGTCTTGTCACCCCTCGCGGTGGCGAATGGATTCGTCCGATCTTGATCCCAATCTGATACATGGTTCTTTGGGCCCATCATACTCAGTCCCCCAAACGGCATCTCGATCGGTTCAGCCGTTTTTGCGGAGCCCACGAAAGTGATCAGTCAGGAACGTAGCTGGCAAGAGGGGTCACAAGGGTGATTTGTGATATTTTCATAAATCCGATGAGAATTTTCTGACGTAGGAGGTACCCCCCCCCTCTGGCAGCTAGTGTGGTTTCATGCTGAAGTCACGGTTAAAATGCGTGTTGTCGGTGAGTTGTCGACCGCCTGTACATTAATTTCAACTGTTCACAGTTACAAATGACTGTTTCGTCTTATCCAGCACATGCAGCACTGCAGCAAGCTCGCAGCCACATATACTTACCCTACGTATTATTGCCGGGTGACTTACTGCGATTAGAATGGTAACGTTTTCAACAAATGTTATTAACAGCCAGTCTGCAGCCCAACATTTCCTGACAAAACTGCTACATGTCCTTCGGCTTCTGCGAGACTTTGTCGCGCAGATCCGCCACCCTGGCGTTTCATCTGGAGTGGACCTCAGAGTAGGTTGGACGTCTGTGTTCGCAACAACAAACGAACGCACGACTGTAGCGCCAGTGTCAAACGTCAAGTTACTGTCTGCAGTCTCTGCAGCATTTGGCGCCAACCACAGTTGAGCCACGTGTGACACACACACACACATTACGATTTAACCACGCAGGACAGACAAGCATGAAATACCAACCTTGACAACTGTTACTCGTTCATCAGCACCAACTGCGTCTGTCCTTGACACCTGCACGTCAAGGTCACCTTGACCAGCGTTCAAGGTCGAAACACGAAAGACGGCAAGGTCATTGACACGGACTCCTGTTGGTTGTACACCTCGACCAGAGACCGTACACCGGCTCACCTCGACTACTGTAATACACACACATTCTACCCGGCAATTACTCCAATACGAGCCGGATCATCCGAAGTAGGACATTGTGGATCAACTGGAGCAGGATATATTGCGGGACGGACGGGTGCCCTTCCTGTCACCTAATCGACAGTGTGAAACCAGGTCAAAGGTCATTTCGTATTCCCGGACACACACAGACAAACTCACCGGACCAATGGCTCTACCTGGACGACTAAAATAGTCGCTACAGACAGTGGCGTAGCCATAAATGTTCAATGAGGGGGTTTACAGTCAATGACGAATACAAGAGTTGGTGCTAAGAGGGGGGGGAGTAGGGGTTTGGGCCTCAGGGGTGCAGGGCAAAAGAAAGTTCACAGAAGCTGAAAACTTAATGCCTTCAGAGTGTTGGTATAAGC
>Ga0209363_1001971_pt1 | contig 10424 bp, 7 predicted proteins | sample WorMetexBAHAMAS3_FD_187385 | JGI IMG/M metagenome (GOLD analysis project Ga0209363, IMG submission 187385) | Marine gutless worms symbiont microbial communities from Max Planck institute for Marine Microbiology, Germany - Inanidrilus exumae... | ecosystem: Host-associated > Annelida > Digestive... | reverse complement strand
TTTCGAATTTGATGCTGGCGAAAGAAGGGGTCATAATCAGAAATTGTTCAAAAAGCGTTTTAGACTGGATTTAAGAAAAAATGCATTTAGTAACAGAGTTGTTAACAATTGGAATATGCAGTCTGCTCAATGTGTTAACGCCTGCACGATAAACACGTTTAAAAAGTATGTTTCAGTTGATTAGGAACCGGAAATTGCAAGTATTAGAAGTGTTTTGAGATAGTAAACAGTATATGGCGCAAGCCTGTGTCTACTCATGCCAGCAGTATCTGCTGTACTGCTGGCTTCGGTGAATTCGGTGAATTCAGTGAAAAACCATGTTCATTAAGTGTTGTTTATGCTGTGTTGTGTCACCTTGCATTTGCACATTGCATTTGGCATTTTGATTGGCATAAGAGAATTGTAAGACACGACAGGACAAACAAGACAGATGCTACGGTACACAGACAATATAAAACAGAATTTTATGGCTATTGAGGGCCATTAGGTGTTTCAGACCATTAACATTGTGAAAGATTTTGAAATAAATGTGTTTTACACAGGTGCTGTTTTTGCGTCGGCGCCAGAAATTTGAAACCGTGGACACGTCAGAGTTTCACGTGAACCGTCAGTACAGAATATTCTCCGAAAATGCCAACATTGATTTGCAGTATCGTCGTCTGTTGGAACATCGCTGTAAACTGTGCTTATCAATTGAACCTTTTGAGACATTTCAGAAACTGCGTGAGCACATGCAACGTGAACACACGCTCTTCTACTGTGATCTTTGTGTTAACAACTTGAAGGTATGGTTCCTATCAGTTGTTGGTTTTGGCTCATCTTTTTGATAGGAATGCTTAAGTTGACTATTTACGGTATGGTGACAGTTTGGGTAACACCACTAAAGATACTGGTGGATCCAGAAGTCAACATAACTGGGCATATTCTTTCGCCTCACCTCCCCTCCTTTTCTCTGAAGAGAACTCTTGCATCTTCTCCTGAGCAGAAAGTTCTATGAACATCAGCGATGGCATATGGACAGCAAAATTATTCTACAGTGAAATTCTCCAGTTCTTAACTATAAGAGCCATAAAGTGGTTGTATATGTTTTAAGCTAACTATAATTACGGCTTTTAAGTTTATTATTATTATTTGTTTGGAAATGTAATTGCTAAATATTTTATATCTGTAGTATGTGTGTGTGAAATTACTGTTGAATGTCAACAAACAGTTGTTATTGATATAACTAATGCAATAGAAATCCTGAAGTGTTTTGATGCATTTTGTTGAGCGAGTTGAATGGCTTTTCAAGCCTGTGAAAAATTTGATAAACCAGGCAGGTTTACATCGGAGACCCATCCTAACCTGGACTTACAGTGGACAAGAAGCTCACCTATCGTTGTCATAGCAGCAGCGGTTGTCATGGTTGCATTGGTTTTTGTGGGCTGCAGTTGTTCACAGATGACCGGAGATACTACAGTCGGACGCAGCTTGGCCATCATAGGCGCATTGGTGACGACGACGATCGCTCGTACAAAGGTCATCCACTGTGCAAGTTTTGTGAGGAGCGTTTCTTTGACAATGACGACCTTCTGCGTCACCTGAGGAAACAGCATTTCTATTGTCATTTGTGTGAATTGGATGGCATCACCAATGAATATTTCAGGTAAAGAATGGGACTGTTTTACCTGCAGTTGTCTTTCAGTGATTATTCTGACATCATATCATGCCAGTATTTTGACTCTTTGTGGGATAGAAGGGTAATTTGACTTCGGTTAATTTGGCATGTGCTGTAACACTGGGTGGAGCTTACAACGGAGGCAGAGTTTCTGCAGTAGGTCTAAAGGGTCAACGTGATTATTTCAGTGGGCTTGTCGGGTTGCGGCAGCGGTGTAGGCTATTCATGCTAAAGACAGAGGTCACAGCATGATATGCCCAGGTAATAACATTGTATGTAAGAATTTCTAACGTCAAGGTGCAATTTTTTTAATTGGAACTTTAGAGGAAGATTACTTCTATGTATATAATAGAGAAGGAGATTGCATTAGAGCAATACCTTGCAGTGGACATGCTAGTTGCTTTAATGTGATCAAATGGAGTATTAAAAAAATTTAAACTTTAATGATTACTTGAAACAAAGATGAAATCTGAAAGGACAGTGGAATTTCTTAGTTATGACTAGCTGAAAGAAAAATATTTGTCTCAGCTGTAATGTAAATGATGCATAAAACTTTAATTTATGTTAATTACAGGGACAACCAGGTAACCCTGATGTAGCAGGAAAATGGCTGCTTAACTAACTGGCTTGTATGTGTAAAAAACCCTGCAAGAGTGATATTTCACCCATTTGCCGGAACGCTCCCACTGGGCGATTGTTTTGAATTTTGGCGTGCTTAGTCAACTCATATGGCTGACGTAATCGCCCATGAGTTCTGATACCCTCAATTGCCTTTACTACAGTGTAAACACTGCCGTGCTACATTGTGATGCTATGCTGTGAAGTTAATCAACTTATCCACAAACAAGTTGCATGTTGCAGAATGTGCATTTGATCGAATTTTATGCATATGATTTGCATGTGTGTGTGAACATCAAGGATCCAGCATTATAGATATGGTGTGCCTACCCTCAGGCATCACTTTGCAGCTCAAGCAAGGATAAGTGGATAATTTTCCTCTACTGGAGTCAGTGCTTTGAGTTTTGTATGGTTCCTGAGAAGTCCTGAAATTCTTATATCAATTTTCAGGCCCTGAAAAGTGCTGAAATTGACTTTCCGCCGGAAAAGCTCTGCATTTTGTCCGATGTGGTCCTGAAAGACCAAGTTACTGAAAAAGCAGTTTTTTTGCCAGGACTTAAAGACATGCATATCTATGGCTTAGTTTTTGAACTATTGTATTTTATCTGTGGTTGACATACCTTTGGTATAGTCCTGAAAAGTTGTGAAATTCTGTTGTTTGAGTGGAAGCCGCATTCAGAGCTTTGACATTGCTAGTCAGACAACATGAAGGCCCATTGAAAGGAGTTCAACCCACGAAAACTTGCTTTGGTTATTCCAAAGTTTCTTATTTGTGAGATGCTGCCCAGCCTGGAGTAATCGCAGAAAAGGCTGATTGAAGAATAGCGGACCATGTGCTTGTTAACTGGCCCTGTACCGGCTCCGGGGCAGTAATGCGCCGTTATTCATGTGTTGATTTCGGCGCTGTATATATTGTGTGTGTGTTTATGTAACTTCCGTCCTCATTTTGTTTCTTCTTTGCTTTCTTCTTTCCTTATGCTTTCTTTCTTACTTGTTTACTTTTTTACTTGTTTACTTCCTGACTGGCCTGTTGACTCCTTCCAGAATACACCCGTTCCATTTCCAGACCGGAGGTCGTAGGAGGCGACTGAACCTGGCTTTGGTTTTTTTGGGTGCATTTAATGTAGTATATTTTGTTAAGGATGCATCTTTGCTTTTGTTGTGTTTGTTTTCGTTTTTCAGTACTAAGCCAAGAGATTAGCTGGGAAGAACGTATCTGAAATGACCTATTTTGTGTCGGGCGGGACATAAAACCTTAACTCAGTCCATCAATGCTTGTTATCTGTGTACGTAGTGATTACATCCTGCTACGAGAACACTTCAAGACTGCGCACGTTCTTTGCGAGGAGGGAGAGTGCCGTGATGCCGAGTTCACTAACGCTTTCCGTTCCGACATTGACTACAGAGCACACTGGACCCAGAAGCACAGCGCTGGCGTCGGTCGACAGCAGGCGCGACAGATGCGACAGATTGGCATCAGCGTCGATTTCGGCAGCAGTGATGGTGCCACTGCGGGTGGAGATGCTCGCAACCAGCGGGGAAGTCATCAGAGAGGTTTGCTACTTACCTGGAGATACCGGAAGATTGGAAAAAGTATGCGAGTGGCTGGAGTAATTGGGGAAAGTATCGGGAAGTTTATAAAAGTTTGGCAAAAGATGTTGAAACGTCGGACTAGTACGCATGTGGAGAAAGTAATGTATTTTGCATCTTCAGTTCTTTGTCCTAATGTTCCCCATAAATCCGTCCCATCTCCGGTTTAGGTTAGGAAGATAGGAACCAGTGCATCCTCATCGTGGGTATGGGCGACAGCATTTAATAAGGCTGGTGTATATACGAAGGGTATAGCAGTGGGCCAAAGGAAAGGAAGTGGCAGTGTTAAGTCACGAACCTACCAAGGTGCCGTGACTGAGCACAAGTAACCCGGTAGCAAGCCAGGTGTGCCGACGAGTCTCCAGTTTACTAGGCAGACAGCCCGCAGGTGATATCAGTCATAAACACAGCAGTAGGCTGCCATTACTTTTTGCCCGGCCTGCGGTTACCTTCCCAGCTTTAGAGCATCACTTGCCTTTGGCCGGTACCAGTTAATCTATGCTAATAAGAAGTTAAGAACGCATGTGTAATGCAGGCATGGCCTGGACTTGGCTGGCTCCTTTGCAACATGGCTCCAGTGCCCAGTGCCTGGCTTGGATTGGCATGATTGACACCATCCCTGTTGCGGCAGGTTAGGCGTCAGCCACTAATCTCAGCAACGTCATTAGCAGCAGCGTGCCAGGTCACTGTCCAGGCACACTGTCTCTGGCTGACAGCCTAGATGCTGTCCAGATCATTACCTTATGCTATTGGCTAGATGCAGCCAGCATAAAAACCTCCAGTTGGGGAACGGGAAGGCAGGCACGTCAGCAGCAGGCGGTCCAGTACTTCTTGGTGAACAGAGGCATACGTGACAGCGGAATGATTGGGCATCAAACCAGCTGAACTGGAACACGTGTGAAATGTGATGTGATGTCTAGGAGGGGGTCGACGAGTCGACTCCAGGGACGGCGGCGGGAAGAACTCGAGGAAGGCCGATGCCAATAGCAAACCGACAGTAAGGGAGCGTCGCGAGGTGGAAAGAAAACGACGGTTTGTCATCACTGTTGTAGATAATCGCGGTGACCACTTATGTGGGTAAACCGTCCGCTACAAGTCCACCATGCAGGCCTACTCGGCCTTTCATCCTTTTGGGGTCGAAAAAGTGAGTAGTAAGCTGCAATCTGGTTATGTGACGGATTCCAAATCCGAAACTGACGGTATCCGACACTTTTTCCAAAATTTGAAATCCGTCGGATACTTAAAATCTGATCATGACGGATTCAAAATTTTTGTTTTGGCCCAACTCTACAATTATTTTTGATTGATGGAGCGATCTGTTATTGTGTTTACTTTACTTCTTATAGAACAATTGCAATGATGTTAATTATTCACTGCTAGTTTGTTTGTGACTGTTTAATTTTAAATAACTAAGACGAAGTTGAATTGCACTAGCTGTAATAGCTTGTATTAATTTTCATCTCGTGACAAATCCGCATACGCATTCGACAGATTTTGCACATGAAATCCGCATTCGACGGATGCGGATTTTGGATGGCTCCATCACATCCCTACTGCTTACAGAGTAAAGGCAGAATGGCTCCATCCATTTATGGATAAACGTGCGGGTGGCAGGTAAAACTGTGATCATTTTAGCACGTGCCATCCTGAGCGCTTTAGAGAAGATGAGCTTCAGAATTAAGCGCTATACAAATCTACGCCTTTTGTCTTTGGAGTCATCGTTTTGTTTTTTTTTGAGTGCTTTTACAGTGCCTGATAGGTGACGGGAAGTACCTTTGACGTGTAAAAACCTATGCCGTGCCATGCCACATGTTCTCATCCAGAACTAATAGGGGAAGAAACCTGAGGGGAACTGCTATGAGGTCGCTGATGTCTTATGTTTTACTAGATGTGTGGTCTCACGTTATGTTGGTGAGCATATTTCTCCACAGCTTAGAGCATCTGTGCTGCTTTTACTCGAACTGTTGTTCATTAGAGATGGTAGCTTTAGTTGTTCCTTGCCGTCATTGCATGATACTAATGAGCTTGTTGATTTTATAATGCACATCTTGATGCTAATAAATTACAATAATAATAACGGATGTTATAAGGGAGATGGTGGTGGGGGGAACCAGCATGATCTGTGGTGTAGCATTCTGTTTTGGCACTCCAGTTCAAGAATCTGACATGGGCCCCCCGATGTACCACAAAGGCCTGTTAGCAGCACAGCCCCTTTGAATCACCTCAATCTGTAAAAGGCTGCGGAGATAACGACTACGTATGTGTGTTTGCTGGCTATAGGGAGGAAATTGACCAGGCCCATGCGTTGTCGGCGTCACTAGCCGATGTTCAGCGACAGGGCCACATCAGCGTGATAAACCGACAGCTTGCCCAGCATCCAATGATGAAGTCTGAATCCTCGGCAGCGGCCTCCTCCGAACCGTCCGCAAAGTATCAGGGTCGTCCGGAGGATTTTCCGACGCTCGACGGGGGGTCGCAGTCCACGCTTCCCGCGGCTAAGGAACCGCAGCCGAAACCCGTTGACGAAAACCACGATGTCGAATCTGGGCCTCCACGTGAAATGTCATTAGCCAAGAAGTTGGCACTGGCGAGTCGATTGTCAGTCCGCAATGGACCGGTGGACTTGGCCGATTTTCCGAGACTTCCTGATACCAAACAGACTAAGACAAGCAAGGGTCCTTTGATGTCTGGGGAGGATTTTCCGAGTCTTTCCAGTATTAGTCAGGCCAAACGTAGCAAAACATCTACGGCATCGGTATGGAATGCAGGCAACAAAAGCTCTGTAGCACCAGTGCAGACCTCTACCTGTGCAGACAAATCGGAGGATTCTCGGCGCAAAAACTGCAACGATGATTTCCCAAGCCTTGCGAGTACAGCCTCGGCTTCAGATCGGACTGTTTCTCAGCCGGCAAATCTACCGTCTTGCGATTCTCTTGCCAGTATCTCGCGTAATCTTTCCAGCGGCAGTTTAGCAAAGATGTCAAATCACGCAGAAACGACATCAGACCGCTCCAGTCTTTCGTGGGGACCTGAACTGAACCGCAAATCAGGTGATTGGCAAGAGAAAAAAGAGCCGAAAGATAACTTTTTGCATATGAAGTCACACAAAAGTTCTTGCAAGTCTACTCGGCATGAAGCTTGGGGTGTTGACAGTGGTAGATTTGCTGCCAGTGAATTGAGTAGCGGTGTAGAACAGGCAGTTGCCAATTCTAACGTTTGTGATAAGTCGACTGTTGTATCCACAAAAGCAACAGTCGTGCCTTCCAAAACTGCCACCGATGAGAATGATGAACAAACTGACGATGCTTTGATGGCCGGCAGCACTGGCTGGACAAAAGTTGGCTGTGAAAATAAAACGGAATTCACACCTTTGAAAAAGAAAAACGCAAAGCCGTCACTCGGCAAAGCAAGCAGCGCTGTACAAGCCGACTCGAAGAAAACAACTAAATCCGCCGGAAAAGCTGAGGACAGCAGCATCAAGTCGAAGAGCGATAAGGAAAAGGTGAAGAAAAAGCCGAAGGTAAATAAGTCGCAGAGAGAGCCAAGAGCGACGACAACCAGTTCCGAAGATGCCGAAAAGCAGTCAGTCAAATCTCCCTTGGTTGTCGACAGTCAGAAATCAAAGTTGGAAAATGCAGGCGATTCGTCAAATAAACGAGATCTTTCCACAGCTACAGAAAAACTTGGTGGTGTTGCAGGTGACGATTCTGTACAGAGCAGTGAGACGCAGGATGCTACTAATGGTGGGTACAGTATCACCACAGTGAATGGTGAAGCGACCGAATCGGTCGCGGTTGCCGACACCAACCCAACAGTTGATGCAACCAAGTCGTCCGACGTCGCGAATCCTGTACCGGTATTCACCGCCGATGATTTTCCGAGTCTTTCAGTCCATCAGCTAGCACCTTTATCTTTGCCACCCTTACCACCTGGATTTTCCAGCTTAACTGCCTTATCTTCTAAGCCTCCACCACCCGGATTTGCTAATCCTGAAGTTGCCTTTTGTCCTCCACCCGGTCTAAAGTATCCATCATTACATGGTGAAGATGTGGATAAGACAGGCGCGGTGGATTCTGAAGTCAAAAGTTTAACATTCATCCCACCGCAAGACATGCAGCAGCGCATGGACAGTTTTGTCAGCTTTATTAGCACTGCCGTGGAAAATGGCAGATTTGAGGAATTCCAGGACCTCTCTGCGAAATTTCGGGCCGGTTATATTTCCGCCGACGAGTACCACAGCGGCTGCTCTGACATGATGGATCCGGCGGCATTTCTGTCGATCTTTCCCGAGCTCATTACGCTCCTGCCCGACCTACCCAGGCAGCAAGAGCTGCTGAAAGTTCATCGGGATTTCCTGTCGAAAAGTGAAACCCGGCACGGCGAGAAGACGCGAGCGTGGTGCTCTGCTCCGGACGATGGATTGGTTTCGTGCATGGTCTGCGGTCAAGTACTTCGCCATTCTGACCTGCGCCATCATGCCTCGGAGCACGCTACCTTCAACACCGAGTATCCCACTCTTACCAACAATTCTGTATGTTCCGTACGCTGATCCTCAGCCATTCTGTTCTCCGCCGCGCGTCATTAAGATAACTGTGATAATTACTTCTGCCGTTTTTGTCAGAGGTGCTGTTTTCCCACCGTTTGTTTGTCTGTTTGTGAACAATGTAATTCACAAAGCTATGTGTGGATTTCGTGAAATTTACAGAGCCGGTTTATACCAGAGAGCGGTTGCTAACATTCTCAAATGTCCGTCTGACCGAGCACAAGAAGTTTCGTCGATTTAATAGAATTTGGCGTGTAGATAGAGGTCGATGACTGATGCATGATGACCCGAGTATGACGCGATCCAAGGTCAAGGTCACGAGCCCTTGGAAATCCTTCCATTTTCAAAAGCTATCTTTGCCATTTACAATGGGAGCTGGCAACTAACCATGGATTCTAGGGTACAATATCTAACTTTGATTGGGCCAGATTTTTTATATTTGTCCTAGTTTTGTGTCACGTGACTTTGAACTTGGCAGAAATGTTAGCTGTGAAGAGTCGACGGTCAGTCCTGTACGGGGCTAATTTATTATAAGGTCGGGTTTATGGCAGGTGCATCTGTTACTTGCTTGTTACAACATTATGGTAGAGTTACACACTGTACTTGAGTGCCACTAATTTGGTGATGCATTTGAAATTGGCCTTCAATAACCATACAGTTATGAGGTTGACAAATTATAAAAGACACATTCTGTAGATACTGAGTGGCAAATGTATTTTGCGTTGTGATTACCAAAAACGACTATCGAGAACTTTATTTGTTTCTGCCTTCAGCATCGCTTAGCTAGAAAACCCCCAAAACTGCCCCTTCCCCTTGGGATTTTGTCACCCTGCAGGAGAAGGATCGAGCCACAACCATTAGATAGTGTAGTAACAAATTTTCATGGACACTGAAACACTTTGCTTTCTCAATTTTTACTTTGCTTACGGGAGCGTTTGCGAAGTATTGTGATGAGCACGTCTGTCTGTCTACGCACGATCTTTGCCATTTTTTGTGCCTGTTGCCTATGGCCGTGCTCGGTCCTCTGGCAGGGTGACGAAGTCCCAGGGGGTAAGGGCATTTTTTGGGGTTTTCTTCCCCATTGACAATGCATTGTGTCTATTATCAACCGCGGCGTGGGGTTGGGATTGCACACTGCAGGTGATGTCTGATATCTATGATTGCCTTGTCTCACTTGCGGTGCAACTTAACAGGTTTCAGTTCAGTTTTCTGCATTTTGTGGAATGTTATCAGCTTATTTGGCATGTATTCTCTGTTATGTTATTGTTAACGTTACGGACTCGGTATTATTGATTTTATCAGTTAATATTTTGCTTCATGGTACTCCATGGAGTTCTTGATCTTACTTGTACACGGTTGATGTCATGAAGAGTATCATTCATGCCTAGAATTACAGTTGTATATTCTCCAGAATTACCAAGAGATTTTGTAGTTTAACTTGATACGTCAACAAAAAATGACATTTTACTGACAAAATAAATGAAGAAAGCAGTATCTTATATACACTCCCGATGTCTCAAAGATGGTGACCTTGATGGCTGTTTAGTGTTTAGCGTCACGTACATGTAATTGCACGGTTGGATTCAGAAGTTCTTGTACTGTTTGGCCGAACACAGAGGCCGCGGATGGTAACGAAAAGTAGGGGGTTCAAGTGGGAATAGCTGACAAAAAGTGGGGTAAAACGCGGCATGTGGACCGCGTTGTCGAAAAAGTGGGGGGGGTCAACTGACCCCTGGCCGAACACGGCCTCAGTGTGGTTTGGTAATCTAGTGGTCAGGGCGTCGGACTTGCGACTGAGTGGTCGTGAGTTCGATCGACGGCCACCGCACCATTGTTCGATTGGTACTGGGATGGTTGACCACCTACTGGCGGCACACTACCTCGGTATGTAAGTAACCATGCCAACTCAGCCTCCTAGCCTCTGTGGGACGAGAAATAAGTACCGGTCAAAGTGCGGTGATGCTCTGCAGCTAGGAGGAACATGGACGTCGCTCCTATAGGAGCTGGGGGGACATG
>Ga0209363_1001970_pt1 | contig 10430 bp, 6 predicted proteins | sample WorMetexBAHAMAS3_FD_187385 | JGI IMG/M metagenome (GOLD analysis project Ga0209363, IMG submission 187385) | Marine gutless worms symbiont microbial communities from Max Planck institute for Marine Microbiology, Germany - Inanidrilus exumae... | ecosystem: Host-associated > Annelida > Digestive... | reverse complement strand
ACATATGGTGATTTTACGATTTTTCAAAATGGCGGCCGCCGCCATCTTGGATTTTTAAAATTACAAATTTTTAACGGTCGGAAGGGTCAAGAAGGTCAAACTGCATCCGTGTTCCAAATTTCGTCGAAATCGCTGGAACCGCGGCCGAGATATGTGAGTTTCAATATTATGCCGTATAACCCCTGCGCAGAAATTCGGAATTTTTTGACGGTTTACGCATGCGCACACCGATTTACGTCTTTATTGTAAAAATGCTCGTAACTGGTGCAGGATAAGTGGCCGAAAGTCCGCGTTGTATTGGTGACAGAAAATAAACAAAACACGTTGGGTATTTTTATATGGAACTACTGAGGCAATTTACCCTATTTTTGTGTGAGTGCGCAACTTTACCCCTCACTTATATTTCATGTTTCATCCAGATTCGTTCATGGGGGAGACATAACTAAAAAGTTTACATGACGACACCGATTGACGTTGCTGTTTTCGAATGTCGTAAAATTTGTCAGATGAGAAATGGGTGAAATCGTGCGTTATTTGCCTCACAAAAAATTTCAGCTGCCTCTCAAACTGTTGCTATTTAGCGGATCACGCCAAAAATCTTCCAGGGCCAGCCCCCAACAATGTGCTCACAATGATCCATATTTCATCCAAATCCGTTCACTTTCGACGGAGTAATAGCCGAATGCGTCAATACCATTTTTGCCCCGTGATAGGCTCTTCGAGCCTATGATAAACAAACAAAAAAAAAACTGAAAAAAATGATACGACAGTAACCTTGACTAATAATTGCAACTCCATATCAAACAAGTTTTAATACTTTGCGCGATAGGCTATTTACGCCCCCAAAATGGGGGTTCGGGAAATTTGACCCCCAAAATGGGGAGTAGTATGAACGTGACCCCCAAAAGGCACACCCTTGCGCGGAAACACGTCATATGACGTATAGATCATAGATCGTTAAAATCCGTTATATTACGCTAACCGCTAGACACTGCCAGCGTAACAACACGAAATCGGTAGACTGGCACTTGATGAGTGGTTTGTTATTGGCCCGCCTAATGGGCCAGTATTGTTTTGCTGGCTGGTTTTTGTCGTCGTCTGTCGTCGTACGTAACGCTGCCGGCGGGCGAGCCGGCCGGGCGCGTGGGGCGGTCGGGCAGCCGACATTTCACGGCGGGCCAGTACGGTTACGTCCCGTTGCTTTGTTATATTTGGAGAAGTGTTCTGCTGAACGTTTAAATATCATTGTGTGACTTTCGTTGGCAGCATCGCGAGAAGGTCAAGCTGCTGGTGTCACGTCGACTGGTTTCGTAAACCTTTGGGACTTAAGCCTAATTTTGTGCTGACCACAGACAGTTGGTTAGCTGGACAAAAACCGAATGTACTGTTTGTATAACTGTCAGTCGCGAGCAATTCTGAAACCCATCCACACTGATTGTTGTTAACGATGATAATGATGATGATGATGATGATGATGATCAGGTTGTCTATCAGCAGTACGTCTTCAACCTGTCCGTCCTCCTGCAGACCAACGTCACTTCAATCCCGTGCCGTGCCGTCGACCAGGCCGGCGTCTACCAAGCCGTCGTGCTGTGGTCACGTGACCCGGCACTGACCGGAACCGGAAGTAGTTCGACGGTGGCTGTGAGCGGCGAGATGGCGGCATCGTGGAGCGGTTCGTACAACCTGTCGACGAGCGCTGTCAGCGTGTTTCCGTGCGACGAGAACAGTCATCTGACGATCGACTACGTTCAGCCGGTCTGCGCTGGTGATGACGACAAGGCGAGATCTGTCTTCTGCTGCATGCGAAAAATGCTTACAACGAGAACTATTCGCGAATTTGTTTCAGAATTAGTCACATTTGTGGTTTTTCAAAGATTTTAGAATTTATTGAAATTCGTTAAAGATCGACATCTGACAAGCATTACAATTATTCTGTCGCCGCTGGCACACCACTGACTGAGTTACGTTCATATGTTTCTTCAGCAGCAAACCAGCAATATATTACAGTGACGTTAAGACCTCAACATCAGACTGGCCTCGAGGCCAAGACCGGCTATGAGGCCAAAATTTGGCCTCGGCCACGAGCTTTTGGCCTTGTTTAACATCACTGGTACCGGCATATTTCACATTAGGCATTCCTTTGAACGGTTAAAACAGCGACAACTGAATGCCGGTGGTCGACAAGTTTTTACGCCGCGTCACTTGCATGCAATGCACAGATGCGGCCTGTTGCTAGTTTTGCTACAGATGTCGCACGTAGCGTGGTCTGTGTGTCTGTGAGTCTGTCTCTGTTTGTATGTGTTGGGCACATGAGTGAACGGCTGAACCAATGGCGATGCCGTTTGGGGGCTGACTCTCGTGAGTCCAAGGAACCATGTGTTTAATGGGGGTCCAAATACCCCACTAAAAGGAGCAGAGTTTATAATGATGACTTATTGTGAGGATCGACCGTAGACGGCTCGCTTTTACATCAAGGAAGTAAGATACGATTACAAAGCGATAATGATACGAGTGCCCCACAACACTCGTATGCGAATACGAGCTGGTACGACACTCGTACGACTGCTCTAGCTCACTTGTATCGAAGTCCTATTCAACTTGTGACAGCGGCTTAAGCGTGAGTCTGCAGTCTGCATCTCGATAGGGTTGACAGTCCATTGGTCGTCTGCTATGTTTACAGATTCGCCTGTACCGTCAGGTGGTCCACGACGGATCTCAGAGCGCCGCATCACCGATACGTAACGAGTATATGAGAGAGCAACGAATCAAGACCGTTCTGCCTTCCAGCCAACCATCATCTTCCCTCACGGCTAAACCTCCACTGTCGGACGATGGCAAAGCCAGGTTGGCTAGTTCGCTTAAACAGTTTCTTCTTTACGTTGTGATGTCTGCCAGAAAACTACTAACAACGAAATCTAACTTAAAAGGCATTTTCGCCGAGTCGGCGCTGTGTTGATGAGCAGCATGACGCAGGAACTGTTTATACTATGTTTATATGCACGGAGAGTTTTAAATAAAATAAAAAAATAAACGTGCAGCTTATCGCTTGACGTTTGCATTGCCTTCATTTGTCGTAATTTAATTCCCTACATGTTCGGTATATCGACAGGTCGTTGTCTACGGTACTATGCGTTCGTAACTAATAACATTTAGAGCCAACAAAGTGAACTCATTAGATATCAAGGATATAAAGTAGCGCAGAATGTCAAGCTGCTTTGTGCAACTTGTTTATCCGCATTTGAACGCCAATCGCAAGTTTTTCTGGAATGTTCTGAACACTCAGGAATTTTAGGACAAGGTGTCTTACAAAAACGTAGACAATGCTTCAGAACAACTTAGGAATAAAACAACAATGATGCATTTGTATGCATTGTATGTGAATAGACGAAAGAACTGACTAAGGAGTTTTCTTGAGTACTTCGTAGGAATTCTTGACTTCCTGACTTAGGAGAATCGTAGGAAAACTTACAGAAACTCAGGACAACTTAAAATATTATTAGAAACTTTGAACATCAGGCCTCAGGATGGGAATCACATATATATTTTATTGAAACCGTTTTGTCTGATTTTCGTGGTTTTAGTTGGTTTTTGTTTTGTGTCATTTTTTGCTGATTCGTGTTTCGGCAACGATTACAGTTTACCGTACACTAACTGGCGTTGACTCAGCCTATGTGTAAGTTTTAAATGTGTGTTACCGGTATCGTTACAACTTAACGACGGGATAGATATGTGTCTTATTATTATTATCATCATCATCATTTTGATTGCCCCCAAGGTTTATAAGACACGAGGGCTAAAAACAGAAGATGAAACTGGACGAATATTGTTCCGGTATATCGATAGTCAAAGCATCGTGCAAAAGAACCGAATAAAGCGCTGTATTGCAACAGAAGTACGTTGGAATAAGTTTTATTATTATTATTATTATTAAACCCACAAGCACAAAGCCGCAGGTAGTCAAAAAAGTTAGCAAAAATTATGAGAAATGACATTTATTCTGGCAGGTCGTCCTTAACACTGTTATTATTATTATTATTTTTTATACCCCAGGTAGTAAAGATCCCCGGGGTTAAAAACAATCTGTTATTATAATCTGTTATTATTATTATTATTATTAGTATTATTATTACTGTTGTTGTTACTGGACGCATGTCAGGTCTGGAAGGCTGGAGTTCGACTGTGTTCAGTTCGAGGAGGACACGTTACCAGGCTACTGCTTTACGTACGTTAGTACGGCGAACAGTGGCGCTGTCACCGAACATACGTCGCTCTGTCTTCCAACCGTGTATCAGCCAGGTAGACCAGACTCATCAAACAACCTTCTTCTTTCCTCATAAGCAACGGACTTAATATTATGTGTGTAGGCTCAGGCTGTAATTTACTTACGCAGGCAAGCAGAGAGATACTTTTGATCATTTACTGACAAATGGGACAACTCAATGGCTGAGACAGTTAATATTACGTGCTGCCCTTTGGTAAGACATTCATCTTCTCCCAGGCTTTCTCTATTTTTCTGCTCACTAACTCTCTGTAATAATAATAATAATAATAAACAGATTTGTATAGCACCATTAGGTCATAACTTCAGAGGCGCTGGGGCTCTGAAGTTACGACCTAATGGTGCTATACAAATCTGTTTATTATTATTATTATTATTACGCTGTAATTATTTGTACGCTGCTATTTTCCACTTGCCAGCCTCTAGAACAAGTATGCCCGTCCAACTAATACTCGTCTCGTGCTGCCCCCTGGTGAGTCACGTTGAGTATGCGCCGCGGAGCGTGCCCTATTAACGTTAGAAAAAGACGGGACAGACAGACAGACAGACGCCAGACCGAAACATATTACGCTTTCAGCTAGAGGCGGCCAGAGTAATAGCTCGTTTACTCGTTTAAACCGCTACTGTCAAACTACTACCGTCTTGTGATGGCCACTTATTGTCGTTTTAAACGGCAAAATGACTTCAGTTTCATGGTTGTATTGCAGTTGTCGAACATCAGCAATGAAAGGTTTTTAGCTGCATTGATGCCGCGTCGCCTTCTCTTTGAGCAGCAGTAGTAGCGGCCCCTCAGGGCCCCTCCAGTTTCTATCTCCGTCCTCCCCTCAGCGCGGCCCTACTTCCGCTCTGCCTTGTCAATATCGTCGAAGCGGCGAAAAGCTGCTACGCTGCGGCGACTGTCACTGTATGCCGCGTTTTACCTGTCTCGTTAACGCGGTAATCACGCAGGTACGACCACGCAGGTACGTTCATAACGATGTCGTACGGCCGATTAATGGACTGTCGTGCTGTGGCAAACAGGACAAAAAGCCCTCAATAAATTTAACCGCATCGATCACGTCACCGACATTTTAGGTCAAAATCTTACAATAGTAATAATAACCTTTTAGGCTAAATTCTTTTACACTTCAGTAGTTTCTGTGGACTATTCTTTGCGGCACAATTCATCTAGTCAAGGGCATATGCGTAAACCCACAAAAAGAGTGCATTAGGTTACATGAAAAAAACTTTATTTCACAATTAACGGTAGTGTGATAACAATATGAACAAAAAACGCAATAAGAAAATGTAAAGAGAACTTATTTAAAACTTAAGTAAGCCTACATTACACACAAATACTCATAATTTTACACAGTAACTGTTAGCAACTGTTTACCATTTTACCGTAATGGTAAATACAATGTATGCAGATTTTATGCCACCGTTGTTAGTAGTAAGTCCAACATGTTAGACTACAGGGTGGGCCAAAAAAAGTGATACCTCTCGTACATTACATTACACTGTACGAGAGGTATCACTTTTTTGGCCCACCCTGTATATAGAATAGAATAGACGTATGGAATATGAAGATGAGACTTAGTGAGACTGTCTTTAAACTTTTAGTGCGTTTCTCAATGACAGTACTTGGTAGATCGAACGAGAACTGCAACGGACATATTTCAGAGCATCAACAGTATAAATTCTGAATAGTTTCATGAAAAAATATGATTAGGCTACCACAAAATCTGGTGATTTTAAGTCCTTATATTTAACGAGCAAACTTCTAAACAGTATAGGCCTATCAGAACTGGTAAATATTTATTTTTTAACTAATTGTAATATAACTTCTGCGTAACATAAAAGCCTACTTTCCCAAAAATTGCGTTGACTGCATCATGAAAACCGCACTCAGCAATCAGCATGATGCATAGATATTTAAATCTAGAACTAACGCTTAAATAACGAATCTCTGTCGTCTATGAAATGATGATAACGTCATTTCTAGGCGAACCAATTCGCTCAGGAAAACCTAGTCGACTGGAGATTGTATTGAAGAATTTCTGAAATGAACGAGTACTGATTAACGAGTACTCAGAAGAGCATTCGACTGCAAAACAGCTCATTAGCGGCAATCTTAATATCGGTATGGCTGACGATAGCGATACTGTGTCGACGATACGTTTGATAAAAATGAAAAAATTACGTCACTGTAACCCTATGTATAGGAATATGCTGCTGACTAGGATATAACTTATACAAATGAGTGACTGATCATCGTACGATAGAGACTAGAAAAATCACCGGTAGTCCAGTGGTTAGGGCGTCGGACTTTGACTCAATGGTCGTGAGTTCGATCCCTCCGGCCGCCGCACTATCGGTCGGTTGGTATTGGGATGGGTGACCGTCTTTGGGCGGGCATACCACCTCGGTATGTAGCCAGCCACCCAGGTAAACTCAGCCTCCTACCCACTGTGGGACGGGAAATGAGTACCGTCCAAAGTGCGGTGATGCGCTGCGGCTGGGAAGTAAAAAATGCAGTATGGCTCATTCCATTCGTAGATCAAAATGTGGATGAAAGGTAAAACTGTGTGATACCTGGTTATCACGTGCCATTCCTAGCGATTTAGAGGTGAGTTCGCACGAAAAGGCGCTATACAAATGTCCTGTCTTCAACTAAATCTTCAACTGTGTCACTTCTCCTGTAATCCACACCACCCTTCAGTGTTGCTGCAGAGAGGTGCCACGTCGGGTACGCTTGTTGCTTCGACGTTATACGGCTGTAGCGTATACGGTGAGTTTCTCCAGATAGCACCGCGAACCTAGTCCAGTCTGAGGCAGCTGTAGTTGTGGTATGACTGGAAATGTGACTAGCTGCAGTTTCAGACGTATTTTCGGTAAACACTACAGATAGGGGTACACGCTGTCGACCTAGAAGAGCTGCCTGCCTCAACCCAGATCTTGTTGACGTACATGTATACGAGCTGCGTCGCTGATTGTGTTGCTAGGTTTAATCAAGGGATCAAACAGGTGTGGAGTTTGTGGTTGTCTGCACACCTGTTGTAAACTGTGACTTTCACGATTAATGGTAGCCGCCGGCCAGCGCCGTACCAAAGTCAACAGTTTTCACGTCCAAATCGCGCACAATGGCGCAGTATAATGCTCATAGGCCTAATGATGTTCATACAATGGGCACTGCTGGCCACATATTTAAGAAGTTTGTCAATAGGTTTGTTCTCATCAACAGAACTGAACAAACAAGGCGTCGCCCTAACGGGACGTAACACTACTGGCCCGCCGTGCACTGTTACCGTGGAGCTATAATTAGACTGGAGGCGGAATGACGTCATCGCCTGGCCTGCGCGGGTGAAGCCGCCTGCAGGTCCGCTGTGGAGTGTTATAGACGACGACAGACGACGAACAACAGACGACGACAGACGCCAGAGAGCAAAACAATTACTGCCCCTACACTATGTGTAGGCGGGCCAGTAACAATATCATCGACCTCTTTCATAATGCAGCCATCTACATCGCTGCAATGTGAGATCGTTGAGTTGTCAAATTCACCAACTGAAATTTGGCACCCGAAAGAACGTCGGCAGAGTATTGATCCAACAGAACGGTCCTCGGCGTTTTGAAAGACTCTACCCTACTTACAGACAGTGCACCGCTGCACAGCGCATTGCTAACAACGTCCGGGGGAGGGGTCCTGCGATGAATGTCACGTGATCGTTCTGTCACGTAAGGTCTATCGTCCGTTTAGCAGGTTCTCATAAGCTTCTTTGCAGGCAGTAAATCTCACCGCGTCTGAACCAGTATATGTTATTTACTGTCAAATGGGGCATAATATTAGGATGTGTTTCTACCAGCGCGACACTATGCTAGCGCAGTATTATCTGTGGATCTGTGTCTGTCCATCTGTCCGTCTGTCTGTCACTATTCCATCGAAACGGCTGGACGGATCGGGCTCAGGCACAGATGCTGCCTTCAGCTTATCCTACACTGTGTTGTGAGGGAATTCGAGTGTCTTAAAATAAGGGTGCATTCCCTGTGGAACCTTGTCCCAAACTCTTAACCTAGCCGATTTTTTGCCTCTTTAACCCCAACACTTCGACCATCGCAAGTTCGACCGCCAATCGTCGCCAGTTTATCACACCGAGAGTCCACCTTTGTTTACAGCACGACGGGCGTGACATGGCGCAGATGAGACTGTTTTCGGGAAAGATTATGTTCAACAGATATCCATTTTCTGTTGCTGTACGCTGCAGTTGGTCGTCGCGTTAGAATCTTGTCGAAAAAGAGATGCAAGACTAGCTTAGATTTTCTTCAGAACATTAGAGGTAGGCCTAATCTTACACAGACAGATTTTAAAAAATATCTAACGCTTCTTGACAAAGAAAACTGTCCTAATTCTACCTGCTGCAAACAAGAGAGTTATTTTGGAATGAGTAATGTTTTATATTAAAATTAACAAAGGGTATGCAACGAAGATTTCTTTTAAAATCTTGAAGTATTAACTGGATTACACTTTACATTAACGAAGCTATAACAATTAACAAATAAGCGTGCCATTTGTGGCACGCCACGGTAGACAAAAGTCGAATTTTAGTGATAGTAGAATCCAGTAGGCCCGTCATATAGCCCAGTAGGCCTATTCTTTGCCTCGTATAAGCATCAGTCCGGTCTTTCACGATGTGTGCTAAATGACAGTTAAATGTTTTGGCATTTTTACTGCGCGAAGCTATGTTAGCGCGGTACATGCTGTCGTCGTGTGTCCGTTCATCTGCCACACGCCGATAATGTACCAATAATCATGAATAATGTAGCTATTTTCAACGTAATATGTTTTATGCACTGTTTGCATTATGTCAACTTGCATGATTTACAATTACTGTGTCTATAGAACAACTGTCAGTGCACGTTTGTGCCTTGTCGTCCTGTTCTGTTGTCATGTCAAAAGCGGCTAAACATAGGATCACGTGAACAACGCCTATGGACTCTAGTTTTCTGACGTCAAAGATCTCGGCAATATTCCAGAGGGATCACCCTCAACGGTGGCGCCAAATAGAGGTGGGGTAGGTTCAAATCGGCGATTTTCGACCTGCAATATCTCGCTATATCTAAAAATGGTGCAAGATAGGAACATGGTTACTATGAAATGCGAATAGGAACTCGTATGTGCTTTATCGAATGGCGCTATTTCCAGTGACCTTGGATGACCCTTAATCACCCCTAACCATCCCATTTCTATATTTTGTAGCTTTGCATATCTTCGTAACGGGTAGAGATAGAGACTTCAAACTTGGTAGATGAGTCACGGGTGATCGTAGAAAGTGCTAGCCCACGGATGGCAAACTATCCCTGAAAGGGGCGTAGTGAGGTTACGTGAACCATTTAAATTTTGTTTGGCACCAACCGTATCTTTGGAACGGCTGAAGCTAGAGTGGTAAAATTTTGAATATAGGTACGCTATGTCAAGTCCCAGCATATGGATGACAAATCACCCTTAAAATGGGTGTGGTCAGGGTCACGTCACCCATTTGAAATTTTGGGGCCGAAGCGAGATGCGCCAGATTTTGTATGCAGGTAGAATCTATAAATTGCTAGCCTTTGTATGACAGACTAGACTACTACCCAGTAGGTGCGGTCAGGGTCAGTGACTTGTTTGTTTAAATTTTGCCTTAATCATATCTTTGGAATCGGTGAAGCTAGGCACTTCAAATTTCGTGTACTGATACATACAGAAGAGTACTCGTGCATGCACGACATACTACACTTGAAAAGGAATATGTTCAGAGTCATATGACCTGTCTAGATTTTGGGAAATAATAATAATAGTAATATATGCAAATGTATAACGCACACAAAGTCAAACATGGTTGAAATAAGTGATGATATCTCGTCGTTAACGGTGCAAGGTACAGGCATAGTTGCAACGGAACACTAATAGGAAATCATATGTGGCCTATCGAATCACACCATTGTCAATGCCCTTGAATAACCTTGAAAGTCGCTTTTGTTGTTTGAAATCTTTCTAACTTCTATACCTCGTGAAACATATCACGAATTTGGTAACATGGCGCGTCGCGCGGTCCCTCTGCGGTAGCTGAGCTTCTTGTAAAAATACTAGCAGCAGCGATGTTTGTTACTGGTCCGCCTAATGGGTCAGTAT
>Ga0209363_1001969_pt1 | contig 10431 bp, 5 predicted proteins | sample WorMetexBAHAMAS3_FD_187385 | JGI IMG/M metagenome (GOLD analysis project Ga0209363, IMG submission 187385) | Marine gutless worms symbiont microbial communities from Max Planck institute for Marine Microbiology, Germany - Inanidrilus exumae... | ecosystem: Host-associated > Annelida > Digestive... | reverse complement strand
TTCTTACTCAGTGGGAGTCAGCTATGTCTCCTGTCCCCCTAATTAACTCCCTTGACAAATCCAGCACTGAGTCCACTCCCCAGGCCCAACCCCACTGGGGAGGGGACACTCCCGCTGTTCGATTAGTACACCCCACCCATTTTGCTTTAATTCAACCAGTCATCTGAGCGGTCACACTTCAAGTATCAAAGCCGATCCCCGACACGTCTCAATCGTAGAACGGCGACAGCGTAGTCGTGGACTAATTTTCCTGCGGCTGATGCGATCGACGGCGCGATAAGAGGGATGCCGGTCGCCGACGACTGTTGTTGCGGTCCGACGGGTCGATTTTTAGTTCGTTTTGCGTCAATCCGTTTTGACGTGTGCCGATGGTATCACGCGTGCCGGCGAACTACGGAATTCTGTCGCTACTGCGCCGCCGACTGCAGGCGCGACTCTGTCGCATTCGAACGGTTCAGTTTCTGCATACTCTGGTGTTGCACACGCCACGGCACGTCATGCACGTTGCACGCCCACACGCCTACCAATTTCCGAAATACATCGTAGATGTATTTTTTATTTATTTATGCACGCATGCATGAATGCACTGATCAGCTAATATTAATGTAGGCTATGTCAGATTGTGGATTGACGACATTAAATAATTAAAGAGTAAAGACAGTGGCAGCCGGTATTGCGAGTCAGAAAGCTGGCTCTGTTAGACCTAGGCCTACATGTTACTTTTGTTTAATTAGGCCAACATGTAGGCCTACTTTGTTATTAGTAAGCTACGTGTAAAATCCACGGTCGAAATTGCTAAAGGTTGGGCGAGCATCAGCTTGAGAATCGATAGGTTAATTACAAATGTTTCATTTGAATAACTCTGTCAAAAGTAACCGAACCCATTTTAATTATAAAACGTGTGAAAAGGTAATTCGAGCCTGCCAGGAGTCGAACCTGGAATCTTCTGATCCGTAGTCAGACGCGGTATCCATTGCGCCACAGGCCCTAGCGTTTTCAAATTCGGTTTCAGGTCAGAGTACTTCAACGGTTCTTTACATACCTAACGTCGCTTAATTATTTACTGTTAAATGCTTTTTTAATGTGTACTTTTTTTAAAGAAATACTGTTAAGTATATTATTGGGCATAGAATTCAGCTGCTGTAAGTATCTATAGTGGCCTTTACCATTTAAAAACGGCGTGGTTTTAGAATAGTGGCACCATCTGCCGAATGCAGCTAATCAGTGACTCATGTCTCTGCCCACTAGAATACTAGATATAGGCCTATACACTGTGTCCCCAAAATGTGTCCACCTTTTCATTTTTGAATATCTCTGTCAAAAAGTAACCGATCGGATTTTAATGATTTTTGGTACGTAAAATCCTCAGAAAAGTTGACACCAAAAGCTTATAAATTTGCCCATCTCAACTGTCAGCTATAGCCACATTACAAACGTCAAAGTCAAAATCTCACAGCAGGGAATCAGTCGAGTCAGTTGTGTCTGCGTGTGACTGTGCCAGCTAGTGAGATGTGCAAAAACGGCTGAACCGATCAAGATGCCGTTTGGGACAGGCTGATTCATGTGGGTCACTGTTCAATAAACGACGTGGATCCCCCATCGAATAGGGCACTTTCGAGGGGGGCATGTGCCGGCAATTGTGATGTACTTACGCATGGGTGCATCAAGCCTTTGCACATTGCCTGCCGCCCCTCGCGGTGGACGAATACAAGACTGCGACACAACCTCTTGCCAAATTACTTTATACGCTTCTTTACGTCTTTGTCAGTATTCTGCGACTTTTGCTTGTACCGTTCCAAGTCTTTTAGGCTACTTTAGAGAAACATTCTCTCTTCGAAGCACAAAACAATCTTAGGTTCTATCATTTCTTCAACTTTTCTAAATTTTCTATTGTCTCCTAACTAAGTCTCTTTGAAACATTTCTATCGCCCGTCAGCCCAGCACGCACTGCTGCAGTCTTTGTCCGTCTGTCACGTACTGGTGGTAGAAGTTAATTGATTGCATTGTGATCGTTCTATATAGAACGATGACAATGCAATCAATGCACTAGTAAATAAATGGTAGCCCATGGATCCATGGATTCCATTCATAGCAAAGGTCCTGATTATTGATAGAAGTACAATGCAGTTGCCCCCAACAGCTTAGCTCAACATAACAACTAGGCTTGATTTATTGAGTTAAGGTTTTACGTCCCACACGACACAAAATAGGTCATTTCGGAGACGTTCATCTCGGCCAATCTCTTGGCTTTAAAACAAACACAACAAAAACAAACACGCATCCGTAACAAAACACACTAAAACATAAAATTAACACACAAAAAAAACTAAAGCCAGGTTTGGTCGCCTCCTACGACCTCCGGCCTGGAAATGAAACGGGTCTGTTCTGGAAGCAGTAGTCAGGAAGTAAACGAGTAATGAAGTAAGAAAAAAACATAAGGAAAGAACAAAGTCAGTCAGGAAGGAAGTGAGGAAGGAAGTAAACACAAACAAACGATGTATAAAGTGCCAAAACACACGAATCACGGCGCATTACCACCATTGAGCCCATACGGGGCAAACTAGGCCTATCAATTGTACAGAAGTACACAAACACCAATCACCAACATATAAAAATTTATTAAAGATAAACTCAGTAAGCTGCAATAAACTACGGATATTTTTGGAAAATGGTTGCATTTCAGACAAACTGCCAGTGCACAATAACATCACAACTTCATAGTCTGTGTTCTCCAAAGTACAAATAAGCGTTCATGACTAGGGCTACAATATCTGAGTGAACAATCCTTAAAATATATGTACCAAAATGTATTAACGCACACAATTACACAGTAACATTATGAGACCATGGATTCATCAACATCCTACTACAAAACTCAAGTGACGTATAGCACAATGCAAAGGACTAGCATATGCAGTACTTCTGCTTGCACTAATACTATTGGTTGTTCATGCCATATACAAGCTTGGACAAATTCTGGTTTATTCACCTTGGCAATAATCTCACACTGCAGACACACAAGCCATCCTCGTTAACCTGCATTAGTCAGTTGCACCTTTCATATTCCTTCTCCTGTGCATTCTGTTTGGCACATAGCAGAACTTACTTTTCGTACCTCTCTTAATAATATAAAACCACGTCCAATGCTATCTAGTTTCAGCTACTGCCATCGTACTATCTTTGATCCAGTCAACATCAGCTGCATATTCCACAAGTTCAAGCCACCTAAGTTCCACTCGTCCTAATCATCAGACTGATTGGTTTTAATACCAACAGTGGTCTGATCTGTGCATATTTTTCCTTTCTTTGAACGTTAACTCATAGCCATCTCATCATGCTCATTTCAATTCTATCTTAAATGTATTTTAACTCATACACAGACGTACTGAATAGATACCATCTTGTTACTAATGAGACAAACTGCAAAATCTGGACAGTTAATGTAAGCAGTTGTTATGTTTATAGCCATTTTAAATAATTAGAAATGTGAAGAAAAATACTGCTATGCTACATTTTCCGGTCTTGACAGAGTATGAATATTAAATGTTTTACTAACAATTAGACAGAAAGAAAACATACAGTATTACCCTGTAGTACTGTTGGCGAACGAAATGGCACTTAGTACTATGCCAAATTTCCTATGAGGTAATCAGTGTTTCACAAATAAACATGTTCATTAGCATAATAACTTATAAATAGCACTCATCGAAAAACGCCAAAATTACCTAAAAATTTGCTGAAAAATTACCTAAGAACTTATGTGGTAAATAAACTCTAACTGTAAATAAATATATCAAACAGTGCAATTACAACAACAACTGAAATTTTGTGATAAATAACTGGTAAAACAAATGGTTGGTTGACTGAGATTCAACGGCACATTCAACACAGTCTAGGTCATATTGCACCTTTAGAGTAATAGGTAAAACAGAAATAATAATTACTAGAATAGTTATATGTATATCATAACAACAATTTCCTAGTCATAAACATGCACAGCATTCGACGCCATTCGTTCTCTTACCAACAGTCTGCGGGTTTCTCAACACTTCAAGTGAATGTCTGCAGGACTGTCATTACCGGTACAATGCAGCTGTATTACAGTGTCAAATGCAGCGGTTCCCAGCCTCTTGTCCCATGTACCTTTTCATCGTGTGTCATGATGTCATTCCCCACGTTTAAAGATCGTCCGACTCAAAAGATGGCATTCTAAATGATATGGGACATTATGCAACAAAACACTGAATTATTCGTTATCAAAGCATACCAGGTACATTGCCTCATGCACTGTATGGGATTTGGCATCAGTATAGTGCTGCCATTACAGCCCAGCTAGACAGTGACTGGATTCACATAGATAAATCTGCTGAAACGACAATATTCAAACAGTTTGAGTCTACCAATCTGAGGTACAAATTACCCACGGAACACTTACAGCACTGCTGGGAACCCCTGATTAAATGGAATGAGTACCGATTGCAGAGCTGTACATACTTATTATTATTACAAAACATTAAAAACAATGAAGTCACAGCACAATGGGCACATCACGTGATTTTTCGTAAGCACATTCAATAAATTTCAATGCATTCATAGTGAAGAATAAAGTTAACATTAACAACAGCTTTTGTACAATGAAGGGAAAACCACAAACAGGGAGACACAATAACAATGGAAATATCAATGGATGGACAGCTTAACACTATGAAACATGTCAGTCAACAGCAGACTATCAACTCATAAACATGCGAGATTCCACGCAGCATGAATGGACAGAGACGGCAACAGTGATGGAAGTGCAAACACGTCACAGCAACACACAGTAGTGGTGGTAATGCTGGTGAGGATTGGGGCAGGCTAAGATGTCTACTCAAATGCTTGCTTCATGATGTGCGAACTCTCCATTATGTGTGAACTCTTGTTTCCCGTCGCCGGGGATGCAGCGTTGTATCTGCCAATGTACCTGAACCAAACAGTTACACAAGCATCCATTAACGTAAATGTAAGCAACTCATCTTTTAGTTTAAATAAAAAGACGACTATCAGCCACAACAACGGCTGAACTGAGCACTGAATAGCACTCAGATTCACTCACTGATTCCAACCAGTGGCTTGGCCTCATATTTTCTTTAACTACCACCGAACTCCTAATGCCAGTACATCGGATCTTCAATATTAACAACACAGCAGCAGTCACAAGAAACAACAGCTCGGGGTCATCAACTTCAATACTCACTTTATTGTGCGTCCTGATCCCTCTTTCTTCAGCGTTGCCTCAAAGCGTGGTCTTGTGTACGACCAAGCGCCCATGTTCTTTGGCTCCTCCTGGACCCACATCAGCTTTGCGTTGGGATACTTCTGCACCTCTGCTTTGACTAGATCCATTGGGAATGGCGAAATCTGCACCACATACATCAGCAGCACACTTTTGCTTACCAGTCCCATCTCTGCTCCATCAGAGCCTGTTAATAGTTCCTCTGAATGCATTTAGTGACAACTTTTTGATACAGAGTTACACACAACTTGTGTTTCATCTTTTAACCATATGTGTCAGACTTCAATTATCATTATTCATCACTCAATCAGATTCATCACTTTTGTAAAAAATTTTGTCGGTGTTATTTTTATTTTCAAACGAAATTTTACTTTTATTAGTTTAAATATGTAGTAAAATCAGCTGTTAATATCTAAAGCACAGACGGCTTCAACTGCAGATGAATGGGGAGGCCACGGTGAGCCGCATAATGTGGTACATTTTTCTGCAGAAAGGCACGGAATTTTGCAAACAGAGCCGAGGAATTTGGTAATATTTTCTGCGGCAATCTGTGGAATCTACTAATAAATATAACGGGAGTAAAATCAAACATAGGCTTCAAGTTGGCAGCTAAGCTTACTCAAGAGCCTCAGACTCGGCATCGAGCTGAAAAATGCTTGTGTTAGTACGATTTCGTTACCTGTTCAACGCGGGCAATGGCTACATCTTCAGTATGATGCTTCTGTTCGCGCTCCTTCACCAAGTCATAGTAAACTTTGCCAGTACAGAACAGAAGGTTTTTCACACGTTCTGCATTATCAACAGCCGGACCTTCATCTGGTATCAGTCTCTTGAATGCCGTCCCCTCCACCATCTCATCAAATGACGACTTGGCATCTGGGTGACGAAGCAGACTCTTCGGTGTCATGACAATCAGCTGCAGCACACACAACACTCTGTCAATCATTTATTTCCTCTACAAAAGCAAACAGGTTTGTACTGGTGTCGTTCAGCCAGTACAAAGGTGCCCCTCTTTCAAGATTTGTGGGCAGAATGAGGCCAGTGGGTGATATTTTTCCTGTCAGTGCTTTGAGCTATCTTCAGTGCTCTGAACTGTTGGTTATCTGACAGAAACAGCATCCTTAGGCCTATGTATATAGCCTAGTGCCACCCTGCATGGCGGACGTCGATTGTAGATTGCACGTTATGTCGTCAATCGAAATAAACGAACATTATTATCACACCTTCAGCATCACCAATCTGTTTTCACTGCCATTTTCTAGGTGAACCTAGGTGAACCAGTTCCCCTATCTCCTCATCCACCAGCTACTCCAGAAGAGAGTCCCTGGATATTAGTGGCATAGATTTCACATGGGCCAAGTGCCTTTCCTGTCACTCAATCAACACTGTTAATGTATGGCAGGAAACAAATAGCACTGAACCCAGACAAGAAAATCACCTTTTTTTCATCCACCACCATACTCCGGATGGAAGTGGATTGCTCTTTTTATGCCAGCTCTCTGATAAGGATACCAATACTTTTCGCAACAAGAAGCTCTGCTACTGCAGAGGGACTGTGTGACGCACTATGTTAGTAAATTCGTGCTATGTTTCACAAGGCATGGGAGTTAGAAAGGTTTGAAGCCGCAAAAGTGGTTTGCAAGGTCGTTCAAGGGCATTGGCAATGGTGCCATTCGATAGGCCACATACAATTTCATACTAGTGTTCCATTGCACCATTAACGAGATATCACGTACTTCCCAAAATTTAAAGAGGTCATGCAACTCTAAACACATCCCTTTCCTGAGTGCTATTTATAAGTTATTATGCTAATGAACATGTTTTTTAAAATCATGAATGCACCAGTACTCCTGTTTATTTATTTATTTAATTTATTAAAAAACTTTGGAGTACACATAATACAAAATTATACAATACGATATAAAAACTAACATAAAAATACGTATATGTACTCCACGGTGTACACAGGGCATTAAAATGCCACTAACATGACACTGCAACAAATGTGTCAATCAGCACGCAAAATTCGAAATGCCTAGCTTCACCGATTTCTAAAATATAGTCCGTGTGGGACTGATGGTCAACTCTTCACAACTGGCATTTCTACCAAGTTCAAAGTCACTTGACACAAAATGTAGGACAAATATCAAAAATCCACCCCGATCAAATTTAGATATTGTGCCCTAGTTTGAGAATCAGCAGTCAGTTGCCAGCTCCCATTGTAAATGGCAGATGAGGAGGATTTCCAACTTTCAAGGCTCGTGACCTTGACCTTTAATCAGGTCATACTGCATACTGTCGTGCATCACTCATCGACCTTTCTCTACACCCCAAATGTCACTGAAATCAAAGAAACTTTTTGTGGACGGATGGACGTACGCAAGTACAGAGGGACGGACATTTGAGACCCACTTTATTAGGTCGAATCAAATAAGTAGACCTAAAAACGTGTCATGTGACCCTGACCACGAACAGAGTCTATCTGTGAATATAATTTGATGACTCTTGTTTCAGCCATTCCATAGGTATCATTGGGGGCCCAAAATTTAAAATGGGCCACGTGACCCTGACCACACCCATTTTAAGGTTGATTTGTCATCCAAATGCTGAGTTGACACATACCACCTGTGTTCAAAATTTGACCACTCTAGCTTCAGTCGTTCCAGAGATATGGTTGGTGCCCACCAAAATTTAAATGGTTCATGTGACCTGACTATGCCCCGTTCCATCCATGGTCTAGTACTTGCTACGATCAACCTATGTACTAAATTTGAGGTCTCTAACTCTACTGACTACAAAGTTGTGAAAGGTGATACAAAATATCGAAAATGGGGTGGTTGGGGTAGTTAGGGGTCACTCAAGATCACTGGACATAGCGCCATTCGATTGAGCGCATACGAGTTTCTATTAGCGGTCTATAGTAACTATGTCCCTATCTTGTACTGTTACTGAGATATAGCGAGATACTGGTCGAAAATCGCCAATTTTAACCTACTCCACCTCTATTTGGCGCCTCAGTTGGGGTGACCCCATCGGAATTTCGCCGAGATCTTTGGCATCAGAAAACTACAGTCCATGGGCTATCATATGGTTTGTTTGCATGATCATACATTTAGCTATTTTGGTACATTACCAGAGTGCGAAAGGCAGACAGACGGACGGACGGACTGACGAACACATGACGACAGCATATATCTCGCTAGCATAGTGTCACACAGTAAAAATGACTGCAGGCAAGCTTGCCACAGCAGTGAAATAAGACTCTGGTCAGTAGAACAATGTTATCGTAGTACAAAGAAGACCTCACCGGTTTGCGGAAAGGGAGGAGAATCTGACGTCGCAGGGCGTGGAAGTAGTTGGCAGGAGTCGTGAAGTTGCACACAAACCAATTGATCTCATGCAGCTGCTGCATCTCAAAGTTCTCATTCTCCGGCTACACAGCCACATCTCATTTCAATACTGATACTGCTGTTACATGCTTTTGCCAACAAGCGTTAACCAGCCCAGTAGACAAACATAAGTAAGTAATGTTAGTACAGTTTTGATCTTTTTTTCCCACAAACGCTCCTCATTATTAATATCATATCTGATCTTATAACTGTGAATTGCAATAGTCAATCTTCAGCACAGAACATCCGAGATCAACACAGAATTATGTTCACTTTCATCATCTTCCGCAGTTTTGCTTATCTACATCATTGCTGGAGCTTTCATTGATCAGAGTCACATCATACCTTGGAATTACAATTGCCTCTGTAACTTAATTACATAAGGTGAGTTGGTGTGATCTACAGCAGTCCAGTGGCCAACAAACCTCACGGCACTGCTAAATATTACAAACGTAAATGGAGGCAATTAATTTCCCAAAAACAGACAAAAATGTAATCATATATAAATACGTTTATCACAATATCTGTATAATACACACGACTAAATGTATGCAATGAAAAATATGTACAAATATAAACTACATGACCCACTGCCGTACAATTCCATTGCCACTGAGTCTGTAAGCAGAAATCATATAAGGTGACTAGACTTAACTAGATAAGTTTAATTAATGTAGTATACTCTGATGTTTCATCACGTTGGTTGGTAATTTTGGGTAGCAATCGGTGACAGCGTATTATTCTGCTGCTTTGTGATGAGTAGCGGTGAATCTAATATATTTGAATACACATCTGTGGCATAATCACACTGTAGGATGAATCTCATTAGTTAACAGACAACTAAAGATCGTATCCATTACCTCTACGTCTTAACATTGCTATATTTATAACAACTTAAAACTGCATACTGTCTGAATGGTGACTAGAATACTGCGTAATGTACAAATCTCGGCTTACTTACCGGGAAAATGTCGGGATCATCGCTGCACATCTGCAGGTAGCGCTCGGGACGAGCACTTGAATGTTCAGGTCCCTGAACATTAAGTATCACATTTCCACTCTGTAATTCTATCAATACATCTAATTCCCATATAATTTCAACTGTAAATACAAAAACTCCATGCAAAAACTTACATCGTATGTTTGGGGACCCGGCCCCACTACTTACAGTTGCCAAGTGCCAAATGTGTATTGCAGCAAGCACGGTATATTGAAATATCACAGTCATTACAACTAGAAGATGCGTACTGGCATTAGAGAGTTAACATGAAGACAGCATTATCAATCCTCAGGAGTCAGTGACAGGATGAAGACAGAATGAGATCCACTGACTAACTCCCTGGCTGGCATCAGAAATGCATACAAACACAAATTTTGTACTTATCACCTTTAGCATTCAAGGGTGAACTGGTTAACTCACGTACACCCACAAAATGACTGTTAAACTGCTAAGTGATTATTTGATTGAGTTAAAGATGATATGCAACGATTTTTTTACCAAATTGATTAAAAGTAGTTCCTAGCTGCTTACTGCAACAGTTACTGTGTAACAAATTTTGATAAATTATGCCGTAAAATGCTAACAGAAGTACAAGTTTATTGGTCTTTTGGTATAGTTATTCTTTGGCTGTTTCCATCATGTGTGACGTCATGCCAGGATACACTTGTTTCGTTTGCGTTGTTATGCGTTTGAGATTAGATAAGAAGTTATTTATTATACCATTTTATGTTTTAAGAACCTATTTCTACATCGTTATGCCTATATGT
>Ga0209363_1001968_pt1 | contig 10431 bp, 6 predicted proteins | sample WorMetexBAHAMAS3_FD_187385 | JGI IMG/M metagenome (GOLD analysis project Ga0209363, IMG submission 187385) | Marine gutless worms symbiont microbial communities from Max Planck institute for Marine Microbiology, Germany - Inanidrilus exumae... | ecosystem: Host-associated > Annelida > Digestive... | reverse complement strand
TTTGTAACAACGTGTAAGGCCCATAACTGACACATATAAAACAGCAAAATTCTTTTTGGCACGTCAACGGCCGTGGATATAATAAGAACTGTGTATTATATCCACGGCCCTTGACGTGCCAAAAATAATTTTTGCTGTTTTATATGTGTCGGTTATGGGCCTTACACGTTATTATAAAACGGGTTTCTTTACATTTTATCAACAGAAGATGAACGATGCTATGTTGTGTCGGATTTCTCCGGCTGACCTGTGGTTTATGGCATAGGCCTATATATATATATATACGGACGGTGGACGTGCTCTGCTCTTGCACGTATTTGTCTGTTGCGTATTGACAGTAACAGAATCGTTAATAACAGCTTAGGGTTCTTCCTTTTCACAGATCAGCGTAGCTACAAACGCATAACACGACACCACATCAGAGAAACAGCCAAGCATCGAGCGTATTGTCGACGGAGCACGCGTTTTACCTGCAATACACGTTGATCCGCCAGTGGGAAAAACTACCTGTAGTTACCTAGCCAGCCGTACTGCGTACTCATTTACCTGTGTTACTTACATAAGGTGCACGTATTGCCCAGTCGTCGAGCGCTGCCCGCCAAACTACGCCCTTGCATCGTCGTCGTGACGACACGCCCAAAGCGAGGCATGGTCGATGATGAAATCTCTATCACTAAGGCCACGCCGGCTACAGCTGCTGGTACCACCACACCCGTCTGTATCAATACTCAGCCTGGCTTCCGAGACACACCCGCTATCGAGCTTCCGGCTGAATACGTTCGGCAGTTAGTTGTAATTTAACGTCCCCTTTCAGCACAAATATGGCTACTATATCAGAGACAAAAGGTCAGGGGTGGAGAGCTATCCATACCTAATGAAGCAAGGCCAGCGATATATTAACCTCAACCGTGGCCGCCTTTTTGTTCAGAAGCTACCTAAAAGGGAAAGGGATCGAGAGGCTCATTTAAATTATTACGCCATCACCTACAACAGGGAAAGACAACTATCACACCGCAAGACTAAACTAAACCAAATACGCCAAAATACCAGAATAAATCTTAATTAAGCAATACAGATAACGCAAACTAAACAAAACAAACTAAACCCAGGTTCGGTCGCCTCCTACGACCTCCGGCCAGGAAACAGAGTGTTGACTATTCTGGTAGAAAGGGAAGGGATGAACAAAAGAAGAAAATCGGTAAAGCGAATGAGAAACAAAAAGGAAAAAGTAAAAAAGAGCAAAAGATGATGAAGTGAATGGACAAGGGAAGAAAAAGGGGGAAAGGAGGTACCTCGGCCCACGCTGGGCCTGCTTATTGCATATATTGGACCCATTCATCAACCACACAGTAACGTTCTGTTCAATCAAAACAAACTATTTTTTATCTCAGACAAGGTCTAGGCCAATATGAAACCAATAGACTAAGAACTATGCCTACATGTACAGATAAAATGACCGAAGGCTGCTATCGCTGATCAACCTCGTATAAATAGTCAATGAATAAAATGGAAAAAAACTCGGCAGACCAAGACATCTAATTTGTGATATTTAAAAACGACTTAACGCAGTTATTTTAACATGCTTCAATTGGTAGCGGCCGAGAAAATTAGGGCCTATTCCACAAATCCATGTCACAAAAACACAAGCAAAAAGCTCTAAGACAATTTCACAGAAACGGAACACAATTAAGAAAGCGACGTATAGCAAGCACTATGTTTGTTCTCACAAAAGGTAGCAAATTTTAAATTTAACGGCATAATCATCATCGATCAGATTGCTATCATTATTGACACACTGGAAGCCAATGTTTCGCGGACAGCGAAACGGGAAGCGGAAGCCACTGTTTCGGAAGCCTGTTGTTTCACGTTCGGCGACTGATGTATTTAGCAATCACTTAGCCCCGTGCGGGACTGACGGTCGACTCTTCACAACTGACGTTTGCGCCAGGTTCAAAGTCACGTGACACAAAAATTAAGAAAGTATCAAAAATTCGGCCCGATCAAATTTAGATATTATGTCCTAGTTTAAGAATCAGTGGTTAGTTGCCAGCTTCCATTGTAAATGGATGGATTTCCAATTTTCAAGGGCTCGTGACCTTGACCTTGGATCGGGTCATAATGCATACCGTCGTGCATCACTCATCGACCTCTACCTACACGCCAAATGATATTGAAATCGAAGAAACGTTTTGTGGACGGACGGACGTATATACGGACGGACATTTGAGACCGGCTTTATTAGGTCGACTCGGTCGAAGATTCGACCTAATAATAAAATAATATCGTTTTGTTGATATTTTGTTAAACCACGAAGCGTTATATTTTTCCTCAAGACGGCACACGATCGCCGACAACGCGCTCTTCAGGCGTGTTACGGTACGGCGCAGCGCGAGATGAAACTGCAGCAACAAAGCCAGACTACGGTGAATAAACGCGGTCGACTTTCAAAGCATAATCAGCTCCGAGCGACATCGTAATTATCAGAAACGCTATTGTCGCATATGCACGACAGCTCATTTTACACCGCCGCACAGGTAGGTGAGATTATACCTTGGAGTCATCTTGAAAGTTATATAGCATTATCATCATTAGTTACGATTGGGATAGCCTACTCGTGTCCAACTGATGACAGTATGCACGAAACAACCGACAGCAGACGTCAGTCAAACAGGCAGACGTCCGTGTCGGCTCCGTGATAATTGGATATAATCTGCTTGGGCTCGAAACAAGCGAGCAGGAAGTCTACGAATGTCGACGCTTCCTATTGGTGACGACGCTGAATACAACACGGAAGCTGACCAACTGCAGTCGCGCTGGTCCACAGTCGAATTTAAGACGCTCACAAGAGCTTCTGAGTGTTTAGATTTACGCCGTTTCAGATGTCAGACGCAGAAAATATAGAAAAGTCACAGCATACCGACTTCAACGAAGATACGACTAATGAAAGCGAGACAGGCCTGTAGCAATGTACGGCTGTGAAAGCTGAACACTCAGAAAAAGATTGAAGAAACACGTCTTGACGCCTTTGAGATGAAAGATTCTGCGGGTTTCGTGGACAGCCAAGAAAACAAATTAGTGGGTTCTTAACAAAGCTGGAGTAAACAGAGAACTGTTAGACACTGTCAAAGCAAGGAAGCTAGCACACTATGGTCACACGTTGAGGAAACAAAAGAGTTGCCTAGAGAAAGAGATGATGCAAGGAACAATGCCAGGTGCACGCAGGAGAGGAAGACCATGCACACGGCCTGGATGGACAACATCAATACGTGGACAGGACTCCCCGTGGAAGAGTCAATCAGAATGACAGAGGACATAGATAAATGGAGAAAGTACATCCATCGTGTGGCCAACCGCGGATCGAGAACGGCTAAAGAACAGATATCAGTCAGTATTTCAAAATTATAATAATAATAATAATATACACATTTGTATAGCGCCATATGGTCGTAACTTCAGAGGCGATTATTTCTCGGATATTAAGGCCTCCCAGGCTTGCTTCCGTTTATTCCAGGTGATGTGATGACGACGAATGACTGATTATGACAACAGAAGTAGGCCTACATTGCGTTTCAAAGTACATGTATGTTGGTCATACCGTCGGACCGAAATGCACGCTGGCCGCGTCGCCCGGTGGGTATGCCGACGAACAGACAGATGGTCGGCAGCCAGTTATCTGTGGCTTGCTATAACTTCGACACATGAAAAACCGTTTTTAACCGGTTACTCAGAAATTAAATAATCAAAAGATGCTTTATATTTGCACCTCACCAAACTAGAGATTTTGAATTTTCTGGCGAAACAGCTAATTACTAACGGAGTTAATATCACTGTGTGCGCAGCACAGTAAAACTGACGCAACACGAAATTCTCAAGCCCCCTGAAGCTGAAAAACAATTTAAAACTAAGTTAACTATTCTTCGCTCTGGATTTGACTACCGTATTTTCTCTAATAGAAGCCGGGTCTCAAATACAAGCCGGGTCTCTAATAGAAGACGGGGGTCAGACTTCATTTGTTCTAATAGAAGCCGGGTCTCTAATACAACAAGCCGGGTCTCTAACAGAAGCCGGGGGGTCTGGCGAATATCATAGAATTGCACACACCACCGTAGCACTGTGGTGCATTGCGTCATTCGTGCGTATTGTGTGATTAGCAGAACGGCGGTATGACCTACGGGTATTTCGCTTTGCAGTAATAAATATAAAACCAAGAATCTTGGTGTTATAAATAATGTCCTGTTCATTGGTGAACCGGGTGGTTCTAATAGAAGCCGGGTCTCTAATACAAGCCGGGTCTCTGATAGAAGCCGGGGGGTCTGACACTATTGTTCTAATAGAAGCCGAAGGCTTCTATTAGAGGAAATACGGTATTCGACCTTTTGGTGCTTTCAGATATGTCGTCCACTACTGCTTATTTGTTATATGATAAAGTTTATTCGCCATGAAGGCAGTACAATACAACAGAATACAATAAAACACAACACAGTATGACACAAGATTAAGAAAAGGAGTTAAAAGCCAACATCTGAAGCTTATCTATCACCCTTTGTCTGATAACACTGCATGTACCAATAATTGTCAAAGTCACAGCATAACACAAGGGACCTACTAAAAGTACCATAACACGTTCGGATAAGAACATTATTTAAGCATAACAGATTGGTCTGAAAAACCATCCTACATGTAGCATATATGTGAAAAAATCTAAACGACCACACAAAGCTTGCAACACTTTAACTGACTCCCAATCGTTTATATGGAAAGCTTTCCAAAATACCCTATTCCAGCAAACATGCAGCTGAGTCATTGCTGTCATTAAATTCAGGGCCTCAGAAGCTTAGGTTAACAGCAGCAAACAAAAACCCCGTAAAAGATTACATACTCACTGAAAACTGAGCCAAAAATTTAAGTGTAAAATAATAAATTTTCTTGCAAAAATAACCAATCGTAAAAGAGACACATGAAGTACAGCCATGAACTTATTTACTATGTTTGAATTGAATGATGAATAACATAACACATAACATATTCGTTTAATACAGGTTGTCAAATGCAACCATCCAAAATTTAGTTTACGCGTAGAAAATCTTTAATTTTTCAGTGATTAAAGAAATCTTCTTGACTGAGACCTTTCCGTCCATCTAACCAAGGTGGCAATTCAAATCCATCATGCCACCACAACCAGCGAATGTTTTGTTCATGAAAAACGACAATCAGGAAAGGCACAATGGAATATCGATGGAGAACACTTTGTCACTCACTGAACCGGCTGCATAAAAAAAGTCGTCAAAGAATTCTGACAAAAGGCCGCATCACAGGGAGGATTTTTCACGAGGGAAAATGCAATGTGACACTGACCAGTTAGCGCAAGCAGCATTGCAGTCGTTATTGAAGACGAACTGATCCATTTTGCTGCATACACCACAGAAGACTCCAATGCTTTTCAGTAGGCCAGACAACCCCAAAATTGCCCCCCTCTAGTGGGGGAATCTCGACCCTTATCAAATCCCTGGTTCCTTGGGTCTACACCAGTCAAGTCCAAACGGCATCTCGATAGGTTCAGCCGTTTTTGCACAACTCACACATGTGCCCGACATACAGACACACAGACTACGCTACGTATGACAACTGTAATAATAGGCCGCATCGATGCAACGCATATGACGCGGCCTGACATATTGCGTTAGTATACGTTAGCACACATAATGCAAATTGGAAATCATATTGCAAATATGGAATACATTTTTTGAAATATTGGAATAAAATCACATAAAAGTCAACTCCTCAGTAGGACGCTACGTATCGTAACTTTAGGCTGAAAGCAGACCACACGTAGACTATATGAGTTAAGAATACATTTGCAGGTCACAACGGCTTTCAAAACATTTTGCCTACCAGATTGGTTATATAGTGTGCAAGTTGACAAAGTCACCGTCTTAATCGTCACTATTAGGAAACAAGCTGTCGAAACTCTCGTAACAAAATGCCATGCTTTGGAGAGTTCACGCAATTTAAAACCTATTTCTTTATTGTGTCACTTAGTAGCCAAACACATAAAAGTTACTCAATGTCTGCCTTTTACCAAATAATGGTCAAACAATCAGCATGCATGCAAGTCAACTGGTAGTACATTAGTTAACATCACTCAAACTACAAACTGACTCGCGGAGTTCCACGTGCATGTCATGTGAATTTCCACTCTTGAGAGAGTTGCATAAAACAGTTAAGAACATTAACAGTATGCCGACACACACACAGACATTGGCTCCACGGCCACTTTCCACGTAATCCACGATTAGCTCGCTGCTCCTTGACCGTGAAGCGTGGCTGATGTCTAAGATTTTTGCGTGGGTGGCAGGTAAAACTATGTGATTCCTCTAACACGTGCTAATCTTGAGCGCATTATAGGTGGTTACAACGATGCATTATACAAATCGACGTTTACTGTACTTTACTTCAGCATCACAGCTCGGAGCCACCAATATCAGATCACAATATACGACATACGCACCAACTCAGTTGTGAAAATTCTCCATTAGACAAGTTCTGCATAGCGTACCTTTCTGGCTTTCTGTGACGCTAAAATACTGTTAGCATTGTTAACCGAATGTTAAGGCGGTGTATCACATAATAATTAGAGTACAACTTGAGAAAACGACACTGCCACGACGTTCTGCCGTCAGACCATGACGCCTCACACAGATCCACAGTGATACGGATGTACACATCTAGACATCACTGGCTACGATGAACGTGGCTCGTAGAAAATTGGAGCCGACGTTGACGCGCTGGTACGGCTGCTGACCTCCAGCAAAGACAACCATCTCACCTACATACGCACGTACCAACAATATTGCTCATGCAACTGTTTCTATGCGCTGGACAACAGAAAACAATAATGTTAAATATACAGTAATCACTGTGGCTCAAATGACACATGTCAATTTTTGAATTAGCGGCTTTTACGGATTTTAAGTGATTATTTAGTGACTAAAGAAGTTAATTCAATCAATCAATCAATCAATCAATCAATCAATCAATCAATCAATATTCGTTTATTATAAGGGAATGACAAAACGCACTTCGACAAGTAGAGAAGAAATACAGTAAACATGAGCAGCTGTACAACGTCAACTAGTGAACTGGGCCTAATATGTGTTCTTATATAGCATGCGTGCCAGGAACTTAAGAGTCTGATAGTAGTGTAGTATGTTCCGGCAACTGTAGGAAGTGCGCACGGTGTCTGAGGTTATAGCGTTGTGAGGCGGTGGATGATGGTGGTAGTAGAGCATGCAGTACGTGGTTTGACAGTCGAACGGCGTTACTGAACAGTTCATCATCGGCAGCATCGCACAGTTCATCGAACGTCGAACGTCGGTAAATCCGGCGAGCAGTATCCGAGGTGTCGGGCGTGGTCTATCACTGCGTTGATGCGCTGGTGATCAGTGCCTTGGTAAAACCGTGCCATGCGCTGACGGCGTACGTCAGACGTGCTGCAGAGCGGCGTTGCTCAGTCCGTGGCCGCGCTACACTCGCAGCGCAGTGCGCTCGAGGTCGCGAGTCGCTCAACATGCTCAGTGACAGACAAGTCGTCTCCAATGACCACGCCCAGCATCTTCAGGCTGCCACAGCGCCCGATTCCTGGCAGTGGTGCCGGTTCAGCAGCATGCTGTCGCTTCCTCCTGCTGTCTTCGCACGACTTGTCACAGTTTAACTTGAGATTATTCTGCTTGGCCCAGTTCTGTACATTGACAAGCTCAGTATGACGAGAGGCTTCATTGGAGGCTGGTATAATCAGATTTGTGTCATCGGCAAATTTACATAGAGTTAATTCATTAATCTGTTAATTTTTTAAAATATTAATAGACTACAAATTGCTACAGACAAGTGGCGTAAGGTACCAGTCTGAACGACAAATCCGGCCGCGTCGTCAATCCAGGCCGCCATCTGTTGTTTGATGATGGTAAAGCTCAGTTGTCGAGTGGAGCCAAGTGGTATGGTCACTCGCTGGAACCCGACGAGGGTCCATCGCGGTACAGGAACAGTCGACTTCACCCACGACATGTACACTTGGACCACCTGTCACATGACCACGGCAGATCAACTGACCACACGCCACACTGCAATACCAACCATTTTAAAAACCACTTACTTACTTTTTTCTAATTACTCTCAGATTTAGTTTTCCTTCAACGAGTATAAACAAGGTGTGACGATAACCGACGGTTTTTGAATGTCATACAGACTAATAAGTATAATTATCCATCACGAATGCTTTGACACTATGACCTTGACCTTGACCTTGCCTGATCCCACATCCTTGACACACTGGGCCACATGCTGACGTCATCGCTGCCTGTCCTCAGCTGCGGCTGCTGCCACATCTTCACAGTCAGGTTCCAACTCCCTTGGGTCGTGTAACTGTACTACTTACTTCCTTGTCTCGCTGGTAGCCTGCGACGTCCTTCCATTTGTCGTTTGCAAGCTTGCTGTGATATCTCATTGTCACTCATTATGTGTTACAAGGCCCAACCCACGGGTCTCCCCTTCGCAGTGTGTTGCAGCCAATGTCTAACATCAATGTAAACCATTTTAAAAACCACTGTGGCACTTCCCACACACTTTTACACATCACAGTGACAGTCAAGATTATGAATAGTCTAAAATTAGAAATTATCAAGCCATTGATATAGACCGCTAACTACTTAGCTGCCACTTACCAAGTTCACAAAAAAAGAAAGACTTTAAATTCACACCAGAATGACAACAGCACATAAAACAGCTCAAAATCCATGAAGGCCGAAAAATTTCCTCCTGGACTGCACCATACAACACCAAAATCCAATTCATTTTTCATTGCTCCAAGACCTATATATCCCTTCATAAAATTTCACCAAAAGTCATTTGCAATATTTCACTTGAATAATCCCCAATAATAATAATACAGGCAAATATATAATTTCCTTGCTTTCGTAGAGGTAAAAAATCTAGTAAATTCAATCTGTCATAAAAAAACTACGGAAAACTGAGCAGCAAATTAGATCGATCATCACTGAAATTAACATAAATTCATGAAATATAATTTTTGCTAATTAAAAACGACGACGTTCATACCTCGTCGGCCTCGTAAGGACCTCGATTAGTAACGTTGACTGTAACGGTGACATTCTGTCCAGGTTTGACGGTTGTTGGACTGACAACCAGATGTGCATAGTGGAATTTTGAGTAAGAAAGACCATAGCCAAACGGATAGAGAGGATCAGTGGACAGGTAGCGGTACGTCTGACCATCAGAAACATTGTAGTTGGTTATTGGCGACACCTGATAGTAACACGACACATATGAAAGCAATGTTTTCTGTATCAAAACAAACTGCACGGCGTTTCCAAACACTGGACCGCTTCTATTTCGTTGACAACCTGGGCAAACACAGATCAATTTCCACACTATTCTTTCACTGTTGTAATCAGAAAATTCTCCAGCATCAGCCATAAATAATTAAAAAACGCACTTCACAGTACACATGTTGCCACACGGCAGTACATGTCACGGTTGGGAAACAACCTGTCAGTTTGTTCCGACTTCATACTTCATCTTGTAAGACTAATCGCCAGACTGTCCACATATCTGCAATACTTACGGGAGGCAAATATGTACAGTTACATTTTAAAATGTAATACAGATATCATATCATATCGTTGTCAAACTGAATTACACACGCTGCTCATTGGTTGATTTGTTGCTTCAAAACAGCCAATTGCAGACAAGACCAGAGCCATGAAGATGAAAAGTAGTGACTTAACAGGGCACGTAGTCTAGTGTGGCCCAACCAGCTGTGCTAGGGACCAACTGAGTTGACAAGTGACACATTCCTGCCTCTTTTACTACAACAAACCTACCAAATGTCAAAGTAATTCTGCAAGAATTTCCAGTGGCATCCAAAAATGTTTACAATAATGTTGCAAAATTCTCTGTCACACTGAAGAATTTTGTTTGCATATCTCATCTTCATTGCAAAAGTGAAAATATGCCTTTTCTCAAAACCCTTAAATATTTCCGTATCTTTTAGTATTATTCTCACGAAAATCATTGTATAAAACACCACTTTAGTGTACTCGCATATGAAGCAGGAGATGACTCTAGTTACTGATTGAGTTAAGATTCATTGTCAATTCAAACACGTTCTTCCCAGCCAACCACTAACAATGGATTCTGAAACCTAACACCATAAAATAAATTAGCCCCGTACGGGACTGACGGTCGACTCCTTACAAGTGACGTTTCTGCCAACTTCAAAGTCACATGAGACAAAAACTAGGCCAAATATCACAAATCCGGCCCCGATAAGCCATAGGTATTGTGCCCTAATTTAAGAATGTGTGGTCATTTGCCAGCTCCCATTGTAAATGGGGGAGAAGATAGCGTTTGAAAATG
>Ga0209363_1001967_pt1 | contig 10432 bp, 8 predicted proteins | sample WorMetexBAHAMAS3_FD_187385 | JGI IMG/M metagenome (GOLD analysis project Ga0209363, IMG submission 187385) | Marine gutless worms symbiont microbial communities from Max Planck institute for Marine Microbiology, Germany - Inanidrilus exumae... | ecosystem: Host-associated > Annelida > Digestive... | reverse complement strand
ATTCTACTCACTTACTTACTTACTATTTCAAATATTTTCCATTTCTAATAAAATGTATTTTTAGACTCATTTTCCTCTTCTGGACTACCGAGTATGTCATCGTAAATCCACATTCTGCATGGACTCCATGCCCAAAGTATACTCTTGACAAAGCCATAAGTTGAAGCAAACAGTGATGTACACACTTTTGAATTTATTTGTTTTGAATCTAGCCGTCTGGGGTGGCTTCAGAACAGACTTTTTGTATTTTGCCTCCTAAAACACACAAAACATTGCATCCAATGTACTAAACGCAAAATCTTTACAAATTATGCATACGAGTCATTTCAGTTTGGCAAACGTGCAAAACGTTAAGCAACGTCTCTTGAAACAAGCGTATTCATACTTTTTAAACAAACAATGACTGGTGAAACTAGATGGCTGTATTGTGTGGAATGCCCACAATACAGTATTCGGTTCGAACACGCATGTTGACGTGCTACTAAAAATAGCACCACATGACAATCAACCACAGCACGCCTTCTGGTAATGGCAACCAATAACAGCTCAGTATTTACAGTCCTATTGGGGAGCATCGGACATTGGCAAAAATGCTACCCATGTCGGACATTGCAGAAAATTTGGAGAGGTTTCCTGTACTGAGTGTACATGTCAGGGAATGACTCCGAATTGATTCCAATAGTAAAAATGGAAACTAGACATCCCACAGAGGCATCATTGTATTATGGTGGCTGGAAGTCTAAAAACACCAAAACGCACCTTTAAGTGAATCCAATATTCGGCTGAAGCCTAGCTTCGAGCCAAATAATAACATGCCCAAACTACTAAATCTAAATGAAAACGGACATAACTAGATGAAGCCAGTACTCACACGAGTGTTAAAACCCATGACAGCACTGTTATTTCTGCCTCATAACCTTGACATTTTGACTCCACAATAAATGGGTTTCCAGTACTCATGATGGAACATTTCCATGTCAAGTCCGGTGATCCTAGCTGCAGCATTTGTGTGGAAAAAATACAAATGACAGTGAAAACCCTACAGTCAGAGTGGGTAATTAGTTGCAACAAAATATATGATGGCAAATTATACAGCTTTCTATTCAACCACATATAATACAGAGGTCTGAAAGTATTTCACAACATCATCTTGCTATGCAATGCAACTATTACAGCACTCCCGCAAAGAACCTCACGTTAACTACAAATAACAAAGGGCAAGAAGCACAGTTACAGAGTATAAGTTGTTGAAGTATCTGACACAAACTCACTCATAACATTATGTTACCGTTTCCTTGGCAGACTTGTTCAGTGTCTTCAGTTCGGTTGCAGATGTCTCGGTGAAATCTTCCAACTCATCACCATAAGCCTGAGCCAAGGCCTACAAACAAAAATATGGATTCATGTTTACTGGCCCTTCTGCTCCATACGTCCCGTAGATGTTGCTCAAAAATCGCCAATTTTCCAATCTTGTATTAGGCACCAACATAGCGGACAACCCGTCAGAATTTTGCCAAGATCGTAATGCCAGAAAAATGGGGAAACTAAAACAATGGGAAGTGTAACATTTGATGATACACTCATCACTTTAAGAGAACACACCGTAATCTGGCAGTATTATATTGCAGAATGTTCAGAGTTCCTTTTTGCATCAATGTGCAGACGTTGAACGTTCCTGTTGAATGAAAGTTCTGCAGTTTTAGATCACATCGCACGCACTGCATAGACGTGGCCTATTGCTACAGATGTCGCATGTAGCGTGGTCTGTGTGTCTGCCTGTCCGTATACTGGTCACACTAATTTTCTATGCAAAAACGGCCAAACCGATCGAGATGCCATTTGGAAGATGACTCATGTGTGCCCAAGAAACCATGGATTAGATGGGGATAAGATACCCCATAGTAAGGGGCAATTCTATGGGTTATCCGGCCCACTGGAAAACAGTGGGAGTCTGCTACAGTGTATGCAGCAAAAGGGATCATTCAATGCTCAATAATGGCAAGAAAGCATGACTGCTGTAACCGACTGCAGTGCTCCTTACTGGTTGGCGTCACACTACATCGTCCTCTGGCAAAAAGTATGTGCCCCTCCCCACTACAATGTGGCCTTTCGTTGACAGTTCACAGGACAGAATCAAGTTTAAAAAGACCGCAATGAGTACCTACCTCTTTCTTCAGTCTGGACTTCTGATCTTCAGCTTTGAACTTCCTCCGTAGACTGCCGTAGTAGCCAGATGCTGCATCGTCAAGGTAGTCCTCAAAGCGAACTGCCTTAGCTTTCTTCTGCAGCATTTTGTTACGATCGACAAGCTGGCGTTCAAAAGATGTTGTTGCATTGTCGACTGACCTCTTGTGACTATCAATGAACATGCAAAGTTTTCACTCATGATAACCCATGTATAATACTTTACTACCAATTACAACAATCACCTGCAGCATGAATTGGAACAACACATGTTGCCATTAATTACTTTGTGAATTACGAAGCACCTGCTATCACTAATGTCACAGTTACTCAATATAATGACCATCTGTAAAACTCAATCTTCTAGATGAATGTCATTACAGACGTTGTCAGTAACACACAGAGATTTCGTAACATAAAATATGAGTGACGAGAAGTACAGTAAATGTGGGTAAGGCATTTAATCTGTCGTGATCACACCTATTAACTGTGGCAAAAATGTGTAAAATCTGAATGCTAGCACTGACAAAAAAATAACTCTGGAAAAACTGGAAATCTGGTGCACTCTCCAATATCAACAAAAGCTGAATATAACATCATGAATTTATCAGGGGTATACTCGTCAAATTTGGTGCAGAACAGAGCACAAATTTAGGGTGCTGAAGAAGATACAGTGTGCTGTGTTCGGCCTTTGCTAAGCGTGACACAAGTATGCAAGCATGCACTGGAGAGACAATAAAAGTGATGGGACTATACCTAAAGCATTGATTTACCTGCGACTGGTATCGTAATCAACACCACCATCACTGAGGTAAGATGTTTCATGGTCAAGATCTACTGCATCACCCTCTGGTGACTGATGCACTCGATCACCGTAGTATTTCCGCAGATATTCATGATAAGTCATGGCAGGCCAATGATCAATAGCAGCAGCATCATCTGTTGGATGCTCACTACAAACACCGTCAAATACACGCAAGATATAGGGGTTGATTTTGTTATTCAATGTGTAAAGCCGGTAAATAAATCTACTTGCAAAGTTCCCCCAATCCTGAGACTGCCAGTTTCTGCAATGCATCCATTAATTATACATACTGCTTTCAATTCACATATAGTTGCATGTTGCATTTACGGACCAGAAAACACTCCACAGTGAAAACTTCATTAATATGAACAACTACACAGCACAGAAAGTTAAACAAAATCAGAACTTCATGGCAGTACAAAATGTCAGTAAAGTAAAGAGCCAATGCATTTATAAGCAATGCACAACTGTCTCACGGCCACCACCACATTTAACAGTTTAGCTGCTTAGCCCTTAAAGGACACGGCCACATTTTAACACTAGATACCCTAGCCACTCGCACAACCAACAATGTCAGTTTAAGAAACAAGTGATCAAACAACTGTGACGAAAGCTCACATCACATAAGGAGAGATTTTTTCACGAGGGGACAATGTACTGTGACAACAACCAATATGGAACATTGGAGCTGGCTGCTGCAGTCGCAGTTATTGTTTTTTTGCTGTGTAAATGGGCCAGAAAACTCCCGAAATTGCTCCTTCCCATGCAGGATATCAATCTAATAAATGGTTCACTGGGTTCAGCCCCACAAATGGCATCTCTATCAGTTCAGCCATTTTTTGCAGGGTTCACAAACATGATCAACAAACACACAGACCACGCTACTTCGCCTGTAGCACGGGTTCATGTGATGAGGCCTAAAAATGTTCGAGAATTTCAGCCCTTACAGAAATAGTGCAAGATTAATTAAACTATGTTAGCATACGGTGGATTCACATTGAAAAAAGTGTCATGTTTTTTTCACCAGCCACAAACTACAGTTGTCGTAAATAAACTGCACTGAAACTGACTAAGTAGCCACTAATGCACGGTCCTTGCTAGTGATGTCAGCTGCCGACTTTGACTTTGTTGTGCCTCGGGACATCGACTTTGACAGTGCTGGAGGCTTAGACCTCAACTGATAATCGCCAGATGCCATCTTTGTTTTTGAAGACAGCACTACTCCATGCTGAAAAACATAAAAAATAGAATAGTTTCATATCATAATCAAACAAAAAGTTTAGTTTAGAGATGGCTTTTCACTCACGGTGCCGACACCTGGCAAACCGGACGGAGGCGCTATGCTAGTGTTTCGTATGCTCTGCAGAATAGTAGTCCACAGTTTTCAAATGCTCACAGAACTGAGTGAGTGTCAGTGATAATTGCATTGTGTTGTGTGGTGGCTCAGCGGTAGGGCGTTGGACTTGCGATTTACAGGTCGTGGGTTCAATTCCCACCCGGTGGCTTTCACATAACAAAGGTCAACTCAGCCTTGTATCCCTCCGGGGTCGCTAAAGCAAGTACCTGCTTCGGCTGGGGGTAAAGGCGGGATTCTCACCTCTGTCGGGTGGCAGGTAACACTGTGTGATCCCATATGGCATTGAGTTTCCACAGCGGTGAAAAGCTAAGCTGATGCTAAACTGCTATACACTGTTTACTTACTTACTTACATTATTCGAGTCACATTCAAAACAGTTCAACCACCTAGAAGCAAACACATGAAATATATCCATCAAAATTACAGAATCTACACAATATGTGAGTTGCACACGCCAGACCTGACGTGGCTCTGTCTGCCGTTGTACATCGACTGCAGACTCACTCTGTGACAGTTGTAATACCCGCCTTACTGGCAAATCACTTGCAACAGTATGCCTGCAGTACAGTGAACGAGATAAATCGCAACAAATAACAAACACATATCGGTATCACAGCCATTTTCCAAGTGAACTGGGTTAGACAGCTGCTCTGAGTTCGGTAACATGAGGCAAAGTATGTTGAAGACTGTAATATTGATAATTTCTACATGCTTGCCAAAACCGTTCTTGGTTTCTGCAAAATGATTCATATCTGGCCTATAATACTCCAAATACTCCTTTGGATAAACAATATTTATTAAGGCACATAGACAACATGTGTACCTACTTGTTGGACTCCACCTTATAGCTAACTATAATCATGTTTTATATTCACTGTTTGTACAACCAAAACTGTATATTGTGAAAATAAACTGCAGTATCAAAAGAGTAGCCGTCAAAACTAAAGCCACAAAGTCTTGATGTTCCATTATGAAATTCAGCTAATCGGAAAATCAATAAAAACGCTGATTACTGAAACTATTACCTTAGTGAGAACAAAGGAGCATTCGTAGGGTGAGTTTCAATAGGTTGTGTGTAACTGGCATGTGTTATGGCTTGTGATACTCTTGAGGTGTCAATGGCCGCTGGTCGGCTGTATGCTGTCGAAACATGTGACCTTACGTCAGTCACTGCATCCAGATTCGACTCAGCTGGATCAACAGTTCATCAGAATAAGAACCGCTGCAGTCATTTACTCAATGAAAGATACTAACAAAACTGTAATTTTAAAATTAAAACAGAAAAAGTAACTCATATGCACTGCTGATATTTCCAGCCTATTCTACTGTGATGTGATGCAGCTTTTCAACTGTGGACTGTTAAACCTAAATGCAGGCAAAAACAAGATGGAAGAAGGTTGTTGATGAAGACCTAACAAGTCTGTAAAGAATAATTTCTACTAAATGCAGATTTATAAATGGCAAAAACGCTGATAGAAGTGTGTGGTTGTGGCTGCAATACAATAATATTTCTGTTTAACAGCCGTATTTTCCCCATAAACCTAGGTCAGCCAGCTCCCACTATGGTACTCATCTTCTACCTGTTCCGGAAACACCTATGGGGTTAGCAGAGTGGGAATTTTTACAGCATGGATGTCCTTCAGTCCACCCGACCATCAGTGTCAGGGCACTGAAAGAACAAGAGCACTAACCCTAACCAATGGCCTGTGTTTCATTACTTTCTCATCCGCCATTGGACTCATGATGGAAGTATTGCTCCTTTTACACTGGCTATCTGATACCACTACACTCAATAAACAAAGAAAAACTCATAAATTGCACTGTATATTGATAATATATCTTAAATTGAACACAGCACTATCACATAAACTGCTGATGTACCACAACTTAAACAAGGATCTTGGTTATCAAACTCACCAGTGACTTTTTGACATGTAATGTTACTGAAATACAAACAATAAACCCACAGAAAATACCACGAGTGGTAGCATGATCCTGTCGCTGTGGCAAGCTGGGTTCGACATCGTAATGATGATAAAGATGATGGGTGAACGTGTGCGGTCCATTCAGCAGCCGTGAAACAGCTGTCGGACTTTCATGAGAGATCAGACCACCAGCGGCAAAGTTGGCTTTAGCTTGTTCCGCTTTCCGTCCACTGCCAACGTTTGCAAACTCCTGGCTTGGCTGGATGGCAGGAGCGCTGTCTACCGCCAGTAGAATGTCGACCGCATTTTCAGGTGATGGTGTTACTAATTCCTAGCAAACGCACATTCAATTAATGACGAGGCGGAATGGAACGTGCCATCCAGTACTTAGCAGAGGCGTTAATAACATCCTAGGTGCATTCCACGTAAGATGCCCGGAGGTCTGGACAGAACCCTCCCACCCACCAATAGATTCTGATGTACTGCTAAGCCTAGAAATGTAATTCCTGGGTATCTTGACCACCGAAAAGAGAAACAGCAGGTGAGGACCTATATTGACAATTTCTGGGATAATAATCATCAGCATGCAGGAGGCGACCTGAACACGGTTAACTATTGAAGACTTCCCCACAGGGACACCCCAAATAATATAGCGGAGACATTTTGTCCATTACCCAGAGTTCACGTGCTGACACCTACAACATTAAGTATCTCCTCACTGAATAACTTTACAACAGTATGTACACGCTAAGCCATACAACACAAGAAGCATCACATGGAGAACCAAAACCAATTACCATATATTTTACCAATAAACAGACGCAGCACAATTTTTGCATTTTCTGGTCAATGTATGTACTGCAGTATACATCCATTTCATTGAAAATGCGGCAAGACTAATGCACAGCTTTCTGACTTTTCTGAGTCACATACTGAGAACAATTATGTTGCAAATCACATCAATGTACATAAAATGGTAATCCTTAATAAAGAAATGTAACAAGTAGATGCTGCTTATTGTTGGCAAGTAACGTTTAGTAGCAACCGCAGGGTGACCAGTATGGACCACTTATCAGAAACTAATAAATTCCTAGGCATTTTTGTCACTCCCAAGGTTAACTATTGGAGACTTTCCTACAGTGTTTGCAAAGATATAATCACAACTGTTTATATATTAAAACAAATGCCTAAAGTATCCGTAAAACAGCATTAAGTTTTCTGGCAGCCATAGTCCCAGCAAAGAAGTTCAAAGTGACATTATTCACATTGGCAAGAACTGTTGCCTCAGAGCAATATGGACTTCTAACAAACTCTTTTACAAACTCCTCCACATTCTCAACGACTTTTCTGCTCCAAGACTATATCAGGTTCCAAAAATTTATAGGACTGCGGTCAACTTGCGGCTGGTTGAGCAGAAGCAAAGACGTGAGACATCCGTGGATAATCACGATCAGCTGCTGACAGTAACGGTACTGGTCCACTTACACTGGCACCTGCAACACTGCTTGCAACACCTGTACCGGACACTGCAGCCGTAGGCATAATGACTGCATGTTCACTGGAATGAACTATATCTGTCAAACAGAAAAAAACACAAAAACAACCGTTTTACGGCAATTATACAGGTCAACATGTGTGAGCCAGCACCCCCTGTAAAGAAATAAAGGTTGCAGTTGGACCAGTTTTACTGCCGATGTTCCATAGCTGATGGCAACTAACACATGCGGGTTACGGAAAAGATGCTAGAGTTTCCCCCAAATAGAAAAAACATATGCATATGTAATGTCCATATCTTATAACGTTTCCAACATATAGCAAGATATTGCAAGAAGCTTATAATTTTTGCTAAAGAACATGTACCTGGCACTACCGATGAGGCCAGCCACATCAGAATTTTGTCAATGTCTTTGGTATATGAAAACTAGATTGAAGGTGCTCGCAGGTGGTGGAAAGGTGATACAGCTTACATGTGTAAGAGACAGAATTACAATAGCAAAATAGCAAACACTGTGCTTTGCAACAATGGCATGCAGTATAAACCTTTTCTTCAAAGGTTCTGTAGCAAAGAACTAATTTTTCAGTGTAAGAAATAATTAACAGTGTTCATATTTGGTTGACAACACACACTGCATGACAAAAAACTTCAAAATAGGCAAAAGCCAGACACTGGATTGGAGAGGCCTTTTAAGATTTATTCACCCTTTTGACAAATTGTGGCAGATGAAGGAAGTGCCAGACATGTCGTGACAGCATATACTGCACTTGCATACAATAAATGAATAGCCTTTATCTAGCATTTTTAATGTCCATCCAGCTTCAAAGGCACAGAAAGATAAAACATATTAACACCAGATGGAAAGTACTCTGAGAGAGTGCAAATCCGCACGAAAGCGATCGCCAATCATTTACTAAAGGGCTCTATTGCGGATTGCCACCACAATGGGTGTGCACGGATAATGGAACAACCGTTGCCGCAGTGTCGATCAACCAATCACGTTCCTACAGATGCCGCAACCGCCGCATGGCCAGCGAGGCTGAAAAGCTCTTCCGTTTGCCACCCACCTATCTTGTTTAACCAAGCATAAACTCACCAGTCTCTGCATGTCATAATTCTCTCTGACCGTTACTTCCACATCCCTCTACTGATCATAACGAAACACGAACTTTAGTCTTCCCTTTCCCCTAGGAACCTTCCCATAAAATTTGGTACAAATCCATCCACAATCTTTTTAGTTATCGTGGTCACAGACAGACACACACACAGACAAACCAACGCCAGTAAAAACATATTCCCTCGCTTTCGCGGGGATAATAATAGTCCATGCATACTAACTGAAACAGACATTCACCTCTCTGCACAGCAGAATGCAATGAAACATTTTCCATACTGTTTGTAATATCCTGCTGGTCATCTGCTGCCCTACATATCACAGAAGCATGGCAATACAAATGAAACATCAACAATTTCTACTTCTACAGGGTGGTGGATATAAAGTGGAATGCACAGTTTATAGAAATATTTGCTCAATTGTGGTTTTATCTGTGTATATCCCCTACATAATGTATACGGAAATAAAAAAATAAATACTCTGTGCCATTTTTTGTACTAAACATTCTTTGTGACATTATTCATGAGTCCATGTCGAGTTATCATCTGACAAAGGATGGGGTGTGCGAAAAATGAGTGAATTTCCTGGAAGAAACTGAAAGCTAAGTTTGTGGAGTAAATTAATTAAAACTACTGACAGCAGACTCAAAAAATAAAGCATTTAAGGACATGTTTGTAGCATGCTGGAAACAAATCAGACAGGATTTTATTGATCAAGCAATTTGAAGAGTTTTGGAAACGACTAGATCAGTCGTTGCAGTGACAGGCAGACATGTTGAGCACATAGTAAGTATGCTATATTAGCTTTAAACATGTGTGTGATGTGCAAGGTGCAGAGTATTAAAATGAAACATGTTCCTCTTTTTATGTGCCACCCTGTACTATTACTATCATCACCACCACCATCACTACCATTATTTTTTATTTAACTGGCTACGTACCAACAACTTCTAAAAACTATAAACATAACATCTTAATGCCTGAAGTTTCTACATTAAAGTCGCCAGAACGTCTTTCTCAACGGTTTTATGAAGCATCAGTCTGCAGAACATCAAAACAGGGTTGGTGTTACCTGTTTCTTAACTCCTGACCAGCACCAGGTAGTTGTACAGCCGATGAACGCCGATCGTGAACACTGCTATTCAATTCTACATCTGTAACGGCTTGTTGATGGGACCCATAATCACCTGTACAAAAAAAATCCTATGCCTTGAGGACAAACCCAAAACATTCTTGGACATACAATTGTCTAACTTGACCGTTTTCTACACTCATCACAGACTAGACCATGTTCCAACAAGAACTCATCAGGAGATGAGATAGCGAACGTCAACTTTTTAACGACGATATCGCACACACGTAGGCCTACTTCAAAATACCGAAAAAGAGACAAACCTACTTCGTTTAACAAATTAGACGATAGATAGGCAAGTACTGCGCATGAAGTCTTGAATTTTAGCATCTGCTAGCCTACAGAATTTCCACCTCGCAGTTATATAACATACCGGTGGCGTCGCGCGGTCCCTCTGCAGACGTTTACTAGTAGACAGTAA
>Ga0209363_1001966_pt1 | contig 10434 bp, 5 predicted proteins | sample WorMetexBAHAMAS3_FD_187385 | JGI IMG/M metagenome (GOLD analysis project Ga0209363, IMG submission 187385) | Marine gutless worms symbiont microbial communities from Max Planck institute for Marine Microbiology, Germany - Inanidrilus exumae... | ecosystem: Host-associated > Annelida > Digestive... | reverse complement strand
TCTCTAATGCGCTGGGTACGCTAGGCCTAAAGTCCTGGAGAAAAGAAACGTTTTGAGTTGACGCTTGAAACTGTCCTCGTCGCTTTGTTCACGGAGCATGTTGGACAGCGAGTTCCAGACTGTAGGACCAGTAACAGAAAAGGCCCTACGGCCGAATGTCGTCCGTAGACGTAGACGTAGCGTAGACGTCTATACAGAAACGCTTTTCCCACGATAGGAGATCGTAGCAACTACTACAAACGCGTCTCTGAACAAGCTGCTTTCGGAGCGTATGCGGGGCGCTCATCTCTCGTCCTTACTCCTGAGCTCATTGAACACGTACGTAGATGAACCATTAGAATCTGTAACGCATGACTGGTGCGACGCTGGACCCACGGTTGCATTCCCAGCCGTAGGGCGTCACCGACCTTTGACCGGTACCAATGTAAATACCGCTTGGTGACAGAGGCACTCCATTCGTGTGTGAACAACTGGCCTAAGGTTGTTACGTGACAGTGAAATGATCCGGAGTCGAATCTGCGACCTTCGAATCGCCAGTCCAACGCATGAAGGACTATGTACAGAACAGCGCAAAGTATCTAGGACATCCAGTGGTCCAAAATAAAACAAGTGGCCAGAGAATTTTGACGAAAAGGCCGCATCACATTTTGTGCCGTTGTTGAGGATTGAGTTATCTATTTTGCTGCGTACACCGCAGCAGAGACTCTCAATGTACTTGTCAGTGAGCCGGACAACCCCAAAATTGCCCCATTTCCGTGAGTGATCTCGACTCCCATCTAGTACCGTGTTCCTTGGGCCCACACAAGTCAAAGTCAGCCTCCCAAACCACATCTCGATCGGTTCAGCCGTATTTGTACGGCTTACGGGTGTGACCAACAGACAGACAGACACACATATAGAGAACGCTACTCCGTCAGTAGCTATTGTTGCGATGCAGCCTATAAGTAACATACCTATAGTTATGTAAAATTTCATGAAATTTTGCTGGCATGAAAATTTCACGAAAATTTTCACTGAAAGTTTTATTGAAAATTCCATGGCATATCTGAAAATGTCTAGAAAGATCTATTAGGCTTATCATGCTACTTGTAATTTTTATTGTTATTTGAATATTGTGCCACTTATTTGCAATGCTGTAAATTTTTAATGAAGATTTCATAAGACGGGGCCTTGATAATATCAAAAAAATCCTGAAATTTTAGTATTTTTTTATTGAAAATTTCCTCTCACATCTCTACAGTTAGCTATCCAAACAGACGGCATGTCGGCAGCAGTAGCAAGATGTAATTATCGCGACGACGAATGAGAACGTGAACGTAATTGGTCGCCGTTCATATGATTCGGAGCACATTATATCCGTGGGACCGGCCGAGCTTTCTCACTTTTTAATGCAAAGCGACCGACGGCTGTGCGTACTGTGATTTTGCGTATTTTTTATGAAAACGAAGAGTGTAAAGAATTTTTTCCAGACGACCGAGTCAAGGGCACCAGGAGGGCTCCAGAGACTGCAGAACGTGAATGATGATGATGATGATGACGGCTTTTCGTTGTTGCGTGTTTCGTAATGATTATTTTTTCCAACGTAGTTTTACGTTGTCGTCTTATGTGCTCAGATTTCAATACGTCGGCATCATATGATTATGATAGGCCTACAACGTATTTTTAGTTAAGTTTAGTTAAGTTGTTTCCTTTCTCTGTTAGTTTACTCTGTCGTTGTTTATTCTACCTTGTGGTGATGAATATATAATTGTTTTCATACATTGTTTCCTATGAACAGCGTTTATGATTTCCGATGCGTAAAATATTACAACGTGTTATAACTTATTGAACGTAAGTAAGTTAGTAAGTGATATTTAATAGCATATATCAAACATACATGCAACACTAAAGTGACGCAAAATGAAAGAAAGCAGTAGTTTACAAGATATATAATGCGGAATACAAATGTTAAAATATAGTGAACGATCATATCATATCAAACTACGTCTTTCAACCGCAACATAATAGCTTAATTCAAAATGTCTGGCCGGCATAATTTCTAGCATCGTGCATGGACACTGCGAGCAGCGAGTTGACTTCGATTTCGACGAGTTGACTATTGCTGTCAGGAATCGATCTGCTACCCTTCAAATTTGGGCTATAAGTCACCCTATCTCCTTCCCACTGTTCAATATTCGCAGTTTAAAAATTGTTATACCAACCGTTCTTTATTTAAGTATGTATATCATCACGTCACGTCGCGCTTTTTAGCCTAGGTTTTAATCTTTTCCTGTTTTAGCCTTTATATTTCCGTTTCATGCTTTGTGTGTATTATATTTTACTTGTATTTTATTTGTATTTCTTGTGTAACATTGTAACATTGTGTGAATGTCACGGTGAAATAAAAGGCTACTTACTTTACTTACTTACCCAACGTTATTGAAAAATGCTATCGCATAACGATAACTATGAATCGTCTATATAGGTATATAGTAACTTTGTCTCTATTTTATATCATTTATGAGATATAGTCGCGTCTTTATGTACAACTGAAGCGTGGATTATCTGAACATATCCAATTCACGGCCTCGTTGTGTGAAAAACATGGAATCCTTGAACTGCAATAGCGTGAAAATCGACTGTCTTTATAGCCGGCAGCTTTAGCACAATGTGACGGACAGACGGAAAAATTCTAACAGTAACGTAACGCACTCGGCAGGGCTCTGCTATATGGTGACGTGCTATAAAAACATTTTGTGGTCGTGACTCATCAGCGGGCCGTTATCTCCGGCATACAGGATATTTCGCAATATGGGAGGCTTAACAGCAGCGTATTCTATCACGCACTGGACAAAAGGTCGAAGCCTATTGAGGTCAAATGGGTCAAAATGTCAAAGGGCGGAAATCACTATTCGATGTGATTTGGTAGCGCACAATGCAATGAAAAGTGAGATCCTACACGCTTCGTTCGCATTAGAATCACGGACCGCTTGTCTGACTGGACATGAGGGATCGTGAGCTCTTCAATCACCCGCTGTTAATAGCTTCACTTGTTGTCAGTTGCGACCCATCAATCAGTCGGTCAATTCTCGTGACACGTTTCTTCTGCATTTGCTCTATAAGCGACGTTTGTCCATGGCTAGGCTATACGAAACCACCACTTACGAAGGCATCGAGCCTATTCACCAAATGTTGACCGAAAAACAACTCGAATTCGAATCATATTCGCAAGTAGAAGAAGCCAGCACTCACAAGAGTGCAAAAGTTCACGCCGGTACTGTTTGTCGTGCCTCTTGACCTTGACCTTTGACCTTTTGACGCCAAAATAAACGGGTTTCCAGGACTCACGGTGTACATTTTTTGTGTCAAGATTGGTGATCTTAGCTCTAGCGATTTTTGAGATATCGTGCGGACTGCGGTCTGCGTGGGTAATGAACTAACAAATGCCTATAGATACACTGGCATATTTTAACCCTTTCACTACTAGACCCTACGGGCCGAAAGGTTCCGAAACCTTGGCGCCGTACGTGACCAATCGGGCCTACAGGTTAGGTGGTAATGCAGGCAGATGCGGTATGCGTCAGTGGTCTATAGTGCGTACTTGGGAATGGTCCAGTGCGTACTGGCGATCGTATGCTGGCTCGGTGTATCGAAGTAACGAAAGGGTTAAAGGCCACGATGCCATGCGCTTCACCATTCGAAAAGTACCGAAAAAATATTACCGACCATTTTAGTGGTCCAGGTAGAACAATCAGTCCGATGTGTGTGTGTGTGTCTGTGTCCGGACAATAACTTTTGAACGAAATGATCTTTGACTTAGATATTTGTCGCGCTAGTTCATTTTGACATTGTTTAGGTCAAGTTCGAATGTCAAGGTCATGGGTCAGAGAGTTTACGGTAACGAAAGGATAATGTTGCTAAGGTGGTCGGTGCGACCTCGAGTGACGATGTGCTAGCGCTGGATTAGCTATGGCCCTGTGTTTGTCTGTCCGAAACGGCCGGACAGGTCGATCTGGATATTGTCTTATCCAACACTGTGTTGTCTTCAGAAATAAGGGTACTTTTCTCTGGAACTTTTTTCACAAACTCTGGACTAAGAAAAATTTCGCACTTGCACGTCGACCGTAGCAAGTGTTGTCAGTTCAGTTCGACCAACGATCGTCGTCAGTTTAATCACACTGAGCTTTCACCTTCGTGTACAACACTTTGAGCGAGAGGCGTCGAGCGTGCCGGTTAGCGAGGCTGAAACTTGTCTAGTTTATTACTGGCCCGCCTACACATAGTGTAGGGGCCAGTATCGTTTTTCTGTCTGGCGTCTGTCATCGTTTGTCGTCGTATGTAACACTCCACGGCGGGCCTGCAGGCGGCTTTACTCGCGCAGGCCAGGCGATGACGTCATGCCGCCTCCAGTCTAATTATAGCTCCACGGTAACACAGCGCGGCGGGCCAGTAGTGTTACGTCCCGTTAGGGCGACACCTTGTTCTGTACGGTGAGCGGGATTAAGAAGAAACGATCTTCGTGCTTGTCGTGGACGGCGAAGCAAACACCCGTCATCATTAGCCGTCTAGTTTTTCCTCCACTCATCTCGTCGGTCTCACGAGAATCAGTGTCAGTTGTGTAAGGATGCTGCGTGACAAGTGAAGCCATTCAAGTTGCAGATGATGACGGATTGACGACTAAGCATCTGGAACGTTGGTACGCCGCGATGTTTTGTCACGCGTCGATGCCACTGTCTACCGGCGACGCTCCGCACTATAATGGAAAATGTCAACAGACCGGCAAGCTTTGGACAGTGCGCGCCGGTCAAGTCCTCATCGGTCGCGTAGTCAGTCTGTTGGTCAGTCGGTGATGAGATATTGTGGTAGTTTACAATGATCTTCGTTTTGGGAAGAATTGTTACCTGTGTCTGTCTGTCTATACATGTGTCTGTTGGTCACGTTCGTGAGCCCTGTAAAAACGGCTGAACCGACCGAGATGCCGTTTGGGAGGCTGACTAAGATGAGCCAAGGGAACCATGTATTAGATGGTGGTCCAGATCCTCGAATTGAAAAGGGCAATTTTGGGGGTTGTCCGGCCCATTGAAAAGTATGGGGAGTCTCTCAGTGAGCTGTGCCAAAACAGCAAAACCAATCACGATGCAGTCAGTGATGTTAAACGAGCCCAGATGCTCGAGGCCAAGGCCGAGGCCAAATTTTCGACCTCTAGGCCCGTTTGGCCTCGAAACTTTAACGTCACCGGATGCAGTTTCGGGGCTGACTCGCGTGTGTCCAAGGAACCATCTGACAGGGGGCAAGATCTGACCAATTCATTTGCAGCCGGGAGGGGTGACAGGCCAGCGATGCGGCCTTTCGTTAAACGTCTTCGGACACATGCAAAACTTCGCACTAAATCGTCCAGACCCACGGCAGACTGTAGGCACTACATCGTCGTTCCGCGGTTGGTACGGCGTATGTTTGATCAGTAGATTGATGGGAGAATTATGCTGGAACGACACGGACCGGACTGTTGGTTTCGTCGTTCGCCGACGACACAAAAGACCAACATACCGTCCTGGATCTGGGCGTGTATCACGGACTGTAGAGCATTCTACTGTGACCAACATGATATTCCTGCCTCAGCTTATCGCTTTGTTGAGTTGTTTCGTCAAAAAACGTTTACTATGCTAGCCCATACAACGGTACACAACAGTTAGCCTATAAGGTTTAACCCCTAAATGTTAAATATTATCATGGATACCCACAAATGGCACCAATGGTTGCAAATACATGTCGTTGGGGACATTAAGCGTTAAATTGTCCTAAAAATGTGATCATTAGGTCGAATGGGATAGACAGAAGGGTAGTTTAACAAAAAATCCATATGCACGGAAACGCTTCTCACGCATGCGCAAACCCGTAACGGCTGAATTGATTCAAATCAAATTCTGCACATCGACTCCGTGGATCAACCCAGAGATATAATTGAAACGGTGAGCAGATTGGTTCAGGGGTTCTGGAGGGGTTGGGGTGAGAATTTTGGCATTCCATTGACTTTAGCATTGGCTTCTAACACTTCGTGATATGCTACCGCGATTACGCGTGATGCGTTACCATGGTTACAGTGTCTCAACTCCCTGCTTCATTTCGTCAGAGTCTCATGCCAATTATTCTTTTTCCGATATACTTTATCTCGCACATGTCATAACGTTATTTTCTGTAGTCTGACCACTGTCAACATCCATCACTCCATCACATTTTTATTCCTGGCTTTAACCCATCCGTTTCGCAAATCCTTTTCACAACTGACTCCTCTCTTCCATTAGCGCTGCCTCCACAGCATAGTTGTAAAACATTTTTTTATGTTTTTATGTTTCAATAAAAACACGGTTATATGTTTTTTAAAATTCTTGAATGTTTTTTTTTATTTTTGCAACATTTGTACGCAATCAGAGTCATTATACGTCACGGTATTAAATGATAATTTAAAATCAACTGCTGTCGTGTTAATTACAAAAAAATATTATTTTACTCTTTTATGTAGTCGTATTTCGCATAACTTCATAATTCACATAGACAAACACATTTACTATGTACTGTAAGAGGCGTAATAAGTCTCCTTAGCTCCTTAACTTAGTCTCAAACTCCAAATAACAGTACACATACTGATGCCGGACATGTTTTTATGGTTTAAAAAATGTCGAAGTATAAAAACATGTTTTACGTTTTTATTCCAAAATTTATGTTTTTACAACTATATGCTACACAGATAGAATTTTCGGATACTCTGGGTTTTTATTTATTTTTATTTTTTCCCACCATATTTTCTACTTTCCCTCCCCTCATTCGGGAATGTTGGCCGTTGTTGCTTGCGTGACTCCAAATAAGCTCTGATAGACCACGTCGCAGCGATGTTCACTGAACGATTTTATTCTTAAAGTCCGTACACATTTTAGTTAAGTGGAACAATTGGTTGCGAGTGTGTCGTGACTAGTTAACTCTTCCCTTGTTTAACAAGAGCTCAGCAAGTCCTGAGATAAACGACCGGGTCGCATTACATTGAAATTGCCTATTCTCGCCCAGAAGGCCAGCCGTTACTAGGGACGACAGTTTTTGAGGTCGTGTGGCTTTAAAACTGGTCGTAACGTCTTGACCTGCCTCCCGGTTTTCCCTTGGTGCTCTTGACTGAGTGCTTCGGGTGGCCGGAACGTTTATTTTGAAAAAAAATTTAGAGTGCTCAAAGCAGGCGGACTGCCTGAATACTGATGCATGAAATTTTGGTCAGAACTACGACGGTATCTGACTGACGGTACCTGCGTAATACTGGTAATTAATTGATGGCGATTAGCGCCTTCGGAGAAACGTTATTGCAAGAAGCGACCGCTATAGGCCGGTCGCTAAAAAGTACCAATCTTCCTCGAGCCGGTTAAGATTTGGCAGAGTTATGACAAAGAAGACTGCTACGATATAAACTGTGTAATACATCGACCCTCAAACGGTGACAACTTGACTATATATACTAAAAAGCCCCTCGGTCGAGTTCGCTTCAACCACTGTAGCGCAAAGAACTTGACTAACAACCGAAAATACGTTACGTTGTAACGTGCGTCCATAAAACAGTAACCTCGCTATGTGCATGCATAGCCAAAATGACCAATTTTTAGCCCGTGGCCGTGAATTTTCACCTATGACCTTGACCGGAGAACTGGACTAAATAGTGTCGGGATGAACTAGCACGTCAAATATCTCGGTCACGGATCATATAATTCTAAAGTTATTCTTCGGTCACAGACATACGCACATCGGACCAATTGTTCTACCTGGACCACTAAATTGTGGGTGGCGGCGTGGCGTTGTGGTAACGTCGTTGGTCTCGATCAACCAGGTTAACCTACGCTAAGCCCGGTTAGTACTGGGATGGGTGACCATGTCCAAGTTTGACTCCCGGCGGCGGCACTTTATTTCGGTATGTAATCAATCACCCAGGTCGACTCAGCCTTCTACCCTCCGTGGGACGGTAAAATGAGTACCAGCCAAAGGGCGGTGATGCTCTGCGGATGGAAAGTAAAGGCAGGCATGGTGTAACTTGCAGGTAAAACTGTGTGATCCATGTCTGAACGCATTAGGGGTAGTTACGACGATGCGCTATACAAATCGACGTATTCTTTATACTTTTACTTAAATTCATCGGTATTTACATCATCGATACGATACGATATGGTATATTTACGTGCGCTCAAAGCTGACCTAATGGCCAGCTTAATCTAGCGCACGACACAACAGTCTAGTGGACCAGTTTGTCACCAGCCCTGCGCGACAAAAGTGTAGGCTACCAGTACACTAAACGCTTTCAAATTCAAACCAGAAACTGAGGAACGCATCTTTACTGGTTCGCCTGCACGTGGTGTAAGGGAGGGGGCAGACTAGTAACGGTCGTTGGTGTCTGTCGTCGTCTGTAACGCGGCGCATATGATATGCAACGTAGCACGCGGCGGGCCAGTCGTGTTACGTCCCGTTAGGGCGATACCTTGTTATAGACCAACATCATTCAGCACTGCTGCGGTGTTTCTGTGAATTTTTCGCCGTTATACAAGTAAATCAACACTAAGCTTCGAATGAGCCTCGAGGAGGGATGCGCCCATCGTTTAATTTAGTAAACATTTTCGCCAAACGTTTAAACGCAATATGGCAACCAATGACAAAACGCAGATAGTTCTCCGTCACAATAACAGCGTTATAGTAAGCAATGGTCAACAGTCTTTGTGACGTTAGCTCGGTAGACTTGAATGATGAATTTCATTCTTTCGATTATCCCTTAATTTTGCATTAAGTCTCAAAAATCACATGATTTGCTATCACGTACTTTAGTTGATTCTTAATTTCGTAGTACCGAATTTCGTCTCTGGCGCCATATTTGTTTACATTACCGTTAGACCCATCAGCCGCCGCCAATGTGGCTTAATTGACCAAGCTTTCGGCTTGCTAGCCGGTTATATAATTACGTTGCACAAACGAGTTGCGTTTTCTTTCACGTTTGCTTCATGCATTCCTTCCGTTTAGTTCGTATTGCGTTAAGATATGCGATTTTTGCAACAAGCCGGTGTGTGTTTTTGTTTTTCCTTATTTTTTTCTGTGCCGTGCGCTAGGTCAAGCTGGCCATCTCGTCAGCTTTTGAGCGCACGTAAATATACCGTATATTATGATTCAAGCCGTTAAAGAAACGGCTGGCTAGCCGTTAAGGAAACGGCTGGCTGCGATTTGACAAAAATCCCGGCGCAGCTACAAAATAACCGGCTGGCGGCAGCTTATCGACCCAATTGGCGGCTCGTGATGGCTTACGGCGGCGGCTGACGGGTTTACTACCGTTTAACGTCTATCCGACAGTTATCGTGTAGACGTTTACTCGTGTAGACGCGCACATCTCTAGCGTGACTCGGCTATAAATGCCTATAACAAATTGCGACGCGCGGTAGATAGCGTCAGTGCCGACGAATGCGACAAGATAGCCCATCGCACGACACACTGCAGTTTCGCAGGAACGTCAAGAACAAGTCGATACAGAAAGAGATTGGCTCATGGACACAATTGGCGCATCTAAAAGTTGTAGGAAGGGGGTCACTCCCTTCTAACGACACGATACGATACGGTAGATCAACTTGCGCTCAAAAGCTGACGGGATGGCCAGCTTAATCTAGCGCACGGCCCAGAATCGAAAAAATAAGGAAAAAATAAAAATAACAACCGAGTAGCTCATATCAGAAGAAACGGTCCAGGCAAAGGTCCGTGGAAGCAGTCCGGAAGGAAGAAGTGAAATTATGGGGAGTATAGGATTTGTGAAAGAGGCATGTTTTAAGGCGGGAATGAAAGAGAGAGGGAGTTATAGATGTACAGAGTGGTGAATCAGACGAGGAAGAAGTGCATAACATTTAAAATTCACTGCTGTCTGTCCACTGAGTGTGATATTTTGACTATAAATTCGTCATTTTTCGGTTAATAATTTTAAAAAAAACTTTTCACGAAACCCGGGCGCAAGGCCATAAAATTCGCCACCGGGTCGAGACAGATCGTTGACGAAATATTTATTATAAGATCGAAAGCTAAGTTCAAATCAAGTCAAATCATATGTTCTTGAATAAAAATAAAACTAAGCAGGACACAAAGGTTGAAACCTTAACACTAGCAAGCGCCTTAAGTGAAAAAAATATAAAATATAAAAAAATAATTAACTCGATAAAAATTTCAAACTTGACAGCTTGCGCTTGATCATTGCAACACTATCACCTTCTACAACATGGGCTGGCAAACGGTTCAATATATTTACATTAAATATACGTGAACAATTTTTGCGTTTTTTTTTGGAAAAACGACCGCTTGTGGTAAAATTTTCAAAATTTTGTTGCAAAAGTTTACATGGCGACACCGATCGACGTTGTTGTGTTCAAATGTCGTAAAATTTGTCGGACGGGAAATTGGTGAAAT
>Ga0209363_1001965_pt1 | contig 10435 bp, 9 predicted proteins | sample WorMetexBAHAMAS3_FD_187385 | JGI IMG/M metagenome (GOLD analysis project Ga0209363, IMG submission 187385) | Marine gutless worms symbiont microbial communities from Max Planck institute for Marine Microbiology, Germany - Inanidrilus exumae... | ecosystem: Host-associated > Annelida > Digestive... | reverse complement strand
CCAGGAGTAAAACGGAGGAGTTATGGATGAGCAGAGTGGTGAATCAAAACAGGAAGAAGTGACGGGTGAAGGAATAGGTGAGTCAGAAATAGAGGAACTGGTACCAGAATGGGGTTAATGAAGATACAAGGTGAAGCATAACGAAAGGAGCGAGGAGTTATTTTAAAGAGGATGATGTCGGAGGCCGAGCAAGAGTAACGATGGATGAAGAACGAGTACTGCCAGAACGCTGAACAGAGATGAGGTTATAAAGGTACGGAGGTTGGGTAGTTGTAGAACTTTGTAGCTAAGTGACAGACGGTATTCAATGTGTTCAGTGATTCTGAGCCAGTGGAGAGAGCATAGGATGGCTGTGAAAAACGTGTTTTATACCTCAAAAACCAACATCGCAATGCTAGATTCATCAATAAAACCACGAGTTATCATTAGGGTGAGAAACCACAGGGACCGCAAGACTCATTAACAGACTTAGTTACCTGAATTTCTACAGATTTCGTTGTTGCTGTGTGCAGTTTTAGGGTATTTTTAGTTAATTTTCCCCCTAGTTTAGTTCACCAGAAGGTTTTCAATTTTATTATCCAATGAACAGTGTTACCACTGTAAGCAGATACTTTCTGAACCACAAAATTGTTGCAGGCAACATTTTTCTGCAATTAAACATCTCTTGGTTTTTATTGTTTTTATTACTGCTTTTCTGAAGCAAATGCACTGTCGAAACTCATATACCAAGGATATCAACATTTTTCGCCAAAAATAAATAATTGTCATCCACTTTATAGCAGAATTATTATGTAGACAAACGATAATCCGCAAAAAAATGATGACGATCACGTGGTGCAGATTTATGGTGAACTGACAAACTGTGACAAGCTGTGCACAACCAAAATAACATCAGCTGTCCAGAACGTAGCAGTATTAGACGGACATGATGACCACTTTTCACCACAGCACAAAGTCCACCACTTTTGCAGTAAAGTTCAGAAGCAACAGACACGAACAAATGGCACCGGAGACCATGTTGAGTTTTTAAGACTACACAAATGTCACGGTTTGCGGTATGAATCCACTCTACAGTTTGAAGACCATGTTATGGCTACGTCACACTAATCAAGTTAGCAGCAAGTCAAAGGACTGAAGGTCAACCAACAAATTTTCCATGACTAATAGGTTTCCTTCACCTTTTTCTGATTTTTTGATCAATTTCATGACTTTTCCCAGACCTGTGTCTACTTCCTTGAGTTTCTCGGGTTGTTACTGTCATAAATGCATTATCATCTTAACAACCATACACTGTAACACGTCAACATTAGCCACATTAATATCAGAAAACGTAAAGTGGACTTCACAACCCGAAACTGTTAACAACACCAATACAAAAGTTAACAGTTTATCAACATGCAGTCATTTCAGTGGCAACATCAACATGAATACAAGAAACATGAGACAAAAGTGCAAGAAAACTGCAAGCGACTGTCTGGATATGTCTACCCCGAATATCTAACACTAAACATGCTGTGTCAAATCACTCAACCCCTGACAAAACAGTTAACCAAGAAATGCTTCTGATATACACTGTGAGTCAAAAAAAACAATACACTTGACTTTCGATCATAACTTCAGTATGTGTAGACCATTTTCGAAATTCTTTCACTGACAGATTCCCAAGGAAATTCTTTATGTAGGTATTACATGGTCTTCCATCTCACCTTAACTGTGTTGCTACACTACCTTGCGATATTCAAAAATCTAAAGTAACAGCTAAACTTTAACATATACCATCAAAATTAAACGATTTTATTTGAAAGTTAGCAAAACGTAACAATATTTAGGTGAATAACACTCTAAAAATAATCACAGAGATGATTTACTTAATTTTTGTGCAGTATGTGAAGCATAGAATGCAAATAGTGCAAGAACGTTGGGAATATGATTTGATGACAAACTCCGTTGAGTTTATGCAACAAATGACTTCATCATTGTCAGAAGGTGACAACAGTGTTTGTAGGTAATACCTACCGCAGTCCACCTACCTGATAAATAGTCCAAAAGTTAACGCAAGTGCTGAAAACAGTCATGTCGGATACAAACACAAGCTCGCAGACGTTTACGCCATTCACTGGTGCGAGCTTCATCAATGATTGTCAGCTGCAGCCCATGTTACACCTCAATCATCCACTGCTTCAGTTCGCTGACATCACGGATCCTCTTCTAAGCACTGCTGCATTGCTTTCCAGGTTTTACAGTCACAGGATTCAGATCTCAGCTACTAAGACGGCCTCATATCTTGCAAGATCAATTCTAAGGTCTCACATGCAATATGCCATTGAAATCGGCAGCAATTGTAATTTTCAAGATTCACAAGGTAGTGTAGAAATATATTTAAGGTGAGGTGGAGAATCTTTATGACATGTGTATACACAATTTCTGGAGAAAATTTCTGTCAGTAAAAGAATTTGGTAAATTCGTCTACATTTGGCAAAGTTATCATCAAAAGTCAAGTTTATTGGTTTTTTGACTCACACTATAGATATATATATTACACTGACTGAAAATGTCAACACATACAAAGTCAGTCACCGACGATCACAGAACCGTCGATCCCATGCGATGTTGCGATGTTCAAAGTACTTTGATCGTTCATAGCCACCTTGAACAAACTGTCAAACAGAAATTGGAATGACGTTGTTAACTTGTTAAATGCATTGTCATCTTAACAACCATACACTGTATCACGTCAACATTAGCCACATTAATACCAGAAAACGTAAAATGGACTTCACAACCGAATTTGTTAACAACACAAATACAAAAATACGCTTTAAAACATGAACTAAAAACTGTACAAAACGGTACCCAGAAAATTATAAAAGACCAGCGTTTACCTGGCCGAAGGTCAGCCGGCCCAACACCTCGCGGCGCCTCTGTTTTCGCGCCTTCGGCATTCGCCCCTCGGAGCCTCGGCAGCATTTGAGACTACCCCGCATTGAAACCTACGGGCCAGCACGTGTTTGGCGCATGCGCGCAAGGCCATTGCGCAGTCCAGCCTCCGTTGCCCATGCGGACTTCCTCAAAGTGGGCCACTTTGCACCGTTTTCTCAATTTTTACACATTAAGGTCGAAATTTTCAGAATGTTTTTTTCCGTTCACGTCTGCCTATGACCCCTATGAACCATAAAAAGTTTCATGGAAATCGGTCCGCACGTTTTCGAGAAATCCGGAATGCAGACACACAGACAGACAGACAAGAACAGACAGACGCGGCAACTTTATATATATATATATATATATAGAAGCAATAGCAGTCACTAACCAATGGATATGACATAAATTTTCATTTCCCATGACTTTTCCCAAACTTCTTGGATTTTCCCTGACTTTCGCAGACTCAACAGAAGTGAAACATACTTATTGATAATCACAGGCGCCAGTTGCCCAAATTCATTCCACTCACTATGTACTCAGGCCTTCTTCTCCATTCACACTCAGCACATCACCTAAATAGCAGAACTTATCGACTATCTCCAGGCTTGCATCATCATCAATACCCACTGTGGCTCCAGTTGTACTAAATGGTTGTCCTGAGCAGCCTCCACATGCAAAATACTTGCTACTTTGATCATGCTACGGTTGCTACCCTTTAGTTGAGTGGCCTGTGTGGCTTAACAGTAGAGCGTTTGCTCACAATTCTAAAGGTCGTGGGTTCAAATCTCGGCCGGTCCGCTTCCAGGTAACAGCCTTGGGCAAGCTGCTCACACGCACGTGCCTCTGTCACCAAGCAGTATAATGTGGTACCGGCCGATGAGCGGTGATGCTCTTCGGCTGGGAAGGTTAGTTAGTTGGAGTTTAACGTCCCTTTTCAGCACAAATATGGCTATATCAGAGACAAGAGGTAACCGCAGGCCTGGCGGAAAGTAATGGCAGCCTACCGCCGGGTGGATGGCTTCAAGTCACCTGCGGGCTGACTGCCTGTACATCAGGATCAGGGAGAACTTTACCTTTTACCCTTTAGTTTATACCATTTCTAGCAAGTTGCAACACCTCTAACACAAACATTCTACGGCCATCTTCCAGCATTCCATACCAACTGTTGTGTTCTCTGGGTCTCCATATAATATGATATACACTATTTTACAAAAGCCTCTCCTTTTCGGATATCAGTCATCAAACTCACCAATCGTGGTCTGTCCAAACTCTGTCGTCGGTCAAAACTAGGTCTTTGGCTGTAGTCAGGAGCACGGAACCATTGACGTGGACGTGGGCCTGAGGCAGCCAGTGAAGGTGGTGGAGACATTGGATGCATGGCAAGTAGATCACGAACACCTCTGTAGCTTTCCATCTGTATCCACAAGTTTAATGCCGACTTATCACCAAACATTGCACGGTTGTGATGAATAAGAATTCCAAACGTATTGTGTACAATATGAAAGTAGTAATTACTAGTCTACACATAAGGCAAAGTGTTAACTTGAAACATGAAAATAGTGTACTCGATGGCAGCACTATGTAAACAGTGAGCACTGAGTGAACAGCCCAAAATATTCTCACTTCACAATATTCTATCTGCATGATGTTACACACCTACTACAACTGTTTATGGCCATCATGCTGTGTATGCCAGCATCCATTAAGAAATGAGGGGTCTGCTGCACCAGTTTTACTACTGTTGCTGATGGTCGCTAGCACATCACTCTTTATCTCAGCCCTGCTCAAGTGCCATCTCATTCGCAACTCGTTTCACACAACTTCACACACAACCTCTGTACAACTTCTTTCTCATAACAAGTAAAACATTGTCATTGGTCTGCCAGTTGACGGTGGCGTAAAGTGACGTCTGGGAGGTTGCACTGCAGGGGCGGATCCAGAAGGCTTGGTGGGGGCGAGAGGTGGTGTATGGGACAGTATACCGCTCCCAACTGGGAAGGGGTCCCTCCCCAGAAAAAATGATGTTTCACTTAAAATGGGACCATTTTGTGCATTCTTGGCCGGCATTTTTTGTCCGTGTCCTCGCCAGGAAAATGCTGAATTTTCCATCTGAAGTGGTGATTTGGTGGACGGTGAAGATGTACGTTTGAGAAGGGGTGAATATGCTGTCACGGTTAAACTCAGTGCCTTGATACTGAGGCTGAACGACAGAATGGCTGGAAAGACTGCTTCAATTCTCCTTCCTCCACGGGACACAACTCGAGACAAGAAGACCAGTTTAAAATGTGAGTGTTTTAGCCCGGCTCCATTCAACACAACAAAGCAGCTCTACAGCCATCACGTCTGCATTGCAACACTACAGTAATTGCAACGTATTGTAAACTTTATAATGAAAACAGTCACCTCCGTAGAGCCTGAACTCCGACGACGGAATGCACGCATGTGACCATACCGCAACTGCAAAAATGCCGAAAACAAGAAATTAATATGGATACCGTTATTAAATGCAACAACCTATACATCTGCTCAGTGAGATTAATTACAGTATGTCAGTTATGTACCAAACTAAATTAATAAAAGCAATAAAAGTTTTAAAAAGTCAACCACAAAACAGCTCAATATACCTGTCTAGATGAGCGCTGTGGCAGCGAGTGACGTCGCAGTCTGCGAAAAACATACAAAATTAACTCACACATACGTTCACCTTTGTTTAGCATGTTTACCAAAGTTTATGTCGGGTCCCCTGAAGGTCTTACCGGGATTCTTAATCATATTGATTTTTGGGGGGAAAATGGGAAGTGTTGTAAGTCCCAGCTATTGCAGAAATGCTAATAAAGAAGTCTTATATGATCACCAAACATTCAACTGACTGTGCAGCCTGATGTAGTCAGTCGACAACAAGTCTGTGAGAAAAAAAACTGTGTGCAGAGGAACTACTAATACTGGAGGATATCTAGGCACGCTACTGTATGTGTCCTGGGTTAGGGGTTAAACCGTGTGTGAAAAACTACTAATACTGCAGGATATCTAGGCACGCTACTGTATGTCCTGGGTTAGGGTTAGGGGTTAACCCGTGTGTGAAAAACTCCTAATACTGCAGGATATCTAGGCACGCTACTGTATGTCCTGGGTTAGGGTTAGGGGTTAACCCGTGTGTGAAGAACTCCTAATACTACAGGATACCTAGGCACGCTACTGTATGTGTCCAGGTATCAAAGCAGAATGTATGTTACACAGCATTGCAAACATCCTAGCACAGTTCGATTGCAATTATTCTAATACTCTGACAAACATGGGTATCAGGACACTGCAGGCAATCTGTCATGATGTGGATTGTAAACATCTTAAGAATTAGCTTTAGGGAAATAAACTGTGCTAGCCAGTTTCTCTTTGAGTCAATTTATGTTAATATTCTGTTATGGTTCCACACGGTATATCAACAATATTCAATAACCCTTACCTGCTCTGCTGAGCTTGAAAAGCTGTAACATAAGATAAAATGCCACAAGTAAAAGGATCAACAGTGTTAACATTTTAATTACTATATATATTACGTTTTAATGGCGATTTTAAACCAAACCCCACTCTGGTTAGCAATCAACGTGTGATCAGTGTCTTTACAGGCTAGACGTAGAACAACAACATCAAAGCAATGAAGGCAATATTCGTTACCGTACCGTGCACTGTATTATATTATTACCATTCACCAGTCAACTCTCACCTCGCCTCCATTTAAACTTGGACCATCTTCCACACGAACTTGGGTTTTCTTCTTCCAATCCTTCAAAAAGAAAGCCTCTTTTGGTTTTTTTGTGGGCCTAATGTCCTTTTCAACCAACCAACAGAGTCAAAACACGAAAGGACATTAAAAAATTCTGTTCAACCCATTTTGGTTATTGCCGTTAAATAACATGCAACAAACTCAAACAAGACATTAGAGTGTATCCAGACAACTCGTATCTCCACCAGCCTGAAAGAAATTCCAACAACTGAAAGAAATGAGCAGCTTACTCATAATATATAACTATGTGTGTCTGTAGCAATAATACATTATCCAACGACCAAATTAGGCAACAAAAAAGCCAGATGAGGAAAGGAAGCAGCATCGCCATGGTGATAGTGACTATCAACCCAATGCAGGTTGCAATGCCAACAATATATCAAACTGGATGAAAAACGGCATTCATAAAGCCAGATAAGGCTATGGAGGAAACTACCCTTAGTCATGGCGACACATACTTCAATATAAGATGCTCTGCCGTTTGACCACAATTCACCCAAGAATCCAGAAAAAGACAACAATTCCAGATGTGCTCTAGTCTCCAAAGTATTTTAAGGTCACCACAGTTTTCATATTCTGACCCAACTGATAAACCCTACAAAACAACACCATTATTGCTGGGATATCTTCAGTAGCTTTGGCCAAAAAACTGAACAGAGGCAAAGAAAAACAATTTTTAGGGATCACCCCTAAATCTAATTGAATGCTGATACTTCCACTACCACACTGTACCCTTTCATCAAATTTCATGAAAATCTATTCAAAACTTTTTTTTAGAAATCTTGCTAACAGACAGAAAGACAGAGTAACAAATTTCAAGTATATCTCATGAAGTGCTGCTTGCTTTGTACAGATAACAGTAGTAATGGCGATGATTTAAGCTCGTCCAAATACAAGGTTTTCGAGACAATTAAAATTAAATGAGAGGATTATAAAATGACAATCAGAAACAACAACAAAAACATCAGACTGTTTGGCTAGTGATGGACTTACAAAAGGTTCGTCGTTGGTGCACATCACTTTTCCATCTTCTGTGTTCTTTGCGATACTGCTCAGCCTTAACACGGCGCCTGAATTCAACACACAGTCAACAACAACAACACAGCTGAACTGCTGTATGTATGTCATAGAAAGGCCAGAGTAAAGCATGTGTCACAAGTCAGTCGGTGAGACAACAGAGTAATTTTTCACTGCTCTGAGTTCCCTTTGCTGCTTTGACACTGTGGGACAGACAACAGGAAAAATATCTGGCCAATAAAATAAACAATTACCCCCAACGGTCCACTTCTAGGGCTAGGGTAAAAACCTGTTTGTCCCAATTACCGTACCCAAACGTTCCACTTCTAGAGGATCCATCTGAACTGAGAGCAACTGCAGAAAATTAGCCCCTTACAGGATTGACGGTCGACTCTTCGCAACTGAAATTTCTGCCAAGTTCAAAGTCACGTGACATGAAAACTAGAAAAAAATATCAGAAATCCGGAACGAACAAATTTAGGTATTGTGCCGTAGTTTAGGAATCAGTGGTCAGTTGCCAGCTCCCATTGTAAATGGCGGAGGAGATAGCTGTTCAAAATGGCAGGATTTCCAACTTTGAATGGCTCATGACCAGGATCTTGACTTGGGTCATACTGCACACCGTCGTGCATCACTCATCAACCTGTACCTACTTGCCAAATGTTGTTGAAATCGAAGAAACTTTTTGTGGACGGACGGACGTACACATGGACGGGCCAAGTTCAAAGTCATGTGACACAAAAAATGGAACAAATATCACAAATCGAACCCGATCAAATTTAGATATTGTGCCCTAGTTTAGAAATCAGTGGTCAGTTGCCAGCTCCCGTTGTAAATGGCAGAGGAGATGGCATTTGAAAATGGCCGGATTTCCAACTCTGAAGGGCTCGTGACCTTGACCTTGACTTGGGTCATACTGCATACCGTCGTGCATCACTCATCGACCTCTACCTACACGCCAAATTTCATTGAAATTTCATTTCATTGAATTGGACGGGCGGACGTACGCATGTACGTGATAGATTGTTAGGTCGACTCTGTCAAAGAATCGACCTAATAAAGCCGTCAGTAAAAGCTGTGTGCATATGTACAGTATGACAGTGGCTACGGCAAGTGTCAAATAATTCACAAGGTATGGCAGCTACATGTTGAAGGTGTGGTGGATCTCGATTACTAATCACAAATTTACGGCTGAGGCTCAAGGTAATAGTTTGAAAATCGGAGAGCATTTAGAGAAGTTATGGGTCAGAGTCACTCAAAGTGACCAACGGCTTAGTGAGCTGCACAGACAGACACGTAATGTCAACAAGAAGCTCAGCTATCGCCGAGAGACCTGCGCGACGCTCTGTATCAGTTGAAATATTGTCCTACTGTTGTACGAATATTGCAAACAGATCACGTGATAGCATGAGGAGCACTTTCAGCAACTGCCACGCATTATTCCGCTACCTGCATAGTTTTGTACAGCATCGTTGCACTAGGCACAATTATCGCACAGCGAGCATGTTGTGTTATCAACAGACTTCCGTACAACCAGTCTTGTTGATGTCAACTAGACCGTAACTGTGATCAACCAACGTCGACTACCACCAGTGTTGTTGATGACATCGTGTATTACTCTGCCAGCAGACCGCCGTGGATATGAATCAGTGTGCAGGATTGACACAAAGGTTTTGAACAGCAAAAGTGACCTTCAAGGGCACTGAAGGTCACTCGTAATGATGCCATTCGATAGGCCACGACAATTTCCTATTAGTCTTCAACTGCAACTATGTATCTACCTTGCACCGTTTCCGAGATATTACTATTCATTTACCAAAATTTAAAGAGGTCACGTGACCCTGAACACATCCTATTCGGAGGGGGGATCTATCATGCATGCACAAGTACTCCTATGTATCAATTTGCACATGAAATTTGAAGTGCCTAGCTTCACCAATTCCAAAGAACGCAAAATTTGACGACTCTAGCTTCAGCTGTTCAAGAAATATCACTGGGCCACAAAATTTAAAATGGGTCACGTGACCCTGACAGTGCCCGTTTTAGGGGTGATTTAACATCTATATGGTGGGACTTCATGTAGACTACCTGTGTACAAAATTTGATCACTCTAGCTTCAACCGTTCCGGAGATACGATTGGTGCCCACCAAAATTAAAATGGTTCACGTGACCTGACAACTCCCCTTTCTGGGATGATTTGTCATCCTTGGGCTAGGACAAGCTACGATCAACCCGACAACCAAATTTGTAGTCTCTATCTCCGCCCACTATGAAGACATGAACAGATATACAAAATGTAGAAAATGGGGTGGTTTAGGATAGCTAGGGGGCACCCAAGGTCACTGAAAATAGCGCCATTAGATAGAGCGCATACGAGTTCCTATTAGCCTTCCATAGTAACTTAACTATGTCACTATCTTGCACTGTTTCTGAGATATAGCGAGATATTGGCCGAAAATCGCCTATTTTAACCTACCCCACCTCTATTTAGCGCCCCCGTTGCGGGTAACCCCGCTGGAATTTCGCTGAGATCTAAATAAGTACAAAAACTTTAATATCCAGAATCAAACAAGGTGACGCCCTAATGGGACGAAACTCTACTGGCCCGCCACCTGGCGAATATGCAAATCCAGTGTTACAGACGACGACAGACGACAAAGAGCAAAACAATACTGGCTCCTCTACACTATTTGTGGGCGGGCCAGTAATAAATT
>Ga0209363_1001964_pt1 | contig 10438 bp, 10 predicted proteins | sample WorMetexBAHAMAS3_FD_187385 | JGI IMG/M metagenome (GOLD analysis project Ga0209363, IMG submission 187385) | Marine gutless worms symbiont microbial communities from Max Planck institute for Marine Microbiology, Germany - Inanidrilus exumae... | ecosystem: Host-associated > Annelida > Digestive... | reverse complement strand
ATCAGGCTCACAGTCAAGCTGAAACATTGGACTGCTTAACTTTGAATCACATATAACTAGACAGGAAGAAATGGTATGAAGTTGTCCCATAGTTCGCCGATAATGGTTTTGTCACCCACGCTAGCATCGCCGCTGTGTGGATAGGGCGTTCAGTTGCGTCAGTCTGTTTGTCTGCGCTCTAAAAGGAAAACGGCTTGAGCTATCAACATTAAACTTGGTACACGTATACTTTATAGTAGTCGCTCGGCACACACTGACCCAGAGGTTAAAAGGTCAAAGGTCAAGGTCACATGGTTACGAAAATTGTCACAGTTGCGCGGTTGCCAGTGACCATGTCCTGGATTCTGTACACCTATACGCCGCTGTGCTACCTGCTGCCGTTGCCAGTGTGGGTTCATGTCGATATGACTGCCGATGTTTTCTAGTTATATTGCCACAAGTTGCTTAAATTGGACTTGATATGATAATTGTACTATGTTTTCAGGAGTTCATGGTTCGCCTGACAGTGGAACAGAATCGGATTGGTCAGATTGTTCAAGCTGGTTCTCTGCTGTTAACTGACAGCACAACTTCGGAAGATGCGGCTCGACAGATTGAGGCGCAGATGTCCTTATTAAACACACACTGGGAGGATCTTCGAATTCACGCAATGGACCGACAAACTAGGTATGATTTGCAGTTCTGTGCATTATACAGTTTAGATTACTTAGATGTTCAATCGTATAATGAAATGATATTTGTGAACCTGTCTGTAGTTAGATGTAGCAGATATTTTGATAGAAATCACATATTTCTTCACAAATGTAAAGGATTCTTTCCATCTATGTTTCATCTCATTTTCAATGCACTGTTTCCATTCTTCTGTATACGATGTATTGCTATTCAGTAGATATGTTGCTTGTTTGCACATGAAAATGCGATCAGGATGGCCGGTGCGTTAGTGTGTGCAGCTATGCCTGTTTTTTGTTTAGCCCGCCCAGCATGGCACGTTATTTTCGTTATTCTTTAATGGTCGCCTTGTAGACCCATTACAGTAGAATTTACTGGACCGATCTTCACCAAATTTTCAGGACAGATGCACACATGTGTGAGCATGATCAATCCGATTCTCTTCGTGATTGCTCAAGGGACATTGCTATGGTAATCAATTTTTGGTGCAAATCAGCAAAAAATTGGCATACCCCGCCTTCATTCTGCACTGGCATTCAAGAATGGATGGGAGCAACATGGATGTACGTGTTAACACCCACCACTGATGACCTTTCTATGTGCGATAAAAATTAGGTGAACTATGGCCTAGTAACCCCTGAAATTTGTAGGCTAGTTCGTACAGGGCAGGCTACATGATGGGCTTTGCCACGCGTCTACTTTATTAGGTCAACTCTTCGACAGAGTCAACCTAATAAAGCCGGTCTCAAATGTCCGTCTGTCTGTTTGTACATGCGTACGTACATATGTGTGTACGTACGTCCGTCTGTCCACAAAAAGTTTCTTCCATTTTAATGAAATTTGGCGTGTCGGTAGAGGTCGATGAGTGATGCATGACGGTATGCAGTGTGACCCGATGCAAGGTCAAGTTCACAAACCCTTGAAAGTTGGAAATCCTTTCATTTTTCAAAAGCTATCTCCTCAGCCATTTACAAAGGAAGCTGGCAACTGACCACAGATTCTTAACCTAGGGCACAATATTTAAATTTGATTGAGCCAGATTTTTGCTATTTGTCCTAGCTTTCGTGTCACTTAACTTTGAACTTGGCAGAAACGTCAGTTGTGAAGAATCGACCGTCAGTCCCGCATGGGGCTAATTTATTAGGTCGACTTCCAAACTTTGGAAGTCAACCTAATACTATGGGTGGCAAATTTCCGTCCGTCCGTCCGTCCGTCCACAAAAAGTTTCTTCGATGAGAGATGAAAAAAAGTAATGACCATGCCCGGATCCAAGGTCAAGGTCAAGGTCAGGAGCCCATGAAAGTCGGAAATTCGACCATTTTGGACCATTTTTAAACTCTATCTTCTCCCCCATTTATAATGGGGGATGACAAATGACCACGGATTCTTAAATTAGGGGGCAATATCTAAAATTTAACCGGTCAGATTTTTGAAATTCGTTCTCGTTTTTCGTCACGTGACCTCTGAACTTTGGTCCTAACCACGTCTGACGGCCCTAATCTGCCCTAGCGGAAGTCTCCGTACGGGACTAATTTTTATTCATTGTTCTTCTCAGTTGTCCTTGCATTGCATGTCACATGCACGTGCGTCTGTGTCTGTGTGAACGTGTCTTGTACGGTGTATAACTGTCTAGTGTCTCACTAGGACCTGAAAGTCTACTGCTGATCTGTATGACTATTTACATCCATTGCACTGATTAAGCACACCAGGGGTGCTATTCACGAAAGTTCGTATGCCAGTTTTTGCGAGTAAATTTTGCGTACACAAATTCTTACGTCTGTAACACTATTTACAAAACGTTCTTACGTACAAAAAATGGTAAATTTGTGCGTAATTATACGCATGGTGTGAGCTGTCGAACGACGGAAAATTTTCGCAAAGAGTTGGTGAAGTTGCCTAAATTTTTGGTTTTAGAATCACGGCAGAAATTTGTTTACGGCGATGCCTTTAAAATGTAAATAGAACGATTACGTCATCATTTACGTTGAAAGGAGTAAGGAAACTTGCGTTGGTCAGAAATTCCTAGACAACTTGTTTTTCGAGTTTACCTGATGGAATTACACAAGATGGAGTTCATGACTCTTAAACAAGAGGTCATAGGGAGAGGGTTTAGATGTCACAGGAAATACATGGTTCAACGGGTTAACATCTGTTATCTAGGAAAGATAACAAACACTAGATAATGTTGGTGGCATGGCACAGTGGTAGAACGTCGGTCTTTGGCCGGCGAACTTTCCCTGTCCTGTGCTCGACCTGCAGCTGATGGGTGACCACTTATATGTGTGAACTGTGCACTACAGGTCAGCCAACTATGCCAACTTAGCCTTTCGTCCTTTCAAGGTCGATAAACTGAGTAGTAAGATGTAATCGGCTGTTTGCTTCCTCGCACGGGCGGCGCCATCTGGTGAATGCTTACGGGATGAAGGCCTGGTGTGGTTGATTGGAGCGGTGGTGTGTGTTGTAGCTCCAGCACCATCAGCTCTTGCCAATCAACTGCCACTTCCTGCGATTGTAAAGCGCGGCTGGTCTCAAAGAATCCGACCTTTACGTTTACCTTTATGTATTTGTTGGCACGCATGTGGATCTGGCGTTGGAGAGCCACTGTTAATGGAACAGTGCCTCTTCTCTCTGTGATATTCTGTGGTTAGGATCAGCACTTTGGGTGACCTACAGTGCGCTGACTCTGATGATTGATTGATAGATAGGAAGGAAGGATAACCGGACTGTTGAAAATTTGTGGCAATAATCCTGAAGGTTCCGTTCTGGAATAAGCGGTGGAAGAAAAATCTAGGGGGAATCGACTAGCTAGTCCAGGTTCACATAGAAGTCGGCCATTAAACGGAGATGGTGATGATGGTGTTGGTGGCATACGTAGCCTCTGCCGCTTTGTGACGTCTTAGGAGCGCTGTGTATAAATCATCTTAGTTACATAGTGTGGAATTATTTAGATGCCAGAGACACCTTGGGTTGATGATGAGATGGCAAGGGCTGTGTTGATGGTGTATTGTAGTCTGCAGCATGTGTTGACAATTCTCCAGCAGCGGCAGTTGGACGAGCTGTCGGATTGGCTGCGGAGGATGGAGGCATTTGTTGATGAATATGTCACCCCCGAGCCATTGCAGAAGCTGCTCGAAAAACACAAGGTATGAGGTTGACGTAGTTCATTGCAGTGTAACCCAAGAGTCGGTTTTTATTTGCATTCGGTCGTCTTTTCGACAGAGTCGACCTAATAAAGCCGGTCTCAAATGTCCGCCCGTCTGTCCGTGCATACGTACGTACGTTCGTTTGTGCGTACGTCCGTCCGTCCATCCACAAAACCTTTCTTTGATTTCAGTGAAATTCGACATGTAGGTAGAGATCAATGAGCGATGCACGACGGTAATCAGTATGACCCGATCCTGGGTCAAGGTCAAGGTCACGAGCCCTTCAAAGTCGGAAATTCGACCATTTTCAAAAGCTATCTCATTTGCCATTTTACAATGGGAGCTGGCAACTGACCATAGATTCTTAAACAAGGGCACAATGTCTACTTTTTTCGGGCCAGATTTTTTATATTCAGCCTAGTTTTTGTGTCACGTGACTTTGGAGTTGGCAGAAATGTCACTTGCTAAGGGTCGACCGTCAGTCCCGAATGGGGCTAATTTTTTAAAATTTTGTTATTTCAGTTTTAATTTTGTTTTCATTTAAAGGACTATTTAATTAGCTTATCTTTTTGTTTTGTAGTGACTTTCTATTTACTTCAGCTTCATAGTTTATTTTTGTTTTGGCTTTGTTTTTCGTTTTTGAACTAAGTAAGGCGGCCGATGACAGTTGATTTGCTTTATTTATCTAGACTATTTTATCCTGACTCTTTGTATCCAGTGATGTTAACAAGGACTTAACTCTCAAGGCCAAGGCCAAGGACTCAACCTTCAAGGCCAAGGCCAAGGACCGGACTTTTGAGGTGTTAAACCGTGAACTTGATATATAAAAGCTGAGGTTACATGTTACTATAATTCACAGCAGCAGTGAACTCCATCAAACGTTATTACAACTGTCACTGTCACAGTGTCTTACCAGTGCAACACTAAAACATAATAACTGCTGCACTTCACCTGCACTGCAAAGCGGTAAAATAAAAATTAATAAAAAATATTTAAGATTAAGGCCAACAAGGACTCAACCTTCAAGGCCAAGGCCATGGACTTCAGATGTGTCCTTAAGGACAGTTCAAGGCCAAGGACCAAGGCCAAGGACAACAATACTGTTTGTATCTAGGAGTGTTTAGTTGTGGTCTGAATATGACTGATGAATGGTAAGTGCGGCATTGCTTTGAGAAGCTGTTTCCACGACCATTTGGCAAACTGTCTACGGAAATAAGCGGTTTGCATGATGGCAACGTTTGAAAAAAGAGATTTTATTGTTCAGTGTGTAATTGTGAATTCATTAATTTCAATGTCCATGCAAACTTATCATCTCAATTTCAGTAACTGCCTGCGATGTGTCAACGTGTACTTTAGTGAAAGGGACTAACATATATCCACACATGCCGATCCTACATCCACACGATGCGTGATATATTCGAACGGCACATTTCTTGCAGGACGTTTACGTCAGCGCATCTCTACGATAATGTTTACTTGCGGGTGGGCGTGGCCCGCGTGCTGGCCGCTTCGTCAGCTTTTTGGCTTCTGGGGAAGTAAAGTTTACAGATATTTGTGATTCTTTGCCTTGGACGCCGATGAACCGCCGAGCAAAAAGTGACGCCGCTAGCTTTATTCTCAGTGGAGAAATCCGTATGCGTACGAACACACACACAAAAAACAGTAAATGATATATCCACATCTTGCCTATCGGCTGGTGTGGATAATAGGTCAGTGTCACGAAGTCGATGTTTACCGCTAAGTAGTGATAATCAATCATCATTGTGTACCTAATTAATGGCCTGCTGCGTGTCGCTGAAACTGCTCGCTGAGTCTCTAGCTGCGGTAAGGCTACTGAAAAATAGCAACAAGTCTCAGTGACTGAAGTGAAAAACTGCCAATGCTGTGTTATGGCAGCGACTAAAAGATGAAGTGGAGAAAGAACAGGAGCTGGTGAATAGTCTGCAGAACATGGTCATCGTTGTCGATGAATCCAACGAGAACAGCTCTGATGATGGTAATTAGTTGCAGCTGCTATGCATGATATAGAGTGTTTCACAATTTCAGTTAATCAAAAGATACTTATATACCAGTATTTATATTTATGTCGCAAACACAAAATGCGTCAGAAACAAGACAACTTGTGCTCATCAGTGATGTAGTCGAGGCATTTTTTCCGAGGCGCGGCCGAGGCAGTAAGGAATTTCAGCGAGGCAAGGTGAGCCGAGGCAGCTGAGATGTGAGGCAGTGCAAGGCCGAGGCAGTAAGCTTACTGGTTGAGACAAGGCAGCAAATGCTAAAGTTATGGTTTTGTCTTGGCTTACCCCTAACCATCACTCCGGGTTTTACGTGGCTTACCCATTAACCAAAATACAGGGTTTACCCAGGGTAATTCAACATCGCTCATCAAGGGTTTCAATAGGCTAAAAATAGCCAAAATCTGGGTTTTATGTGGTTTACCCATTAACCATATCAACCAAGACGAGACCAAGGCAGTGAGGTTGAGAACGAGGCGAGGCTGTTTTTCTGAGGCCCAGGCAATCCAATGAAATACCGAGGCTGCCGAGGCATCAATATTTTCTGCCTCAAGGCAGCCTCGAAGCGAGGCATCTGCCTCGACGACTACATCACTGGTTCTCATGCACCGTCTGAAATAATTTGATTGTTAACCCCTTACCTTTTAATGAAATTTTTGAAATCTTTTCACACGTGTAATATCTATTACACTTACCTGGTAAAGGCTGTCGCAGCATTAGGACGAGTTAACTTGGGTTAGCCGGTGTGCGGTGGATTTGAGTTGGATGAGATAACTCGGGGTACCCGGTAAAGGGGTTAAATGTGGCTGGAAGTGCTGAGAACTGGTGCTGGCTTCTTTATAGAGCCGGTGTCAGTAGGATACTGGCATGAAGGCAGCAACACCACTACCGTCATGAATCCATCTGTTGGTGGACGAAGTAAGGATGATGATGGCTCACTGGTTTATACTTCCTTCAGTGCTTTGACATTGTTGACATATGATTCATAAACAAACGTGTGCCACTAATCTCCAAAGGTTCTGGAACAGTTGGAGGAAAAAATCAAACTGGCTGACCAGGTTTACCTGGTAAACGCTGTTACGAAGGAGATAGGCTAGGTAAAGGTATGACAAGTGCAAGGTAAGATAAAAGTATGAGAAGTATAAGGTGAGGTAAAGGTGTGACAGGTACAAGGTGAGGTAAACGAATAAGAAGTGCAAGGTGAGGTAAAGGTGTTAAGAAGTACAGTAGGTAAGTAAAGGTGGTGACAATTACGAGAGATCAACAGTTTTGGGTAACGTTTTCAGACTGAAGTAGTGCTTCTGCTGTATGACATGATACGATACGATACGATACGATATATTTGCGTGCGCTCGAAAGCTGACGATATGGCCAGCTTAGTCTAACGCACGGCACAGAAACAAAAAAATAAGGCAAAACTACACATTTGCTTAGCCCTCATTTTGACATTTTAACTTGCAGACATCAAATTTGCGTGTTGCATTGGCTGCTGTCAATCATGTATCATGTGGATATTGTTTGCTGTAGCGTATTTGTCCCTCGAGCAGAAGCTGGAGTCACTCGGCCAGCGTTGGGGAAATGTGTGCCGGGCTGTGGAACAGCGCGGCGCTGCCCTCAAGAGGACTGTTGCATTGTGGGCCAGTTTTGACGAGCTTCATGAGAAGTTCTGTGATTGGCTGTCACGTGCCGAGGTGACAGTGTCACAGATGGAGACCGTGACCAGCTCATCGGACATGCAGATGATTACCGAACAAGTTCGACAACTGAAGGTAGCAACACATTGCAACTGACTCATGTTTGACACACGTATTCATTGTTTTGCTGCCATTTCCAGGTGAATAAAGTTATCCGGTTGATTTTCTTCCTTCATTCTTTTACGGACATGACAGAGACCCCAGAAACTGTAAATTTTACCAAATTTGGGAATATAAAGGCAAAAGGAAAAGGAAAGGAAGAGTATTTATATAGTGCCGTTTATACTACGCATAGTCTCAAAGCGCTCAGACATGGATCACACAGTTTTACCTGCAAATTACACCATGCCTGCATTTCTTTCATAAGCGTTCACCAGATGGCGCCACCCATAACTGAGCTAAACAGTCGTTACAAAATTTTTCAGGTTTATGGGCAGTTCATGCTGGTTTCATGTCTTTCGTTTGATCAGATTCACAGCCGCAGAAATTATGGGATTTTGCTTCAGGGCTGACTTTCACTAAACATTTTCTGGGCTAGTGGTGAAATCTGGAAAACTATATAGGGAGGTCCAAAAATGGTACGGATCTCCTCTGTCACTGTGGCCAGTATGGTGCGGTTCAGACCAGACACGACACCAACCGAGCGCAAAAAAGTTAAATATTCTGTTTGTTTGTTCGTTTTTGTCTGTCACGCGTTAGAGAAGTGAAGCTTGTAATAGTAATATCACAGAAGTCGAAGAACCAACCTGCCGTGCCAAACTTCACTCTGATAAATGCAAGGGTGTGGGTACAGGGCCCCTGGAATCTGATAATTTTTGTAATTTTTACCATGCGACGCCATGCTAGTGTGTTATATGCTGTCGTTGTCCGTCTGTCTGTCTGTCACAAGCTGGTACTGTTTCAAAATGGCTAAATGCAGGATCACACAAAAACAACACCGTACGATAGTCCAGGGAGTCTAGTTTTCTGACGCCAAAGATCAGGGCGAAATTCCGATGGAGTCACCCCCAACCGGGGTTCCAAATGGAGGTGGGCTAGGTTACAATTGGCAATTTTCGACCAATATCTTGCTTTATGTCGGAATCAGTGCAAGGTGGAACGCAGTTAGGAACTCGTATGTGCTCTATCGAATGGTGCTATTTCCAGTGACCTTGAATGACCCTATCTACCAAAACCACACCATTTTCGACATTTTATGTCGCTTTTTATATTTCATAGTAAGTGGAGATAGAGACTTTGAATTTGGTTGGTAGGTTGGCGGTAGCAAGTGCTAGGCCACGGGTGACAAACTATCCCTGAAAGGGGTGTGGTTAGGTCACACAAACCATTTAAGTTTAGGTGAGCATCAACCATATCTCCGAAATGGTTGAAGCTAGAGTGATCAGATGATTTTGTACACAGGTAGGCTATATCAAGTCCCAGCATATGGAGGACAAATCACCCCTAAAAGGGGCATGATCAGGGTCACGTGATGCATTTAAAATTTTGCAGTCCCAGTGATATCGCTGTATTGGCTGAAGCTAGAGTCGTCACATTTTGTACACAGGTAGACTATATCATAGCCCAGTCTAAGGATGACAAACCATCCTGAAAGGGGCATGGTCAGTTTTACGTGACCCATTTTTCGATTTTGACGCCCGCAATCGTATTCCCGGAAAGGCTGAAGTGACAGTTGCCAAATTTTGTATGCAGGTAGAACATACCAAGTGTTTGTCACGTGACCCATTTTTTAAATTTTGCACCAATCATATCTTTGGAATTGGTGAAGCTAGGGACTTCAAATTTCGTGTGCTGATTGATACATAGGAGTACTAGTGCACGCATGATATATTACCCCCGAAAGGGATGTGTGATGTGTCACGTGACCTCTTTAATTTTTGGGAAACAACTGATATTATCTGGTTAATGGTGAAAGATAGAGACCTAGTTGCAATGGAAGACTAACAGGAAATCGTATGTGGCCTATCGAATGGCACCATTGCCAATGCCCTTGAATGACCTTGAAGGTCAATTTCACTGTTTGAAACCTTCCTAACTCCAATACCTCATGAAATATATCACGAATTTACTATCAGCACGTTGTGCAGTCCGTCTGCGGTAGCTGAGCTTCTTGTTGGAATATAATTGCCATTTATGGCACATTCCTCGTGTTGTGCAATTCTGACAAAATGTTTACAGTTTATAGGCGTGATAACATTGAGTTTGTATGCTGGATGTGTTTGATCTAGGCGTTGGAAAACGAAGTTGATGACTGGATTCCAAGTTTTGATGATCTGACAGAGCAGCGGAAGAAACTCGGTGAGGAAGATCCCGGAGACGGAGAATTACTGCATCATCGTGACAACCAGTTGCAGCAGCTGCGTGATCGATGGGACATACTGGTGCGAAACATGGAGCTTAAGAGCAACGAGGTGGTTATTGCTACGTGTTTAAGTGTATGAGTCCCGAGAGTTGAAAATGGAAGATAATAACAAAAGTGCTTAAAAGTATATTCATATTTTCAGAACCTGTTACCTCTGGCTGTAGCTTGGTTGTCCTCTGATGACAGTTAAAATATTTGCACTCCCAGTTTTGTAGATTACGTCATGTTTACACATATGGAGCCAATGAGCCAGAATCAAAAATGATGCATATATTTGGTTGAGTTTAGCAGCATGATGTGCTAAGTTGCCATCTGCAGTTGCAAGCTGGCCCACCTAATGAGCCAGTATTGTTTTGCTTGCTGGCATCTGTCATCTGCCGTCGTCTGTAACACTGCCAGCAGGCAGGCGGTCGGGCTATCCACCGGGCGCACGGGCGGTCGAGCAACCAACACTCCACGGCGGGCCAGTAGTGTTACATTTTGTTAGGGTGAACCCTTGTTAAATATTGCTCTGCTACATACTTTGTCTGCTTTATTCTCAGCCGAGCCATGCAC
>Ga0209363_1001963_pt1 | contig 10439 bp, 6 predicted proteins | sample WorMetexBAHAMAS3_FD_187385 | JGI IMG/M metagenome (GOLD analysis project Ga0209363, IMG submission 187385) | Marine gutless worms symbiont microbial communities from Max Planck institute for Marine Microbiology, Germany - Inanidrilus exumae... | ecosystem: Host-associated > Annelida > Digestive... | reverse complement strand
GGTTTCTGGCGTCTAAAACGCTTTAAACAGTCCATGGAAGAATGAACAATGAACTGTAAGAATAGCGCCCAGAATGCACTAAAAGTCGCCATTTTCAGACTCAAAATCGAAAAATTTACCTGCGCCCGTCGAATTACAAATGCGGTAGCGCACGCCGCAGCACGTGATCATGTTTACAAACATTGGAGATGTCGGTTGTCAAATTTGTGATAAATGTTTTTATTTAGTACAGAACTAAGTTATGGCTGAAGATGAAATGCAAGAGTTGTTTCAAAATGCGTGCAGTTATGTTAGAACACATTCTGGAGCATTAAAAAGCGATGATTTGCTCTATTTTTACGCTCGCTTCAAACAGGTTAAGAGTCTGTTCATTGACTGGTGTTACTCTCAATACTCTGGTGTCAGGTCAAAGTCAAAACGCCCCCCAAACCAAAATGTTCCGGGACAAAAGGCCCACAAACCAAAACGCCCCCAATACCAAGCGCCCTTTGAATAAAACGTCATTAGTATGAAAATGCCTTTGGAAGGAAATAAGAAGGGAACGGTTAGAGTTCGAACGATCCACGAAAAAACGGATCTGGTCGATTCAATAATTTTACGTCACCTGGATCGGCTGATTCAGTACCTGATCCAGTAATGATGAACGGACGCTGCCATACAACGGCTATACAGGCAATTAAAGGCAGTTTTCAGTGAACCCGTCGACCACCGTCATCCGTCTCAAACTCTAGGAATGCTAGATTATTGAGCCCGTCGACCGGTGTAGTGAGAACACTCCAGGCCTTTTCAATGTCTTTGATTTTCAAAGTGAACTATCACCGACCCCATCAACAGGCAACATCGGTTCACTGTCAACAGCGGTCAGCTGCATCAGTGAGAACGCTACTTAAGATGTTGTGTTGTGGGTGATGTGAGCATTATCATTTATTTCTACCTCCCTCATTATATCCATGTCCAATGCACAACATGCATACCTGAAGCCGGAATTAGACGGCTTGGCCCAGTAGGGACAATAATGCTGTTGGCCACAATGTCTGCCAAGTGATGCTAGCATAGTTTTTATTTTTTGGCAAGTTCTTCTGAGGCTTGCAAAAGACAAAAAATAGTGACTGATTATAACCCATTAGGGGACATTGTCTCTTAGGAACTTGCTAGGAAAGTGCAGTGCTTTATCTGTTAAATGCTTAAATTTTCTAGGTCCCCCATACCTCGGCTATAAGGAACTAGGTAATGTGCATTGGCAAGTTCTTTTGAGGCTTGTAAAAGCCTCACAGTCTTTATAACCCATTTGGAATGAGGGGCTGCACGTTGGGTCTGTCGGAGGCCTCAGCACTGATGGCAACATAACCCCGCAAGAAGACAAAAAGAAACATGCTAGCGTATAGATTATAGACAGCTGTTATTTTAGTGCAGTGCACACACAATGCTAATGCAAGACACGTGTCAAGTTTCAGATTTTGACATGATTGATCTACATGCTATCATCATCATGGTCAATATGCTCAGACTAGGCCTAGATGACTTTAAGTAGCATTCTCACTGCTGCAATCAACTGTGACAAACAATTGCATCCATCCCTATCCGTAGCTGCTTGTTTTGAATAAGTCCCATCCATTCGGGCATAAACTCATCCCCACCAGGGGTGAAGCTGGCCAATTCAGTTCAATCCAGTACTGTAGATCTTCTATGCTTGCATGTCAAAGAATATTACGTAAACTTGGTACTTTTAAGCTTATTGCCAGAAATCGCTGTTTACTCATTATTTTTCAGCAACACCCGTTGTTTGTGCATTATATTGGTCTACCTATGTTATCTGGCACCACAGTTAATAACAGAAGGATTTTGGATCACAGATTTGCTGCCCACATGCCCTTGCGGATGGCAACTAATGCATACAAGGAACTATAAGGAGATGAGATAGTGAATGTGAACCTTTTACGACGATTTTGCACATGTACTTCAAATTCAAAATATCAAAAAATAGAACCTGCTTCGTTTAGCAAATTAAATGATAGCTAGGCAAGTACTGCTCATTAAGTCTTGAATTTATGAATCTGCTACAGAATTTCCACCTTGCAGTTATAGAATATTTATACCTCGTTGGCTTGCAGTAAGCTCATTGACGAGTAACAGGACGTTCGAGAACCAGCGTCATGCAGCTGGTCCTCAACTGGCCTTGGTCATATTGAACAAACAGCAGTAAGTAATTGAATACTGATAAAAATTTAAGTTACACCACTATGATTCTAAACTGTTGATATCATGTGTATCATATCATCGTAAGTGATATATTGCTGAAAACTAGATGCTATGGGCTACATTTCTGTTGCAGAATGTTTATATATATATCTTCAACCACTATTATGCAGTGCACCCTGCAAGCTACAGAATTTGGTGAAATAATGCAAAATAAGGGTCATTACGCCGTTCAAGGTCATTCAAGGTCACTGATTTTGTACGAATCGAAAGTTCATATACGACTGCTTATTAGCCACTTATCTTGCACTGTTTCCGAGATATAGCTGTTGATAGGTCCAAAATTGCTATATTCGGCTATCCCTTTGCATTTAACCCCCTCCCACCCCGAAAGGAGGGGTTTCCTGGGACAATATCTGATAAATTTTCCGTGGACGTCAATGGATGACCAAGGTACCAAATGGGGTAGAAACAATTTTAACCGTCTGAGTAGGGTGCACAAACGTTACAGACAGACAGACGACAGACGGACGGGCGACAGCATATAGCGAACGTGAACGTGAATTCATATTCACTAAAAATTTAGAATTATCCACAGCAGTATTACCTATACCACATCTGTGTTATTGAAATCATTATTTTACTTTCACTTTATTTTTTTTTCTTTTGGACTTTGTAATGCTTGGCCAATCTAGCTTGCATTAGGCACTAAACTAACTGAATAGAACTGATGTATGATGCGAACTGATTTGTAAATTAACTCACTATTATTAATTAATAATTTTTAGTGAAGACTGTTGAATGTCATTATCTGTTGCATGTAGGTTACTGTTGGTCCATGCATAGTGTCAAAGCCTGGTTTTTTTGACTTTCAGGGACGTCAAAAGTGGTAAGCACTTAGTGAAATATTTATCATTTGATGACATTGTCTAAAAGAGACCTAGACCTACTTTGCAACACTGGTGATGAGAGCATTTCTTGAGTTAGATAAAGTATTGATGTAGACAGTGACTTTGACTTAGAACACTGTGTGTGAGCTGTGTTGTAGTAAAAACTGGATCGAAGTAAAATTGTATCAGTGAATTTAAATATCTTTGTCAAACTGAAGTGATAACTAGAATGATAATTTTGGCATAATTATGAATTGAAAGAAAATTTAAACTGAAAATAACTGCGCTGAACTGAATGATATCTGAAAGTAACATTTGTTTATGAAACTGAAGAAAGACTTGCTTCTTGTAGAAATACCAGTCTGTAGATATAAGGTTCCAAAAAATGACATATTCAAATACAAAATGCATGTACACTGTGCACATAACATTACATGTGCACACGTTGATATTCTGAAGAGCTACCAAATGCTTGTGAAATCAGGTGTTATCGTTATGTAGGGAGGCATGGCACAACTTGCATGACAAGAGCAGCAAGGATTGTATGCTGGAATATATAAACAAATTGTTGGAATTAGATGAAGACTGGGAAAAGAAGGTATTTGGAATTATGTTCAGAATACAACTGTGCTTTTATATTTTGCACTCCCAATTATTTCTGCATGACGCATACGTGCAGTGAATGTGAAAGTGCAGAATGTCTGTTTGACCCTCAGTCATACTGGTCTGTTATGCTGAAACAGCAGTGCTATAGTTGTCAAGCAGTTACACTGGATTATAGCACTCAGATTCTAGTCCTCTCACTTCGGTAATGGAATAGATGTCTTCACCATATTTTCTACCTAAAAATTGGTTCGCAAACTGACTGTAGCAAATGTTTATGAGTATAATATTATCAAAATCAGTCGTTATGTTGGATTATGAGCCATATATTGGCCCTCGTAGTGGATCCTGAATTGATTTTTATTGCTTGGACCACTTCAGATTTTTTTGATTGATTGATTAATTGATAATGGACTTCAATAAGCAGTATGCTGTCTTACCTGAGTAGTTTGTGCAGATTTTTTATTAGTTGATTAAAATGTTTATGGACATGATATAAAGAGTCATGTGACAAATTTTAACCAATGCTTATGGCCATATCTTAAATGAGTTCAATATTGTGCATACACTTGAGTTTTGATGGTGCATCTTTGTCTTAAGTGCGAGCTCTATGTCTAACCTATTGGGTGTGTATTATTGTGCTGTTTTTATTAGTTTTAATTTAGGAGTTGCATAATTTGTGTTACCTGTATTTTGTGTACTTGCATCTGTTTTATCTGTTTGCTGCATCTCATATACGAATAAAGATTATTAATAACCAGCCAAATCTTCTGTTTCTTATTTGTTACTAAAACATTTGCCCCAAAAGTGGCTTAGTTTTTGTCACACACTTCTCTTTCTTCTGACTCCTAATTTGGTGTGCAGGTTGACCGTGGCAAGTACTAGCCAGTGAATGATAAGAGGGCATAATAAGGGTCACGTGACACTTTGCTTAAGTGGCATATCATGCTCAGTTTTGAAGTGTTTTATTACTGTATGTGTTGATAATTAATTTTCATCTGCAATATAATACAGAAATCATGAGCAAACGTACACTGTTAGTAACAAACTTCAAACGAGTAAGCATTTTCTGACTCCGTAAACAATTGTCTGTTGCCAATCTTCTAATAAAAACGTCTGAGCTTGTCTGTTTGCCATAATTTGCCAATTGTTGTAAAGAAGTGTTGTTGGTGTGTAATGAGATGGCAGTAAGTGATGTGACGGCAAAGACTGGCATGGGTGTCGCAGTAAGTACACTGCTTGCGTCTGACGATCCAACGATACCCGACGAACAAAAGTCTGTCTTTGACTGGTGCAAGGAGGGTAATTCTGAAGTTGTTCAGCGGCTGTTGCATAGAAATGACTGTGACGTTCAACAACTTGATGAAAATGTAATTTGATGTATTGATGTTAACCGTAAGTCAGCAATGTTTTGATATTTGCAGTATGGCTCATAATCTACATTTACATTTTTGCGTATTTAACTGTTGTGCGTATTTCTTGCTTCATTCAGTGATTTGATACTGCTGCTTGGGTGACACGAAGGGCATCTGGCCTCCTGTAAACCACCTGTGCCACTTATTCCCAAAGCTTCTCTTCCAGAACGCCCCATGTGGGCCCAGGCAATCCCCCTTATCCCTTCACTTCCCCACCTGCTACTCTATCTTTTAGTTTTAGTATCTTTTACTTTTCCTTTTTCCCTTTCTTACTCGCTACATCTATTTTCTTGTTTTCCATCCCTTCCAATTCTACCAGAATACTAGTAGTCCCACTACGTTTCCAGGTTGAATGTCGTAGCAGGCGACTAAACCTGGCTTTAGTTTTTGTGTGTGTTGATCTTTGTGTTATATGTATTTTGTAGTTGAGGATGCATGATTGTTTTTGTCGTATTTGATTTAGTTTTGTCTTGCGGTGTGATAGTTGTCTTCCCCTGTTGTAGGCGCTAGCATAATAATTTAAATGAGCCTCTCAATCCCTTTCCCTTTTTAGGTGGTTGCTGAACAAAAAGGTGGCCAGGGTTTAGGTTAATATATTGCTGGCCTTCCTTCACTGGCTAGGGATAGCTCTCCACCCCAGACCTTTCATCTCTGATATAGATATATTTGTGCTGAAAAGGGACGTTAAACAACTAACTCTTCCAGAACAAGTAAAGGAGGAAGATTGAGGGAAAGCTGGCTAAACCAGATTTACCTGAAAAACAAAAGCTGGTGGTGTTGGCACTGTTATAGTGGTGTGTTTTTTGTCTGAATGGATATGACCAGTTATTTGCAAATGTGGGGCCCCGTACGGGCTGCGGGCAGTACTGCACCCTGGCTTGTTTGTTGATTTCGGCATTATATAATTGTTTGTCTACTTGCCTTCCTTCCTTACTTTATTCCTTCCTTACTAATTTACTTCCCGACTTATCTACTCCTTCCAGAATAGACACATTCTGTTTCCAGGCCGGAAGTCATAGCAGGCGATCAAACCTGGCTTTAGTTTTTTTTGTAATAATGTTATGTTGTAGTATTTATTACGGGGGCATGTTTGCTTTTACTGTGTTTGATTTAGTTTTTCAGTACTGAGTCAAGAGATTGGCTGGGAAGAACGTCTCCAAAGTGACCTATTTTGTGTTGGGTGGGACTTGAAACCTTAACTCAATCAAGTTACAAATGTGGGTTACATAATGACTGCTTATGATGCAGAAGCATGTTTCCTTTCATCAGCATCACCAGACCTACAACCTTATGTGGTTTCATTGTTGAATTTTAATTTTTAACCGAAACGGTGTGCCTTTTTTATTTTGATGTTCTTTGACAAAAAGTAGCTGTCACTTTCTGTACTATTTTCAATCTTTGCATTAAAAGAAAAACCGACTGTAACCAATGTTACCGAATACAAAATTGTCAAAATCAGCCATGCTCGATACCCAGCGAGATTACTACCCATATTTGTGTCCGAAACAGCAGGTGTGGTGGTACTCCTGTAGTGGTTTGCTTTTGTCTGAATGGATTTGACCAATTATTTACATTTTTTGTTTCTGTACAGTCATTTGCACAAATTGCTCAGAAGCTAACCATCTTATTATGTAGCATGTTATACAAAACACCCTGGCCGTTGCAAGAAGTGCAGTAATGTATAATAGCATCTCTAGACTCTGCAGCAGATTGACAGAATCGATTGATAATGGCATTTTTGCATAAATTTGTCAAAGCTTGTCTGTCTGCTTTTGACATGATTTGCACTGGTCACGTATTGGCCATGGCTGTGCTGATTCAGTGAATGTGAGATGTTGACTTACAGGGTTTGGCTCTGCTACACTGGGCGTGTGACCGAGGTCATGAAGCAGTGGTTCGATGTTTACTTGATTATGGTGCTGATATTAACATTCGGGTAGGATGTTACTTTGTTTGCAGTCTAAACTACTACTTCTGTCATTTATTGCACATTGTCTTTTGATCTGTTTTGAGTTCACGTTTTTTGCATTTCAGGAAATTGCTCATATTATGTTAGTGTGCATCGATACTCGAGGATCACTCCTGTCAATAGTTTTACTCCATAACTTTGTTAGTTTATAGTCAAAATTTGTTGGTAGTTTTTGTAAATGATTTCACTTGTTGTTTATTAGTTGTACATTCTTCAACTGTTATGTTATAGGATGTTGATGGTCAAACACCATTACACTATGGTATGTTTAACGTTCATTAAATCACTGTTTTTTTAAGCTTTTCACTTTGTTATTATAGCTGTGGTTTGTTAGCCATTTGCAATATCACATTTTAATTTTATTTATTCATTTTTCATTGTCTTCACTGTGTAGCAATGTGCTGATTTTGTGTGAAGTACTTTACTTAAGCAGAATGGATGGATGAATAATGTAATCAAAGAATCGTTAATACGGTTAATTGATAAATCACAAGTCGTTGACTATTTAACTGCCAAATAACATGATTAATCAAGTGTTCAGAATTTGAACAACTAACATGGTGTTTGTACGAGTGTATCAGTAGTACTAGTTGATGTTGTTATTATGTATGTTTACGACAGCTGCAGCTTGTGAACATGCGTCAATTGTCCGTCTACTCATGTTGTACGGAGCAGACAAAACCCTTACAGACACTGCAGGTAGCAGTGCATTGGACATTGCCGACAATGCTGATATAGCAGCAATTCTTACATCGGGATGAACCGTGTACTGTACAGTTCTAGGCAATATTGATGAGTTACAACAGTATTCATGCAGTTAATGTATTAACAGCGAACAGTCTGATAAACGTAGAATTAGTGAGTTGTGGTCATTTGTCACATGTTGTACATAAATGCCTTTTTGTACTAATGTATTCAGAGAAGTGATGTTTCAGACCACGTTGCATGCTGTGCGTAGAGGCAGTCTATTGCTACAGATGTCGCACGTAGCGTGGTCTGTCTGTGTGTCTGTCTGTGTGCTGGTCACACAGATGTTCCCTACAAAAACAGCTGAACCAATCTAGATGCTGTTTTGGGGGATGACTTGTGTGGGTCCAAGGAACCATTGGATGGGGTCGATATCTCCCACTAGAAGAGGCAATTTTGTAGAGTTGTCTGGCACATTGAAAAGCATTGGGAGTCTGCTATGTTGTACTCAGCAAAAGGGATCTTTTCATTGTCAATAATGCAGTGCAGCATGAGGGATCATTCAATGCTCGCTAATGGCATGACATGCTGTGCGGCTTTTTGTCAAAATTCTTTGACCACTTGTTATATTTAGCTTTCGATATTGATTTGATTCCATTGTGACAAATTTATATGGAACTTGCATGGTTGATACGTAACACATAACAGCGTCTCTGCCACAGCATTGGCAGCACAAAGAGTACAAGAACTCCGCAACTGCTGGGATGGCCAACCATGCCATAGCAGCTAACAGTATCCTCTCGAGACAAAACCTTTGGATGATGTAAGTAGGGTTGCCACCCATCCCAAATTTCCCGGGATGTCCCGGATTTGTGCCATGCTGTCCCGCAAGACCAGCCTGGGACGCTAAATGTCCCAGATTTCAAGATAAAGTCAAAATAACGAAAATAATAACAATACTAACAATAGTAATAGTAGGCCTAGTATAATACAAGTTTTTACACTGTTGGATTGTTGAGTAATATGTTTGTGCCGTAGTATTACCGTGTTTCAACTTTCACAGTATTGCTAGAGTGAAGGTTTCTCTAGCAATAAATCGAGGACACTAATTGGCAGATCGGTTCAGTTTTTATTGAAAAGTTTTAAATTACCGTGTACGGTGGCCTGCAAATAACTGACACCAGATTGCATCAAAATGCACCAAATAGCACGTAGGATTTCTACAGTTTTACAGGGGTTAATGGTCATACCCCTGGTCTCCCGTCGGCTGGGGGCTCCGCCCGTTCCCGGTCCTGAATTTGGAAAGTGCAAAGGTGGCAATCCTAGCTGTAAGGCAGACAACTAGGTGTAATTAATACAACAACAATCGTTTATTGGCCTTTTTCTAGGACAACCTTGGTAAGTCAGCACGAGAACGAAGAACAGTAAACCAGTCTCAACCATAACCTGCTATCGGCCACCACAATGCTGTGTCAAGTTCAACCGTATACGACGATGATATTTGCAAAGCGCGCCTTCCGATGCTCTGCTCCGGCTGGCTGTCTGGAACTCGCTACCGAAAACTGTTCTCAATAGCAACTCTGTCACAGTTTTTAAGTCAATAGGTTAAAAACATTTCCATTTTCCCAGGGTTTCTGTACCGGTATTTCCTCTGCTCACTAACATGCTACCTGGCCAAGCACCTCTGAAGTTATGAACTATTGGCGCTATACAAATCTGTTTACTATTATTATTATTGTCAATTTGCATACCCGGTAACTTTAATTGATTTAACATTTTAATTTTTCTCGAAAACAATTTACATGACCAGTTATTACTTGTACACATGTTGGAAATGTACATTAATGATAAGATAATTCGGTATTGTCTTCACTTGCGTACAACGGTACAGTAGGATATCTAGAATTTAGAAAGAAAAACTTGTGCCTATAATGCTAATCTGCGGTATAACAATTTATACATTTAGTGGCTGCCGTCTTACTTGGTTGGCTCTTGGCTAGTGCTGGCCCTGTGTTGCCACCAATCACCATAATATGGAGCCTACCAAGTCATTGAAGTCAATGGACAACAACAAAAACAACTTAAATCATGTTTTGAGTGAGTAGGCCTACTAGCCAAGTTCCCTAGTACATGTAGGCATAGCTAAGTCAAATAGCATCAATATTGATGCTATTTGGCTAAGTTAAGGCTTACAGGTTCGAGCCATTCCGTATTTTACTCGTTGCTGTTCAGTCGCGGGAAACTGAGTGTGTTTACGTTTTGTGGTGGTAATGTAAACATTAATGAAAAAGTTGAATTTTATGTTAATTGTTGATGTTAAATATGATGTGCAGTGTTATAGTGTAATTGTTAGTTAAAGTGTGTGATAGTGAAGGCTACCGTCATCGGCCGATTGGTGAATGCGACATTCGCCAGACTCACCCTAACCTGCAGCGGTAACTGGATACGAAGTGTCTATACACACGGCCGGCCGTGTGATGTTCCACTACGTTTGACTATATACGCGGCCCAAAAATATCAAACACGCAACTCAATTGTTTCTTTCTTTCTCTTATGCCCCCAAAAGACCTAGCCCCTTTTTCTTTTATATCCACTCACCTTGTCACTCACCTTGTGTGGCCTCACCGGTCAGAAAACCCACCAGGGAGGCCCAGGGCTCGGCGGATCAGTCCATGAAGA
>Ga0209363_1001962_pt1 | contig 10440 bp, 6 predicted proteins | sample WorMetexBAHAMAS3_FD_187385 | JGI IMG/M metagenome (GOLD analysis project Ga0209363, IMG submission 187385) | Marine gutless worms symbiont microbial communities from Max Planck institute for Marine Microbiology, Germany - Inanidrilus exumae... | ecosystem: Host-associated > Annelida > Digestive... | reverse complement strand
CCTGCCGCCCGTCGCTCATACCTCACATAATTACAACCTTAGACCACGCGCACACCGTCACACGACACATCACTGCCCTAAAGACTAACGCATTTAACAGACTGTCATTTTATTATCCTATGTAATTTTATCAAGTTTACTGACTGCATTTAATGCATGCATGTTTTATTGTCTTACAATTGCGTTCTGACAGTTGTCAAATACACGGATGTTACCAAAAACGAACAAAATAAGGAAACTAAATACAAAAACCGGGTAGCTAAGAACACACGGTCCGGGTAATAGTCTGTGAAGGCAGTCCGAAGGGGTGAGGTAAAACTAGTACGGGGAAAATCGACGAAGAACATATTCCGCACATACAACGCCGTCCATTGCCTGGGAGCTCATCCCCTTTGCGGCGCTTGAACCAGCGAGGGTCAAACCCAATTATTATTTTAAGCCAGCATACGACCGCCATCACCCAGATGGCCGTTTCAATCAGCAGTTAGCGAGTGATTTGATGATAAACCCTGTGAAGTTTATGCAACAAACGACTTCTCCTTTGTCAAAAGGTGACAGTAGTGTTTGTAACTAATACCTACTACAGTCCACCTACCTGATGAATAGTCTGAGAGTTAAACACAAAAATCGTAAAACGTCCATCTCTGGTACAAACACCAGCTTGCAGACATTTACGTTATTCACACGTGAGAGCTTCGTCAATGACTGTCTGCTGCAGCCCACGTTAGTAACGTTACACGTCAATCATCCATACTGCTTCAGTTCGCTGATATCATGCATCCTCTTCTCAGCATTGCTGCATTGTTTTCCAGATTTTATACTCATATGGTTCAGATCTGAGCTATTAAGGCGGCCCCATATCTTGCAAGATGAATTCTGATGTCTCACATGCAGTACGCCATTGAAATCGGCAGCAATTGTAATTTTCAAGATTCACAAGGTTATATAGAAACACAGTTAAGGCGAAGTGAGGAATCTTGATATTGTGTATGAACAAAATTTCTGATCTGATAGTGAAACAATTTTGTACATCGGTCCACATTTGCCAACGTAGTATGATCAAAGTCAAGTGTATTCGTTTTTGAGACACTGTACAACAACAAATTCACAGTCATAGACTATAACTTAATTTCATGACCTGTACACAGTACCTCCTTACTGCTGTACAGGCCGCTTGGTTATAGGGCTGAAATTTTTAACGACTAATCAGTTGGTTAGCTCGCTGCAAAGTTTGTTCAATTAAAATTTTGTTCGATTAAAATTTACTTTCCAGTACTTAGTTACAAGTAATTCGCTCCGAACTCGTCGAGGACACGAGGAGCGTTTGAAGTTAAACGTTTCGGTGCGAGATCACAGGCCTATGTACTTTTAACAAGGTGTCGCCTTAATGAGACGTAACCGTACTGGCCCGACGTGCAGTGTCTACTGTGTCTGCCCGCCCGCCGGCAGCGTTACAGACGACGACAGACGACGCCGACAGACGACGACGACAGACGCCATGGAGCAAAACAATACTGGCCAATTAGGCGGGCCATTAACAAGCAGTAGGCTTACATTTAAGGCGATACAGAAACGTCACTTTTTGTAGTTATAATTAAGCTTATTAGAAGAATATTATTCTAAATGAATGTGACAATTGTCGTTTGCGTATCTTTTTTCAACAAATATATATTACCTACAGCACAAAGACCGTGTACTAGTGATTTTAAACTACTACCTGCAGTCGTTTTTGCCGCGCGACGCTATTCTAGCGCGGTATATGCTGTCGTCGTGTGTCTGTCAGTCTGTCACAAGCCGGCAATGTACCAAAATGCCTAAATGCAAGATCATGTAAACAACGCTGTACAACAGCTCAGGGACTCTGATTTTCTGATGCCAAAAATCTCGGCGAAATTCCGACGGGGTCACCCGTGTGTCCTCTATCTGGCGCCACCGTTGGGGGTGTTGGGGTCACCCCCCAACGGTGGTGCCAGATAGAGGTGGGGTAGGTTCAAATCGGCGATTTTCGACCAATATCTCGCTATATATCAAAAAACTCATACGCGCTCTATCAAATGGTGCTATTTCCAGTGACCTTGAGTGACCTAAACTACCCCAAACCATCCTATTTTCGACATTTTGTATCGCCTTTCATATCGTCGTAGTGAGTGGAGTTACAGACTTCTAATTTGGTAGGTAGGTAGGTTGACGGTAGCAAGTGCTATCCCATGGATGGCAAACCATCCCTGACATGGGCGTGGTTAGGTCACGTGAACCATTAAAATTTTTGTGGGCACCAACCATATTACTGGATCGTCTCAGGCGCTGTCAACTTAGTTCTCCGGTGAGTGACATAAACGTCTGATAGTCGTCGAACAAAGGTTGATCACACCCACCGTCGAGATCTGCCGAGTGGAAGAAATGGTTTGATTACCATATGATGCGATAGAAATATCTAGCATACGCTGAGCCTCTGCGACGCGCGGGTCTGTCAGCGGCAGCGGAGACATTGCTTAATTAACGATTAATACGTTCGAAATGTCAATGAAAGTTTATGATGATATTCGGTGTATATGGCAATGCTATTCGAAAAAACATACTATGCAGTTACGTAGTTACTACTTACTGTCGGCTAGTGCAGCTCACGGTGATGATCAGACAATGAAATATAACACGACAGTCGTTGATGTATCGCTTGCTGAAACGTGCTTTTATAGCGCCAAATGAGTGTTAAGCTGCGTTCACGCCGGTTTCGCGCGGTCCAGCGCATCGGCGCCGTGCCGCCTGTTGCGTCGCTTTCACCGCATTATGCCGCAGTATGCGGCAACATTCCTCACGACTGAAGAGCCAATGGGACGTCGCCCATCGTGCACGTGATATATTTGCATACGACATGAAAATAACTAGTTATAACTGACATACATACAGTAAACAAGGATATATAACTGTACACCAGCAGCAATGGAGTCACACGTATATACGTGTTGTATGGTCAACCATTTTGCATAAATTTATCATACATTAGCGGAAGTCTGTATCGTGCAAGACAACGCATGCATTGTCGTGCGTTGTGTTTCGTTGTGTCGCCGGATCCCGTGTGAACGCGCCTTTACCCTCGTATTAGACGAGGACAGAATCTATTACGCGACTGTCACTGTCGCCTCGTTATGACACCGAAGTCCTACCTCAGCTTGGCGAACCGCTGACAGCTGTAGTAATTGCCGGACCCGCAAAACTTACTTCGTATAATATGATCATAATGGGATCCCGTCGTCCTACGTCACTGGCACTTCAGCGGCTGCGCGTAGGCCTATTCGCCGCCATGTGTTATCGAACTGTATGACTCGTAGTATTTTAGCGAAATTTTACGAATATAGTCGACGAGTTTCAAAAGTTCAGTTCTTCGGCTATTAACAGCACCACTAATAGAAGGTTCTTGTTCATCTTTGTACGGTTGCATATTTGTTTCATCATCATCAACTTCATCATCGTTTATTACGCATGAAGCAGCACATGAACATAATTAAGCATAAAAGACAAAAGATAAAGCACACCCACACATGCACACATCACACAGAAATTAAGCCGAACGACTATACAGTAAGTAAGTAAGTAAGCAAGTGAGTAAGTAAGTTTATTGTTAACAGACTGGCAGCTTTGCAGTTGAATAGATCAATACATAATACAATGATAAAAGCAACAATATACAATACGCTACATATAGATCAAGACAATGATAAAAGAATACAAACTCAAATGAAGACTATCACTGACATTAAAAATGCATGCAAAATAGTGATGTAGACAATAGTAAAACTGACTAGTGACTGAAGAACATTATTGCAGCCCAAACAAAGTTATTATGATGTATTTTCTGGCATTCGCTGTTTTCGTGTGCTGTGTGTTCACCGTTTAAATACTTGTATTTTGAATATAACTTTTTAGTGAAGAACACGATTGTGCTTTCCTGGTGTTAATATGATTCGACGATATTAAAGTATTGTTACTCTCGACTTCTCGGCAAACAATAGCAGCCTATATGTAAAGTCTGTGTAAACTGGCTAGACGATTCGACGCCCCGCGATCTACCGCAGTCTCCCAGTGAACGGTCTTGCCGGTGAATGGAACCATGGCCGGTCGGTCGGCGTTAAACTAGAGGCTCAGCTTTGGCAGACTAGTAACGACGCGATGCTCGGCGTCACGGCAAACTTGTTGTAAACAAAGGTGGTCGCTCATTGCGATTAACTTGCGACGGTCGTACTAAGTCGCTACTTGCGACGGTCTACGTGCCGAGCCGAATAGGCAGAAAAATTGTCTACTTTCAGAGTTTGGCACAGGATTCCAAACAGAAGTAGGCCTAAGTAGTTGTAAGTTAGTAAGTACGTAAGTAAGTAAATAATTTTATAGAGCGCGGTTATCGTCAAGAACCTCTAACGCGCTAAATGTACTAGTATCGAGTGAACAGGTACGTTTTAATCAAACGTCTGAAAGTGCCTGCACTGATGGCCGCGGGTCTCGGATGAAATATGGAAGAGAGTTCCAGACTTTGGGGCCGGTAACTGAAAAGGCCCGATCACTCAACCGACCTGTACTGTCGCCATCAACTCTATCACGGTCATTGGCGGCGTCAGCAGAACTGAAGCGTCGTCGTTACAGGCGGCGGGAATCACCACCACCACAACTGCTAGCGCCAGCAGCAGAATCGAAGCACCAACGGAGGCGATCGTAGTCGGCAGCCAAACATAATAATAGTGTCAACTAAAAACATCCAGGCCGGGGCAGTGCACTGCGGTCCGGTACACAGTACTCTGTATATATCCGAATTCCCTTACATAATGCATGTAGAATAGGGTAAGAGGGTGAGGGTAGCCTCTGTGCTAAAAACCGAAACCCTGCAGTGTTGATGTGTTCAAAAAACGTCTCCACATATTTAGAAATACCAGGATGGATCTGTTCACGGACTAATATCCACAAGATCCTAGGCCGGATCCAGAGACTCTTCTACTGGTACAGCCGTACCAAGTAAATTATCAGGTAAAACCAGCTCGATCTGTTCAGTTTCAATACTATCGGCATGTGAGGGGCGGCCGGACAGACGGGCTATAGCGTATACTGCGTTCTGCACGTGTGTGCGCATGCGGTAAAAAACTGAAGCTAGTACGCTACTCTAGCGTTAACAGTAATTATATCTAGACCATTCTAGCGCTGTGAATTTTTCGCGGCCATCGCGGGATTCGCAAAATTCGCAAAATTTTTGACCTACCACCGCGAATTCTTACATATTCTTGCGAGATTCCGCGAATTTGACTACTTTCATCCATTAGGAGGTAATCGAGGCAGAAAATATGAGAAATAGAGGAACCGGAAGATGTCTCCCGGAAGACGGAAGACATCCGGAAGACGGAGAAAGGAGATGGGAGATGGAAAGTGGTTGTAAGTAGATTACTAAGAAGTGTGTAACACGATGGCCAGTGGGATGCCAGACAGACCTATAGGTCTACGGTCACTTCTCCAGCCGCAGATATACAAAGAGCTAACAGTGACATTAAGGAGTTCAGTAAAATTTATCAAAGAAATCACTCAACTAACATGAGCCCTTTATTTATTAATTTAGACAAAAACGTGTAATATGCATTTGCTGTTGAATCACTCAGAAATTTAAGTTTGCGTTTAGTTAAATAATTCTTTTTTCTCCTATATAGCATTGTAACATTTTCTAGAAGTATATATACATGGTCAATGTTACAACATTAACTGATTACCTATAGCGTCAAAATAACAGCGTAGACCATAAAATACAGGATGGAAATGATAAAAGCGTAGGCTATGCAGTTGTATTTTATATACAACCTTTTTACAACACGCAATTCAATATAAAACTGATTTAAATACATGTGCTGACTGAATTGACGTTACTCGCTCTCTGACAATAATTATTATCTAGTTGATGTGTTTTGACAAGTTTATTATTGAAAGCGATAACGGTGTTTTAGTTTTTCATCTTGAAGATAGGCTTTTTTCTATTGCCATAATTGCGACACGAATTCTCCGCGAATTTGGCGGCGTTTTTAATGCGAATAGACCACGAATTTTTACCGCTCGACGCTATGCTAGCGCGGTATATCCTGTCATTGTGTGTCTATCCATCCTTCTGTCTGTCCGTCACAATTCGGTGTTCTACCAACAAGATGGCTAAAGCTAGGATCACGGAAACAATGTTATACGATAGCCTAGGGACTCTAGTTTTCTGACGCCAAAAATCTCAGCGAAATTCCAAAGGGGTCACCCCCAACGGGGGCGACAAATAGAGGTGAGGTAGGTTAAAAGCGGCGATTTTCTACCAATATCTCGCTATATCTCAGAATTGGTGTAAGATAGGGACATATAGTTACTATGGTACGCAAATAGGAAGTCGTATGTCCTCTATCGATTGGTGTTATTTTCGATGACATTGAGCCACCCTACCCCAAATCACCACATTTTTGAAATGTGTATCGCCTTTTATGTCTTCGTAGTGAGTGGAGGTAGAGGCTTCAAATTTGGTAGGTAGGTTGACAGTAGCAAGTGCTAGCCCACGGATGGCAAACCATCCCCGAAAGGGGCGTGGTTAGGTCACATGAACCATTTAAATTTTGGTGGGCACCAACCATATCTCTGGAACGGCTGATCGTCTCAGGCGCTGTCAACTTATTTCACCGGTGAGTGTCATAAATTTCTGATGGTCGTCGGACTACTGTTGATCACACTCACTGTCAAGATCTGTATTCAGCACTGCAGCTAGGCAGAGTACAAAATGGTTTGACCGTTTGATTAGTATATGATGCAATACGGAATATTTAGCATGCGATGAGTCACTGCTGAGTCACTGCGCCGCGCGGGTCTGTCAGCGGCAGCGGAGACTTTTTTGTCGGACAGGTGATGGCGATTACACGCGATACTGTGCGGAAAGTCGGTTATGTTGAAGCCTAATTAACCGGCTGATGTGGCTTTCAAATGTCGCCGACATCTGAGATACGATACCAAACGATGCGGAAGAGCATCACGTTCGCTAAAACTATAACCTGGCCGGTTGTTTTTCGATTAAGCTTCCTTAGTCGACCGCCTCGATAAACAACTGAAAATAACAAGAAACCTCGCACAAACTCACATAGATCGCTCGCGCGTCAACAACATACTCAAGCGCTCCATCACATTTGAAAGGCTTGCTGTAGAAAATGACCTGTAAGGTCACTCAAGGTCATCGGAATTACCTATATGTTCGATAGGCCATATATCATTTCCTATTAGTGGCATATAGTAGCACCTACCACCGTTTCCCAGATATCACCACATATAGGCCCTACAGCATGCCAGAATACACAACGCCTCATTTAACACCTCCCACTGTGCTTTGAAATCTCGACTTCATCTTTGACGATCATCTCACCGTCTCTGACCAAATTACATCTCTCGTCCTCGGCCTCGAGCTCCTGGCTTCAGCCTCAGTCTCGAGCTCCTGGCCTCGTTTAACACCTCTGTTGTCGACTTCTCTCTCACTTCTGACGGGCACAAGACTACCGCTCTATAGCGTCGGCGGTAAAAGTCGCATTTGGAAAGGCCAGCAATACATTAGAAGACATTCTGTCACTGGAGTGAAGTGTTTGCTAAAGTCAGCGAACGTTAATGTACGATTCTTGGTCTAAAAATAAAATTTAATGTGAAAATTTTACAACGTGTAAAAAACGGAAACTGGTAATGGAAAATCTGTGACTGTAACTGTAACTGAGAAACTTAACTGAAACTAAAATAAAAATGAAAAATGTTAAAAATCTAAACTGCAACGGAAACTGAAGTCAAAAATCACAGCTGAAATAACACTGGTCCCGGACATCTCTAGTGATGCTTCTGACATCGGCGGTCGCGTGTTTGTAACTTTGATTCATCAGCATACCCATCACCAGAAAACTCGGATCCGTCCATATTTCTCGTTATCTCAACGCTGCTGACGGGTTTCGGCAATGTCAAAGCATAACAGCTATGGCCTACGCCTAGGCTTAGGTAGGTCAGACATCGAAGGAAAGAAGAAGGTCTGAATTTGAGGCCAAGGCTGCAAAATTTTGGCCCGGGGATACTCCAAGCAACGAGGTCATGCATGCATGCTTTGACGACTATGCCTAAATCTCTCACATAACTGCAGTAATTGTTAGGCGCTTGAATTCAATTTTCGGTTTTCGGCACCACTGATCATATGTGATAGTTCTTAAATTCAAATGGCAATGTTACGACGCTATCAAGCTGACTTGCGAACGTTCTGTTCCACATCATTTGATATGGCATAGCGACGTACTGGATACAACGACACTACAACAGTAGTTACGACGATTTCGCAAACAGACAGACACGTTACTTTAAAATTTACCCAAAACGGATAAAAATGCGACGTAACTTAATTCTATAGCACGACGGTGGCGCGATCAGCTGACGTAGAAACAAGTTTATTTTGCCGAGGATGTCTTTGGTAGCCTACGTCGCGTCTCTTTGGACACCGCGTACGTACGTAAGCTTATTGTGCAAGCCGACGGCAACGCCCTCCTACGACGATTCAATGTGCGAAGTCGAGGGCGTATTGAGAGGGAAACTCCTGGCATACATGTTTCTACACTACCTTGTGAATCTTGAAAATTTCAATAGCTGCCGATTTCAATGGCATATAGCATGTCAGACCCTATAGTTTACCTTGCAAGAATTGAAAGAACTGAGGCCGCCTTAATGGCTGAGGTCTGAATCCTATTTCCTATGACTGTAAAATCTGGAAAACAATGCAGCAGTGCTTATAGAGGATCCGCGATGTCATCGAACTGAAGCAGCAAGCAGTGGATGATTGACGTGTAACATGGGCTGCAGAAGACTGTCATAATTGATGAAGCTCGTATCAGTAAGTCGCATACATGTTTGCGAGCTTGTATTTGTATCAGAGATGTATGTTTTCAGCACTTGCTTTAACTTTCAGACTATTATTTTATTAGCTAGGTGGATTGCAGTAGGCATTAGTTACAAACACTATTGTCACCTACTGAAAAAGTTGAAGTCGTTTGTTGGATGGACTTAGCGGGGATAGTGGTCTAATCATATTCCCGACGTTCTTGCGTCCTTTACATTCTGTGCTTCATATATTGTACAAAATGCAAGTAAATCACTACTGTGATATACTTGTACCATTTGTCATCTATATCTTGTTCAGTTTGTTTTTATAAGCCTAAAGTTTCAAGCACAAATGATTAATATTGACAGTATGGCTATAGCAGAGACAAATAAAATTAATGTAATTTGGTTGATGAATTGTCAGACCCAATTAGACAATCCTGGCTACGCCTTGCGCTAAACGAACGCCTGATGAGACGCGAGATAATTTTAGCCGTCATCATGAATTGAAGAACTACGCTATATTACAGCCACAGGCAGTCACGTATAGCCAATGCTATTTAAACAGGTAGTGGTTATCTTGGAAACGCTGCAAGCCAGGAGACGTGCTTACCACGGAACCACTAATATGAACAGTGATAAACTGAATAGTACCACTACTTACGATTCTTGAGTGACCTTCAAAGATGTAGTGTGGAGTGTCTAAAAATAAAAGGTACTATAAAAGGTACACATAAATTTTAAAGCAACGGTTTCTACATTAAGGTATACGATACAATACGATACAGTATGAGATGGCCAGCCTAATCTATCGCACGGCATAGAAACGAAAAAATATGGAAAAAACTAAAAACAAAAACCGAGTAGCTCAGAAGAAACGGTCCGGGCAATGGCCCGTAAAGGCAGCCCGGGAGGAAGAAGAAAAACTAAGGGGGTAGAGTTTGTGTGAAATATGTAGATTTTAAGCCGGGAGTGAAAGAGAGATGGAGTTATGGATGAGGAGTGGTGAATCAAAAGAGAAAGAAGTGATGGGTGAAGAAACAGGTATGCGTGTATAGCTCGCCGAACAGAATTATTGATAAACGGAATAACTGTCGGTTTTTAAGAATAAACTGGATCGTTTTACGTACAACTAGCACAAGAGGGGGTTTCATTTTAGTTACTGTGCAAATAAACATTCATTCATTCATTATATGTCTACAAAGGTTGTCTTTCCCGCGAGTAAAAACGCATCTAATCAATCAAAATGCCAGCGATATATTAAGCTCAACCCTGGCCGCTTTTTTGTTCAGCAGCCACCCAAAAAGAGAAAAAGATCGAAAGGCTCATTTAAATTATTACGCTAGCAGGGGCGACAACTATCACACCACAAGACAAAACTAAATCAAATACGACAAAAACAAGCACGCATCCTTAACTAAAAAAAATACATCACAAAATCAAACAAGAACTCATCAGGAGATGAGATAGCGAACGTACTTGTTAACGACGATATCGCACACACGTAGGCCTACTTCAAAATACCGAAAAAGAGACAAACCTACTTCGTTTAACAAATTA
>Ga0209363_1001961_pt1 | contig 10444 bp, 6 predicted proteins | sample WorMetexBAHAMAS3_FD_187385 | JGI IMG/M metagenome (GOLD analysis project Ga0209363, IMG submission 187385) | Marine gutless worms symbiont microbial communities from Max Planck institute for Marine Microbiology, Germany - Inanidrilus exumae... | ecosystem: Host-associated > Annelida > Digestive... | reverse complement strand
CCGCAGCACTGACTCCCAATGCTCTTCAATGCGCCAGACAACCCCAAAAATTGTCCTTCCCTTGGAGGACCTTGACTCCCATGTAATACATGGCTCCTTAGGCTCAGTGAAGTCTACCCTCCAACTGGCATCTCAGTCTGTTCAATCTTTTTGCAGGGCTCACACCGTGATCAAGAGACAAACAGACCACGCTACTCAGTCTGTAGCAATAGGCCGCCTCTATGTAATACTGCGATATGGCCCAAAAACTGCAACAGTCAACAACCACCATTCAACTACCGACACAAAAGTGAACAGTTTTACACAACAAGTACATAAATAATCTCACGACTATTTTCCATCGCACAGTAACACCCAAGTCACAAAGCTGACATAGCATTAGTTGTTTTTAGAGGTGATATGCACAACTGGCAAAAATAAAAAATTAACAAGAAACAACTACTGTAAACAGATCATGCCTCAAAGGACCACTAGGAAAGATATAAATTTGCACATCACTGGTCAGCACCGAAACCCAATACTGTTGTCCCAACAGATTTTATTCACTCCACTGAGCAGCTTGTTGCAATGCATGTCCTTGAATGGGGCTAGCAGACACCTGAGATCACTGGAAATGCTACCTATGAGTATGGCAGACATGAGATCCTATTAGTTGTCTGCAGTAACTTTCTCATGGTTTGAGATATATCCATGTCTTAATTAATCACCGAAGTGTAACTAACGGTTCCAGATCATTCAAGTTGTCAAATACAGCACCAGTGTTAGCCAAAGGTACGTTTTAAGCAAACGTCTGGTGTCTGCACTGATGGTCAGGTCCCGGATAAAATATGGGAGAGAGTTCCAGACTGTGGGGCCGGCAACTGAAAAGTGTTGAGCTGGTAGCGAGAAAGTCGCACCGTTTACAGTGTAGCTAATGTTTCAAACTAGTACCGTACAACCTTTAAAGTGGCATCAGACGATCATTCTAGTCATTTCACTATGGTGGGTATGATATGAATTCCTATTAATGACCTGTAGTAAATTTGTCTCTATTTAATATATTTTGTCTCTATTTCATATATTTTATGATATGTAGCGCAGCTGCATCTTTATGCAAAATCAACTTTTCCATACCCAACTCCATTCAATGCCCAGACATGGTGGATGGATTCCCTACAGATATAATTCATTATTTGATGTAAGAAACTGTAATCCACGGGCTATGAATTGACAGCTAGTCACTGTAACACAATAATACCAGCACGTGACAGACATATACAGTGTCTCTAAAAAACAATACATGACTTTTGATTGTAAATTTGGCAAACGTAGGCCATTTTCAAAATTCTTTCACTGACAGATTCCCAAGGAAACTTACCATCTTACCTTAACTATGTTGCTACATTACCTTTCAAAAGTCTAAAATTTAAAATAGCAGCTGAACTTTTACTCATACCATCACAATCAGTTGTACTCACAACTTAACAGTATTTAGACGACAAATGCTACAAAAATATCATGGTGATGATTTACTTCATTTGTATGCAACATATGAAACACAAAATGCACATACCCCGGTAATGCAAGAACATTGGGAATATGATTTGACGACAAACTCCGTGAAGTTAATGCAACAAATGAGTTTACCAGTGTCAGAAGGTGACAGTAGTGTTTTTAGCTAATACCTATTGCAGTTCACCTACCTGATAAGTTAAAACAAGAGTTTAAAAAATGGTACAAACACAAGCTCACAGATGTTATGCCATTCACTTGGTACGAGCTTCATCAATGACTGCCTGCTGCAGCCCATGTTACACTTCAGTCATCTATTGGTTCAATTCGCTGACAACATGAATCCCTTTCTGAGCACTGTTGCATTGTTTTCCAGATTTTATAGTCATAAGATTCAGACCTGAGCTGTTAAAGCGGCCTCATATCTTACAAGATGAATTCTGAGGTATCACATGCAATATGCCATTCAAATCAGCAGCAACTGAGATTCACAAGGTAGTGTAGCAACACAGTTGAGGTGAGGTGGAAGGCCCTGCAATAGTTACATACCGGTAGACAAGTTGCCTCGTGAATCTGGTAGTGAAAGAATGTTGAAAATCGGTCTACATTTGCCAAAGTTATGATCAAAAGTCAAGTGTATTTTTGAGACAGTGTAGATAGATAAAGTCTATAAGAATACCATCCTAGGCATAAGTCTTCTAAGCTGACGCATGATAGAAACCTGCGACTTCTATGTGATACAATAATGAACGCAACCCAGATACACATCTCTGGAAAGATGCACTGTTACAGACTGAATGCAAACAATGACAACAATATGTACCTTTGCCATAGCGCCTCTGCAGTATTTGATATACTGGCGCTATACAAGGTAGATTATTATTATTATTATTGTTACCTCTGCCACAGTCTGGCCAAAAGAATATTCTGACGTGCGTTTGTCAGTTTGCTATCAAAAAAGCTCAAACAGTTCCGGGGGAGCTTTTTTTATAAAATTTTGGGAATAGGTAGATTATGGACAAGAGAAAAGTTGATTAAATTTTACAAGGTTCACATTTGGGTTAAGACAGCTGCTGCTCGCCGATAATGAGATCATGTCAATTTCACGGTGGAGGTGTGCACTCTAGTGAGTGGTCTGTAGTTAATAACATGTTTGCTATGCGCAAGGTGTTCCACCCTCTCCTGCTGACACCGAGCTTGAGCTCTGTTGTGACATGAGAATTACGTGTGACGTTGACGACGCAGAGGTGTTGACAGACATATGTCGATAAAATCCAAGTGTTGCGACAGCACCGTGTAACAGCACACAACATAGGCCAAACACCTGTACACAGCAGCACACGGAACAAACAGTCATGTCATGTCCATGTACACATTAACATCGTTAATATTTACATAATCGCGATATAAATCCAAGTTTTGCTGTTGGAAATACATGTAAAAACTAAAGACTGACCAAATTTTCGATGTAACTACCAAAATAAACACATGCGGCATTTTTGAAACAGTCATGTTTACTGGCTCTAAGTCCGAGGCAAACAAACACAAAACATGCACGGGCAACACAACATTTTCTTCCATTAGACAAAATTTTAGCATTAAAAATTTAAAAATGTACGCCATATAAGAAAAGTTTCAAATGAAAACAACATCTAGACTATTAAACATGGTATTTTGTTGCACTAATTGGCTGATATCTCAGCAGCAATTTGTGGCTAACAGTGATACAAGGACAGTAAGCTCTCAGTGGTCACATTATAACAGTATTTCTGAGAAACGGGTGAGAATAAAACACTGGCTGCAGCCTGCAGTGGCAAGATCACGTGATGAGACAAGCGGTGTAGCGTTCACAAGCTGCTGCTACAATCACAACAGCAGAAGGGCTGTCTAACGACAGAGTTTGTCACCTCTGCAAGCTCGCAGAGAGTATGAGAAAGAAAGACAGAAGAAGGGGACGGCACAATAAGCCCCTAGACGGGTAAACACGCAAAGCCCTTAGTCACAGTTAATAACCTATAGTTCAATCCAATTCATGTATTGTAAGCTCTCCAACTGAGCTATTTTTGATTGATAATATGGCAACATTTATAGCCATTCTGTAAAAATGTGGAAAATACAACTTATTTAACTATTTAATGACATATACACCATGTCAGGAAAAAAGGTGCCACTGTATTTATGCCTCTAACTTTTCCAAATACTGACCGATTTTCAAAATTCTTTTGCCAACAGACTTAGCAGTGAATATGTAGTAGTAAATCAACAATAAAATATCCCACCATACCTCAAACACATCGCTACACTACCTTGTGAAATATTAATGTCAAAAAACAGTAACATCCTGAAACACGTACGGTGATTAACGATGCATCACAAGGCAGTGTAGAAACATGATTCATGTCAGTTGGACCGTTTACTAATGCTTTGTTATAAATTTACTGCTGAGTCTACCTTGAAAGCATTTTTAAAATCAGTCGATACCTGGCGAGGTTATGGGTAAAAAAGTTGATTGCCTTAATCACCATGTGCGCCAGGCACTATCTTGCTGAAAGATGGAGAACGTGCATAAGGTCTAACGTATGGCGGGCAGGAACTGTTATAACAGCAACATGCTACGATAAAAAACCTCAATAACTTTGATTCTGTGATTGATAAGTATCAAACTGGTGTTTTTCACCACTTGTGACTCTCCGACTGATGCCATCAGTGACTGTCTCAACGTTGTGTGCACAGATGTTTTGTGGAGATGCCTTTCTTCTTGGTGCTGCAGTTGCATACAGTTGATGATTCTTTGGGGTTTTCGGCGTCAGCACTGTAAATGTCTTTTTTTTGTCAGTGAACAAAACTGTGCTGACATCACTGGATAAATATTTTTCAGCAACTGTTTCGAATAAATGAGTTCTACATAATACTTCGCTCCACACAGCTCTGGAGCATGGCAGTTTTTAGCATAAACATTTTACAAGGTAGTGTAGCGACGCATTTGAAGTGTGATGGTATATTTTATTATTGCTTTACTAAATATCACTGCTAAGTCTGCCGGTGAAAGAATTTTGAAAATTGGTCAGTACTGGGAAAAGTCAGAGGCAAAAATATAGTGGCAACCTTTTTTCTGGACATGGTGTATTTACTAGCATTCAAGTTTACACGTCTATATGGGCTTTGAACTTGGATAAAGTGAGAAACCTACTTTTTCCATTTGCCATTTTGTTTTTAGCTGAAACTGCTTCACTTTTGCCACAAATAGACAGTAAACATTTTTACTTTTAAAACAGAAACAAAGATCGTTTCAAGTCAGTGTCAATCACTTTAAGCAGATGATTATTAAGCCAGTTGAATGAAATACCAATGCGGCAATATGTATACGAGTTGTTGACTGCGGAATGAACTCTGCAAGCATTTCACTGCCGATGTCCACACCAAGCAGTATAGTCGTTAACAAGAAGAGTAGTGCCAACATGCCGTACACAATTGTGTCCTGCACAATCATCACATCACACTAAACTGTATGCTTACATACTCATGCAAGTTATTACAAAGATGGGTAATGGAGTAATGTCCCTTACCACTGAGTCATTTTGTGGATGAAAAAAATGATAATGTCCAGTGCATGATTTTCCACGGCGGCATCGGGAAAGGCATGAGCCAAATATGCTCAAAAAGAAATGAAAAGTGGGACAGCTGAGAACATGGCAAGTGCGAGCCCATAACAAGAGTCTGGGGGCTCAGCCCCCAGTGGGAACCGAGGGCAGAGCCTATCTGAAACTGAATAAGTTTTAGTTAGCAGTCACCCAAAAGAGACAAATCTGCCATATTCCAAATAATTTGGACAAGAAACTCAGCTGTCGCCAAGAGACCAAAGCAGTGATTTATGTCAGTTAAAATCACAATAACATCACTTGACTCACTTCCACCAAGTATAACGAAGTAACAATAATGAAACCGCTGTAACTTCAGACAAAGCCGAATTTGTCACATGTTGAAGTTGACTACACTAATACTTTTATGCCATATTCTACATTCTATGCTAGATTAAAAACGCCTACTCCTGTGTAAAATATTATGACTTATTGCCAAAAAGTGGAACAGCTCAAGCCTATTTGAGCATCCCACTGTTAAAAGTGGGATGGCCCAAGCCATCCCAGTGAGATATGTTCCGACGCCTATGCATTTCCCGGAATCTTTGCAGAACTGTCACTCATGTTGCATTGCACGTCATTGATACATTATTGTTGGTGCTACCACTGCACTATAAACATCATTGCATTTTGTACAAAAATGTTCTCAATGATTTACTGAACAACTTGTGACATACAGATGGATAGACACACAATGACAGCATATACCATGCTAGCATAGCATCGAGCGGTAAAAATCCTTAAAATAGGCAATGCAAGGCCTGCAACACTACTAAACACCAGTGTAGCCCCCAAACGTGAAGTTAGCAACAAACAATTTTTGTCTGACAATATTTATACCTGACACTTCCCTGAATTCTGTAAATTCCCTGAACTGTTGCAGACAGCTCTCAAATTCCCTGACATTTCCAGGGTTTTCAAGTGGTTACCTGGTACTAAATGACTCCACGACAACAACATGAATATTTCAAACTAGCCGCAACTAACAATCATAAAGACGACTGCAGTAGCAGTTTTAATTGCTCAAGAAATTCTGAGAGAGAAAAACTTACAAACAGCTGCCAATTAACGGGAAAAATAGACACTGTGCTAGACACATGCAGTCCAATGATAAAAATGCTGATGAGGAGACTCATGATGCAGGTAAATACGATGAGCCGAATATGCCATGCATATGGCAAACTCAGGTAATCACCTTCATGTGTACCACCAGACACAGCCAGCACAAGGTAGAGAAATACAAACACCTGACAAACAGCATGAGATTACATTCCATCATTGCTACCTTGAATATAATTATCCCAATATGCTGGTAAAAATTTCATAAGCACTTTACTCCTAAATCAAAACAAAGACTCTAATAAACACGGCAACTGCAATGCTATTATTACAACACAATTCTTACCACAAAAGTAACTAGAGCTTTTGTTAATGAAAAAAAAAACAAAAAGCATACTGTTCTTGCATCTAATAAGCACAGATGTTAATCACCAATTTGGAACCAATCAAAATAAAACTAACACTCCTTGACGTTTTTTAAACTTAAAAAATGCAGTCTAAATCACATTCCCAATCTCTAACACACTGCCATGCTTGCTCTAACAGTAACCACAATTCAATTACAAACAGACAAATCTCGATGCTTCAAACCATACACTAAGCCTAAATACAGCACTGCTGAAATGAATAAAAGCAACCTACCACATGAAGTAGTCGTAAAATCCCATCATTAGATTTCACATAAGCACTGTTGTATTTTATAATAATTGCATAACTGGTGTCAGTCCCAGATGACAATTTCGGATTCTGAGCTATAGTAGCTTGAGGATCACCAGATGTGCCATATTCCATTTGGCTAGAAACAGTAGGCTCAGACTCCATAGCACCTGCTTTCACTTCTGTGGCTAATAACACAATTGAATACCTGTCCAGTAAAAATTGTCTGCATTAATACATTAACAAAATTTCTACTTAATTTGCAAATTGCTACTAAGTTTCAAAATAGTGTCGAGGCTATCATAATGCTGACAAAGAAACATACACTACTACACGTCAAAATTTGTCACTAGGCAGTACCACAACTTCCATGCAAATGCTCCGGAAATTCGTCAAAACAGAAAAAAATAGATGCAAAGCTAGCGTGAAGACCTTCTGCCATTCAAAGTGAGGTAAAAGTCAACTTTAAAACCAGTATTTCATTGCAGGCACTGCAGATTTGCACCCATATAAATATCTATTGTAAAAAAGTGGACAACAGTGGTAAGCTTGTGCTGACACAAATGCTCTCAAGCCGTGCAATTTAAAAAAAAAGTTTTGACAAAACAGTACGGGAAGGGTTGCACCATGATCAAGAATTACTCAATGCCACCAGATGAATCCGATGTGGAGAATCAAATTTAATCCTGCAAATGTTCTTATTAAGTTGCACTGTTGCACATAGTAGTGATTTGTAGCTCGCATATAACCGGACAATTTTTGGCTCAATTTTGACATTTAAGTTGTGGGGGTCGACTCATACACGGGTCATACCACACAGCCAGAGTCAACAGTGAGCATGATGGCTATCTGTCAGCGACGCTCACTTTGTGTGTGTGTCGCACACAGCGTGGACCATTAGTAGGTCACTGGGGCTACGTGGATGCATGGGGGACAGCACGTTGGCGGGATTCTAAATGACCACACAGATTTGTGCTGCTGCTGCATAGCCAGCCATTGTAACTTGACGCGTGATGTAGCTTGCAGTAGGCATATGACGTCTGCTTACAATAAAATCTGTCACGCTGGATAGCGTACATGTTCCTATCATCATTGTTGTGAACTCGCTGAGTCGCTGACACTCACGCATTGTCAAGGCCTTGATCCAGGGTACACGTTCGTCACTGATTTTTGTTTCCGGCTTATATGCGGGTCACTAATTTTTGCTAGATTTTAGGCTGTAGGAATGGGGGTCGGCTTATATGCGGGACAGCTTATGCATGAGTATATACTGTAATTAAAAGCAATGAGTATGGCAACTATCAAACTTTACTCAGAGATAACTAAAAACAAACAAGCATGCTAACACACACACAGACACACACATTCACATTAACATCTATACATAGGTTGACAATGACGTAATTTGATCATTCCTACCTATGCCAGCTGTTCTGGCTGCCACAAAGCCCATGATGTATGGCAGGGAAATGTAAACAGTTTACAGCACTCAGTCAGATCGTTGATCTGGTGTTACCACTACACTTTCCTTTAACCGATCAATTCAATTTTATTTAAATAACATGACAAATCCTCACCACTTAACTTCACAAAGTACAACATCATGCCCTACAACATGGAGACCGTATCTTTACCATAGATGACTGTGACGTCACTTTACCCTATCTATATCATAACAGTGACAAAAATACAAAATAAAATGTGTAAATATCCAACTCATGCACTGCTTTTTATGTATTTCTTATCCATTGCGGTATTTCTGCCTGATCTATGGTGATCTGCGGTATTCAGGCTGACCCTTTACAGCAAGTTTCAGTTTCAGCCAGAGCAAGTGTTTACTGTCAGTCACGTTATATTCTACGAGGTGGTTCGTGACTTCGTGTTCCGACACTCAGAACTTTACTTTGAGTTCCAAGTGTCGAAACTATTACTTGTTCACCCACCAAAAGACTATACCCCTCTTTTCTTATATTACCCCAAAATAAACCCTTCCGACAGCTGAATGCACGTCAATGATATTATTCATCCATGTAACTATGAAAGTGTGCCTGAACATTCGTTTGCTACGCGAAAAATTTAACTTATTTTATATGTCAACTCTTATTTTATGGTGTTTCACTTTTAATCGTAAATCTGCGGTTATGATTTACTATATGGTTACGGCTAGTTATAGTTTTACAGCTATTTAGTTGTTGCTTATTATAGAGATTAAGACATTTCTTAATTAGTTTATTTCTTAACGATTTATTTCTTAATTACAGTTTAGTTGATACAAATAGTGTCATCTGGTGTATATTCACGAAGTGTCGGAACTCCAAAACGAGTTCCGGTTAGGGTTAGTGTTACTGTTACTGTTAGGGTTATGGTTAAGTTCCGACACTCGGAACTCATTTTAACTGGAACCGCAGCGTATATTTTAAATACTCTAGAAGAGCTCTTTTAGACAGTACCGTTTCTTCGTGATCTGCTTTCGTACTGATGCAAGTCAGATGTCACGTCACACATCTCAATCCATTCCAAGTCTTGCACATGATGCAACTCTATCATGTAAAATTGCCGTCAATAAACTAATCCACTGACATGCAACTGAAACATACAAATTATCATAATAACATTTATGTATGTACACAAAATAAACACTCTCGCATAGAATATTTATCTATTTTAGGGCTGGTACCGATTACAAAATTAATTATAATCGACTTTGGAATTGAACTCAGATGATTTGTTTCTTACTGTAGCAACGAATGCAAGTCAGCAAATATTGGAATCTTACGGAGCACGCGAAGGGACATACGGAGAAAAAATTATCTCGTGCGCACGAGGTAGCATGTCGTGGGAACGAGATGCTATCTCGTTCCCACGAGATGCTACTTCGTGCGCACGAGATATAAATTTCTCTGCATGTCCCTGGAAATTTGACAAATGCATATTCAGAAGTTACGTTCATCAAACAGACACAAATGAACAAGAAGGGATAGGTGGACTGGACTCCCATTCTACGCATACCATCCCACTAATCAGGTTAGAACGACATTCTAGTTCAAAATTCAACTTCCCAATTTGATCGTGTTACTTTTATCAGTGACGCTTTGTTGTTTGTAAAAAAAACCGTATGCCAATCTAGCATCCGCTGTGCAAAGCTTCTGATATCACGAATAAATGAATGACTGCCTTGTGTACAGAACCATTAATTCAGTCAAAGATCAACTCCAACTCCAACGTGACCTTGATTCGTTGACCGAATGGGCTTCTTGCTGGGGCATGAGTTTCAACCCATCCAAATGTACCATCATTACCATCTCCCGCTCCAATTCTCCGTTACATAAATTCTACACGCTTTATGGTGTAGTCCTGCAGCACGTCAGTGAAGCCAGGTACCTGGCTGTCTTACTGAGTGACGACTTGCAGTGGTCGAAGCACGTCCAGCATATCACAGCCAAGGCCAACAGCATGCTGGGTCTTCTACGGCGCAATCTTCATCACTGCCCAGAAAACGGAGAGAACTTGCCTACATCTCACTTGTTCGGTCTCGCTTGGAATACTGTGCAGCTGTGTGGGATCCACACAAAATCACTGACCAACTTGCACTGGAGTCC
>Ga0209363_1001960_pt1 | contig 10445 bp, 7 predicted proteins | sample WorMetexBAHAMAS3_FD_187385 | JGI IMG/M metagenome (GOLD analysis project Ga0209363, IMG submission 187385) | Marine gutless worms symbiont microbial communities from Max Planck institute for Marine Microbiology, Germany - Inanidrilus exumae... | ecosystem: Host-associated > Annelida > Digestive... | reverse complement strand
GCTTTACTTCGCTCAACGGCTTGATTTGTTTACATAGTGTGTTAGACAAAGCCGGCTCTCAGTCGGTTTTCAAACGCACTTAAAATCCTCGCATTTTCATTCATTCATTCAGCTATAGGCCTACACTCACAACTACCCAACCTTCACACCTTCATAACCTCATAGCTGTTCAACGCCCTCGCAGTAAGTTTCTTATGTGGTTTTGTTCCTTTAACATAAATAACATGAATCAATCAATTTATTAAAATACACACATCAAACATGAGGTCAAAACTGAGGAAATCGCTGAAAAATATTGGTGTGATCTTCGGCAGCAGACATCTCGTTCCAATAACGGCTTAGTTTCTCTCTTTTCTCGACTGTCTTTGTTGTAAGTTCTGCACTGTGTTCTGTGTGTTTTTTTATACGTATAGCCTAGGCATAGTTACTGTGGGCTCTGGTTGCCTGATACAAATAAAGATTGATTGATTGATTGATTAAACAATGAGTGTATCAGATTTCTTGGCGGGCCTCCAAGTTCTATGTGCCCGTGTGTTTCTCTAGGGTTGCAAACGCCAGGCGCGCGGTTGCTGCTGCTGTCTGCGTCTCTGAAAGGATGCGATGATTTACTGCGATGTCGGAAGAGACTAGGACATGAAATTTGTTAATGGTCGTCATCAGACGTCCTGATACAAACGCGTTGTCGCCGCCGCCGCTGGCCGATCGTCCAATTACTTCCGGTAGAGATTAGCAGACCGGACATTTTGCAGCGTATCTTATCGCGATGTATGTGACATCATCATCCGGTATCTACTCGTACACTCGTTCTCAACATTCCGTTCTCGCAACTCGACGTTTACCTACTCATTATAGGCCTAGGGCCTTCAGCGACGCACGTGATGGTCATACAGTGTGTCGTGTAGCGATTAAATTTAGCCTAATAATTTGAATTTAAAGTCGTTACCTGTTAATCCACTGTAGTTCCACGGATGCCTGCTGTCAATAGTATCCGTTGACTGAAAAGGAAACTGTCAAAAATGGCAACAGTGGCTGCGACCTTGAAATGACCTTGGACTTAGCACGAATACGATATCTCAAAAACTGTGTCGGTGTGGGTCTCCGTCTTGGTAGAGTGCCTTGTTCTTCTGCAGTAATTGTTATGCGTGTCACAGTTACCCACGTCGGCGGCAGTCGCGAGGGTAGGTTTTCGTCTGTCTGTCTGTCTGTCTGTCTGTTTGTCCTCACCAATATGATATCTCAAAGACCGATGCAGCTAGGATCACCAAACGTGACACACAGCTGTCCCGCGATGAGTCCGGGAAACCCATTTATTTGGGGGCCAAAAGGTCACAGGTCAAGGTCACGAGTCACAAAAAACTGTGCCGGCGTAGGTCTTTGCACTCCGCGAGTGCTGGCTTCTTCTAGTTATTCCAGTTTCCAGATATGGTCCTAGTGGCCCCTGCGCGGGCTTCGACCATAGCCCCAATTTATGCCTCATAATTGTGAGAAAAAATGTTCGGAACTGTTTGCGTCTCGAATGGCCTCACAGTGCCATTTTTACCGCGCAACGCTATGATAGCACGGTTTATTCTGCAGTGACTGTGTGACTTCGTCCGTCTATCTGTTCCGTCCGTTCGTCCAACACAAGCCAATGTTCTATCAAACGCGGCTGAAACACAGGCCTATCATCACGCCACCAACACGATGTGATAGCCCAGGTACTCTAGTTTTTTTCTGATACCAAAAACCTTGGTGAAATTCCACTGGGGTCAACCCTAACGGAGGTACCAAATACAAGTGTGGCAAGAAAATAACTCGCCATATCTCGGAAACGGTGCAGGATAGGAACACGGTTACTATGAAACGTGAATATAAATCCCCGTAATGTAGGTTTGGGCGTGGCAGACGGGGGAATTTTCGGAAATATTTGGACAGGCCCGTACGAAGAAATGTAAACATTTTGCTGCAGTTACAGTCGGATCGTCGATCTGGCGCTAGCAGCAAGCTTTTCTTAAATAACGTGACAAATCTTGACCAGTTAACTTCCCACAGTAGGACATCATGCTTCAACCTATCCATATACCAAACCAAACCACGGATAACGAACATCAGTTTTGCAGTGCAGATTTATCGTGGCGAGTACTAGCGTAACCATCATAGATTACACCGAAAACTGCATAAGCGTTGCCGACTGGTCTATTGCAACGCTACACTGACAGCTGATCATGATGTTTAGTCGAAAGAGGCTATATACATTCATCTCACCAATCAGCAAAGGCATCGAATTGATGCCTTCTTGAAACGAGCACGAAAGTCTCTGAGTTTACTGAGGCACTAGGCCTATATAGTATTGAAGACTTGTTAGAGAAGGCTGATACTAGACTCTTTAGGCGTATGCAAAACCCTGCTCATTGCCTTTATCGTATATCCTACCTCATCTCATCGGCTCTTTTTGAGAAAAATAGGGCTTACATTTACCCTTTCGCACTTGTCCCCCGTTGCAGTTTTAAGTTTGTATAATTGTCTGTGTTTTTGTGTTTCACATTATGTGCTGTGTTTTACTTATACAAGTTCTTATGTGTGGATCACATTTGATGAGTAGGCCTAATAATAAAAGATTTATACTTACTAACTTGCTTACTTAGCGTGGAACAATTTGTCACTTCTTGGCAGCCGTCTGTCGTTGAACCTTTCAAACGGAAGCTGAAAAGTCGTATCCTCGCCGTCTTTCTTCGTTAATCTTCGGGCAACAGTGAACACCGCCGGTGTCGCTGCAGGTGTTTCTGTGGTCTCAGCACCGTTATGCCGCGTTCACACCTGATCCGGCGCCTCAACGCAACGCAACGCAACAGAAGACAACGCACGGCGCCGCGCGTTGTCTTGCGTTTGTCGTTTGTTGTGTGCTTGTTGTGGACGTATGCTAATGTATGCGAACTGCACTGTGGTTCAAAAAACGCCCCCTAACTCACATGACAGTAGTTTCTACAAATGTGGACCGACTTCTATAATATTTGGCACACGGTATACTGAGTTTGTTTGTAACATAATAATTGATTTACCCACCTCACCAGTCACCAGTCACCTACGTGTGTGAGTAGATTCTTAACGGCACCATCAGCACAGAGTAGGCTATTCGATGCCAGTATACGTTAAAACCAATACAATAAATTAATTAAAAACAAAAGGTAACAACAAATATTAGGTATTAGTCACCTACGTACTGCTGCTACACTATTTAGGAAAACATTAATTGTTGTATTGAGCAAGACAGTGCGCTAGCACACTGTGCACGTCAGATGATCGAGCTCCTTCAGCGTGAAACAAAATCCATTCCTTCGCACTTCTGGCCCCCGAATAGTCCTGAATGGCAAGATGCAGGAGCATGTATATCAGACGCCAATTCGAGATATACCGATCTGAGACAGTGCTTGATCGACACATGGTATAGCTTGTCGTAGAGCATTGTGGACGATGCTATTGACGAATGGAGGAAAAGACTCCAGGCCTATGTGAATGAAAAAGGAGGACATTTTGAACACTTGCTGTAGTAATTGAACTCGGACTCGTTGTGTAGATAAACGGGATGTTGTTTTAGACTGTGCAACTGTAATGTGCAACTTTGGTTGATATGACTGAAAGTTGTCATTATGCACTTGACTTGTTTCCAAGGTAATGTAGCAGCAGTGCGTAGGTGAGGTGGGTAAATCAGTGGCAGTTAACTTAATTTAACTCAATACACTGTGTGCGAAATATTATAGAAATCGGTTAACAATTTTGTAGAAACTACAGTCATATAAATAAGGTGGTGGGGGACATTTTTTAACCAGTGTAGGCCTCGTATATATGCAAGAAAATGACTAACGATAACAACGCGTGTGATTCGATTGCTACCGATGCTCAAATAGCCTTGTTTACCGTGCACGTATGCCAGTGATGGGCGAATGTTAACTTCAAAAATAACTTTTATTTAAGTACTTATTAATACAATCATTTCTCACGCCATATGTAAATTTGTCACATCAACAGTTCGGTTGCGGCACGCGTGGCACCGGATCCGCCGACACTGAGCTTATTTAACGTGTCCGATTAACAGTGCAACTTTATACAACCTTCCTGACTTATTCACTTTCTTACTTACTTATTTAAGTGCTGCTTATGTAGAATATAGCTTCTGTCTCTGTCTGCTCAACTTGATATTGAGAAACTTGGGTAAATTAAAGTTGGATAAAGATGGTATAAATATGGCGAATTATAAGGCAATCCATTTCATAGATATGAGAAATATTTTTGAAACATTTATAAAGACGTTTATGAAATTAATAAAAAGAAAAATATTCGTAAATGTTGATAAAATATTGCTGTTGAAACTACGAAAATGATTCACAGAATAAAACTATAGGCACACATAATAAGCAAAGTTATAGTCTTATAGAAGCGGAGGAAGCCTTGGATAATTTTGCCTGCATGCTTTGAATAAAATCTTATGCAATGTGATTTCAATTTTCGTAAGTTTAGTGCTTTTTTAATTAACAGACCGTTGAAAAAATATCTTTATTAACGCGTTTTGTTTTAAAATTACGAAATGAAATGAACGTTTTGGCATGCATGATCCGTTTGGTTTCTGGACAAAAATGTTCAGAAGCCGTGCTCTGTGACGCTACGTGAGTCTGAGATAGCATTCGTTAGAACTACACTGAAGACAGTTGAACTCGATGGCGCTGCTGCAGCTGGTCACTGCTGGTCAGTGAGTGGTCAGCACCGAGCCGCCTACAGTGACAGCGGTCATTCGGCGTCAGTCGTGGCCACAGCAAGCGTCGCGCAGTCAAAACAGTCGGACAGTCGCTACTCGTATTGTCGTCTTTCAGCTCCGGTTTAGAGGACAGTTCAGAGTGAGAACGCTGAGGAGAAACAGGACCGTTACTGACATTTTAACGACTCTTGTACGCCACTGGGCTGAATGTAAGCTTTGTCACGTTGTAAAACTGTCGTCACTTTATATCGTCTTTTCCGGAATGTTAATTAGATCTATAAAGTTAACTTTGTTACTACAGCGTTACGGACCGTTTCTTCTGAGCTACTCGGTTTTTAGATCGACTCTTCGGAGTCGACCTAATAAAGTGGGTCTCAAATGCTCTCCCGGAGCCGCCCGTCCTTCTTTCCATACGTCCGTCCGTCCACAAAAAGTTTCTTCGATTTCAATGAAATTTGGCATGGTAGAGGTCGATGAGTGATGCACGATGGTATGCAGTATGGCCCGATTAAAGGTCAAGGTCACGAGTCCTTGAAAGTTGGAAATTCTTTTATTTTCAAAAGCTATCTCCTCCGCCATTTACAATGGAAGCTGGCAACTGGCCACTGATTCTCAAACTAGGGCACAATCTACTGAAATAGCTTTGTGCAAACGTTTTGTTAAAAATACTGTTGACGAACTGGCTACTGTGCATGAATATATACGTGTGATGACTATACCTCGTATATCTAGTTAAGTTAGTTAGTTTGTTTTATTTTTCATTAGTTGTCTACCATGTTCGGTGAATAAAGATGATTATAATATCTAAATTTGATCGGGCCGGATTTTCGATATTTGTCAATTTTTTGTGTCACGTGACTTTCAACTTGGCAGAAACGTCAGCTTCGAAGAGTCGACCGTCAGTCCCGCACGGGGCTAATTTATTTTTTTTTAGTTTTTTTTCATTTTTAATTTTTGGTGCCGTGCGCTATATTAAGCTGGCCCTCCCGTCAGCTTTGAGCGCACGTAAATATACCATATCGTACCGTATCTTATCGTACATCGGCGCACCCGGTATCGAGTGCTGCTACTCTAACCTAGTCTCGTCAATCTCTGACAACCCCGAGCGCCTCTGCTAAACAAACTCTTACACCGTAAATCCTCTTCATTCTTACCTTCCTGTACTCCAGGTATCTCTCTCGCCCCGTGCGCTTTGCTCCCTTCCTCACAGACAAAATATCCAACCCTCGTCTGTCTCTTTCTAGCAACCCCACTACATCATCTCCACACTCGCCGGCCTCTTCTTCTTGTCCTAACAAGCAATCTGAGTCTGATCCTATCTCACTTGGCTTCTTAAGGAATGCGCATCTGTTCTTGTCCGTACAATATCACTAACATCGTCAACTTTGCTCTCACTTCGTGGTCAGTTTCACCCATTCTCAAAGAATATGTCATTTTTCTACTGCTTAAGAAGCCTGCCTTAGTCTATTTAGTCTACTCTCTAACTATCGCTCAATCTCTATTTTTTCTGTTATATCTAAAATAACAGAAAGCGTTGTTAAATCCAGCCTCATTGATCACCTCACTTCCAGCAAACTACTTAATCCTCACCAGTCTGCCTACTGTAAACATTATTCCATCGAAACTGCTCTGCTGTACATTCACGATCATCTCATCAAATCAATAGGATCACAAAAAGTAACACTCCTTTGCCTTCAACCTGTTCCACAAATCCTACCCCCGTAGTTTCGCTTCTTCCTGTCGGGCTGCCTTCACGAACTATTGCCCCGACCCTTTCATCTGAGCTACTCGGTTATTGTTTTTTAGTTTTCCTTATTTATTCGTTTCAGTGCCGTGCGCTAGATTACTCTGGCCATTTAGTCTGCTTTTGAGCGCATCGTGTCGTATCGTATCCTATCGTATGATATCGTATTTTGTCCCATTTCAAGCTGTAATGAGACACTTGAAAGCTTTTTTTTCTGAAAATGTTGTTGAATATTTCACAAAATATTTATGTGAAGATCGGATTATAACGTCGCTCTGAAAATTTATTTCATTAACGGCTATACGAAGTGCATTTGTCCAGTGTGAGCATGGTGCTGGCAGTTCTGCAAACTGACGTCACGGTCGACATGCTGAACGTTACGTCAGAGGTCACGTGGCCTGACAATGTGACCGGAAGTGACTCGGTCACGGCCGCGAGCTCGACGGCGCGCTGGGATGGCTACGTGGACGGCGGGTGGGCGGTGCTGGTGACGGCGGTGATGGGACTGCTGGCGGCGTGCGTCAGTCTGGCGACGGTCGGCGGCAACCTGGTCGTGCTGCTCTCGTTCGTCCTTCAGAGCTCGCTGCGTCAGTCGTCCAACTACTTCATCGCGTCGCTGGCCGTCAGCGACCTCATCATCGGCGCCATCTCGATGCCGTTCTACACGGTCTACCTGCTCGCCGGACAGCGCTGGGTGCTCGGAAAACTGTTCTGCGACCTCTGGCTCTCGCTCGACTTCACCGTCTGCCTCTGCTCCATCTACACCGTCTTCTGCATCACCATCGACCGTTTCTGCTCCGTCGTGTTGCCGGCGCGCTACCGCAAGTGGCGCACCAACCGCAAGGTACACACACAGACTACCATCCTCCAGTGTTGAGACGATTTAAATTAAATGATTTATAAATCGCCATTTAAATCATTTCCTATGACTTACGATTTTGATTTAAATCAATTTTTTAGCCGTGATTAGTGATTTTGACTTTAATCAAATTTTTAAAAATTTTGATTTATTATAATCCTTTAAAATCAAAATCGTTATTTTGGAACTCCTTGGCATTTTACTAAAGAAGAGTTTGTAAATACATCGTAATTTCGGAAGCCGCCGTTCTGCAGCTGTCACTGTGGCGCTGGTGCATTTAGCATGTTCACTTGGTTGTATTGCTTACTTGTTGGCAGTTGTTGCCATGGCAGTAGTATTGACAGCTGCTACGTTGAAACTGTAACGTTCTACAGTGCAATAGTGATTTCGTCCCTTTGTAATGTCTTACGATATTTTCTTACTTAGTGAAGATTTATTGATTTAAATCATTCTGGAGGCATTGAGTTTGATTTGATTTATAAATCATTTGTTCATGGGTGATTTAGGATTTTGAAATTTGAATTAAATAAAAAAACTCAGTGATCAGTTACAACACTGCCATCTTCACCACGATAGTTGAGGCCCCGTACGGGTCCCGGGGGTTGGGGGTAAGGAATAGACCAATGATATTTTACACCCCTCTAATACCACCTAACACCCTCCAGTTTAGGGACCACACCCCAACTGTCCGAGGGGAGGGATGGAAAGGGATAGGACCCCAAGCGTTGGTTCACATCCCCCAAGTTCGAAATCCTAAAACCAGCCTGGAATAGACCCGGTCCTTTTCCAGGCGGACAGCGTACAAGGCGACCAAACCTGGCTTTAGTTTTTAGGACGCATCACATGCATTGCATAAGATGCGGGCCATTGCTACAGACGGAGTAGCGTAGTCGGCCTGTCTGTGTGTCTGTCTGTCTCTGTGTTTCTCTGTTGGTCACGTTCATGAGCTCTGCAAAAACGGCTGAACCGATCGAGATGCCATTTGGAGGCTGATTTCGATAGTCACAAGGAATCGTGTTAGATGGGTCCAGATCCCCAAAGGTAAAGGGCACTTTTTGGGGGTTATCCGGCCCATTGAAAAGCATGGAGAGACTCTGGGGTGAGCAGTGCCAAAATGGCTGAACTGATCGAGATGCCGTTTGAGGGGTTGACTCTTGTGGGACCAGGAACCACGTGGATCGATTCACATATAATACGTGGTTCCTGGTCAATAACCAAGATCGGACGAACCCATTCGCAGCCGGAAGGGGTAACAAGTTGGCGACGCGGCCTTTCGTCACAGCTGTTTGACCACTTCTTAAAGTTCATTTTGTGTTACAGTATATTTTCAGCTTTATTGGTGCATGGCTGCTTTTGTTGTATTAAGTTTTAGTTCCTTCACTACTAGGCCGCCCTATGCTAAGTTATGGGCTCGAAAGAACGCCTCTTAAATAACTTTTGGGACGCGAAATCTTAATCAATCAACATGCCTAAAATTAGTACAAATTTTCCATTTTCCCTGCCTTTTCAGTCTCCTACCTCTCTTCTCTTCGCTATAGGCCTTTATCACTTCTTTCCATGTTCCGCTTTCTTTATCTCTTTTCCCCTTTCCCTCCTCTCTATTTTCTTCTTCTGCATTGGGCGCCGATGAACCGCCGAGCAAAATCTGACGCTGCTAGCTTTATCCTCGGCGCCGCAGATAAATCCGTATCTGTACAAACAAACAAACAAACAAATTAACGCACGCACACTCAAAAGCAATAAACGATATATCCACACCTTGCCCATCGGCATGTGTGGATAATAAAGTTAATGAGTATCAAACGATTTGTCTCTTTAGCCTAATGCCCTTTATTACATTTTAGGTCTTGCACAGCACTGAAAATCCACGCCGGTAACGCTTTTGTATTGTAGCGTAAACAGACATTTTAATTTAATTTATTTTTGGAATAATAAATTTTAGAAATGGTCATATGTAAACACACTATAAGATAGTCGAAGCACCAGAGCGGTCTTCAGTCTCAAAGAAAGTCTACAGCTGCAGCGCCGTGGGCGCAACTATGCCGCAATTAAAACTCAATCTTTGGGATACTTCACGACGAGATGTGCCGATTAATTACCAAACAAGACAAGACCGGAAGACAACACGTCCGTGCAGTGAACGGCAACTAGGAACGACCTCGCCCATTTGTCGATCCGGCAGACGCCAGACGGATTCCCATGTCGGTTTCGGAAGTGGCAACGTTAATTTAGTTCGTGCTAAGCCTATATACAGGTGACCATGGACAAATGGACGTAGCCGGCTGGATGGACTGACAGTGAGAAAGCTTGCCTAGAAGTTGAATGGCCCCTTGGGCGACATTCATCTTCAGGGAAAGCTTTATCTCATTGTCCCCGTTGTTGAACGGTCTGCTGTAATACTCGTAGTACTCCCTCGAATGACGCAATGCGTGCCTCGCGCGTTGTCCGCCTGTTAAACTATGGAAAACAAACTGTACCCGATCGAGGATCGAGGTCAGACCGATCGCGTTACCACGCCGTCCGCCATCTTGTATTTTTAAAAGTTTGATATTTTGACTGCCGTTGCGGTTCGGATGGTCAATATGCGTCACCATGCCAAATTTCTCCGTTGCGGGGAATATGGCCATTTTTCGATTGTGCTTTTTTGGGTTTTTGGGGGGCTTACCTTGACATATGACCGTGACTTCCAATCCCGAGTAGTCATGACTCATGACCCATACACGTGCAAAAAATCGAGGTCAAGATAGAGTGGAAACAAACGGACGGGCGGACAGACGGACGGGCATGAGCGAAAAACATTACCTTTCCCCCTAACGCTGTCAGTAAGGAGCAATGAATCTGCAGGTGATGTTGATGATTGCACTGACGTGGTTGATACCTGCCGGCGTGTTCTTCCCGTCCATCATCGGATGGCAGTACTTCGTTGGCGTTCGGACTGTTCCGGCTGAACGATGCTACGTGCAGTATATGGACAACGCCGTCTTCAACTTCATCCTGCAGGTGCTTGCAATGAAATAATGTCTACGTCAGTTAACTCAGCTTCTGTTATATTCTCTATGACATCGAACCAGCGGTTAAAGTGAGGGGTGGCTTTAGGGTGGCTCTGCCTAACC
>Ga0209363_1001959_pt1 | contig 10446 bp, 8 predicted proteins | sample WorMetexBAHAMAS3_FD_187385 | JGI IMG/M metagenome (GOLD analysis project Ga0209363, IMG submission 187385) | Marine gutless worms symbiont microbial communities from Max Planck institute for Marine Microbiology, Germany - Inanidrilus exumae... | ecosystem: Host-associated > Annelida > Digestive... | reverse complement strand
ATCGCCTCGAAGTCGAGAAGCGCATCGAGCTTGCGCACCAGATGGTTCGCCGGAACTTGGTCCTCGAGCCGGAACTCGTAGAACAGCCGCTCTTGACCCGGTTCCAGCCGACCCATCATCGTCCGCCTCCATCGCGACAAAATCCACCGCGACGGAATCACGCCTGAGCACACGGCACAACAAGCCTTTTTCAACAGTCTCGGCCAAGACGCTTCATCATCGGGATGGTGAAGTTCCCGGTCATCGCCACGTTGCTGACCGAGGAGCCGGTAATAGACCCCATGATCGCCGACGCGATCACCGAAATCTTGGCCGGGCCGCCGCTGAAACGGCCGCCGATGCTCTTCGCCAGATCGACAAACGTCTGCGAGGCGCCCGTGCCGATCATCAGTCCGCTGAAAGCGACGAAGAGGACGAGGATGGACACGAAGATGTCCATCAGGATGCCCCAGATACCGTCCGTGGAGAGGTAAAGCGTCTCGATGAGGAAGTCGGCCTGCACCCCACCGTGGCCGAACCGACCGGGCAGTTGGTCGCCGAACAGCGCATAGCCGGCAAACACGACGAACAGAATGGTGAACGCCCAGCCCAATATGCGCCGCGCGAGCTCCAGCAGCACGAGAACGAGCAGAACGCCAAAGAGCACGGCAGACGCTGAAGGCTCTTCGGCGCTCAGCATGTATTCCCAGTAATTGTGATAAGCATAAAAAAACTGGCGAGCCCGGCTGCCAGCAATCCAATATCCCTGGCAATATGAAACGGGTTGGAGTCCTTCCTTATCGTGGCGAAGTACCCCAGAAATATACAAATCCCCAAAATGATCGATCGATGCTGAATGTTTGGCAGTTGACCAACGACGGTCGTCCAGCAGACATATCCAATCAAAAACCGCAATCAAACAGCGATTGATGAAAATAAAATATGGGAATGATCTTGCATTCATTTCAAACGACTTCAGGGCATGATTTGGAGGTTTGGCTATGGGCCGTCTTCCGCTCGACGGGGAACACCGAGCGCGCCAAGGGCGCGCTCGACGTCGCGCCGTCTAGTTCACCTCGGGAGGAAGCAGTCGCTCGGGAACATCAAGCCCCTGCTCACGATAGAACCGTACCGCCCCCGCATGCAGCGGATAGGCCGATACCTCCAAGGTCTGCTTCAGGATTTCCCGGTTGCGAATGCCGCTGAGGGCTTTCCGCTGCTTGTCGATCCCGCTCCACATCCCTTTGGTGAGCTTGTAGGCCGTGTCTTCGCTCACGTCCGCGGAGGCGACGAACCCGATCCAGATGGCATGGGCCCAGAACTCCGGTGAGCCATCGACGATTCCCGCCGGCATCTTCACGAAATCCATCCACGGGATGCCCTTCTTGATGGCGGCCCGTTCCTCTTCGGTCCAACCGATGGGCCAGAGGGGCGTGGTCAGGTTCAGTTCCTCGGAGCCGGCATCCAGCTTGGGACTGCCGACGGCTTTCTGCCGCCCCAGGCAGCGACCGTTCTTGATGGCGTTGACCGCATCCTTCGAGTCCGACAGGTACAGTTTCGGCGTGTAGCCAAGTGCCCGGATGACCTTGATCATGTTCTTCTCTTGAGACGATCCGGTCATACCCGGGTGGAAGCATTTTCCGTTGAGCTCGCTGAAGCTCTCGATCCTGGCGTCCTTCCTCACCGTCACCAGCTGCATCGCCGGCAACGACCACCAAAGCACCCGAACCTTGTCGAAACCGTCCTCTTCCAGGTCGGCGATGAGGTCCGGTGAGATCCCCGCGAACACCAGGTCGCCCTTCTTCAACAGGGCCGCGTTCTTGGCAAACCCGCCCGTCGACAGGACGGTGACATTGATATCCGGATCGCTCTCGCTGATCGAGTTGGCGATGGCCGTGTAGTACGGATAGAAGCTGGACGTCGTCGTCGATCCGCCGAGGTTCAGCTGGATTTCCGCCGCCGACGCGCCCAGCGAAGCACCGAGTGTCAAACCAATCGTCACCGCGCCGACGCAGAGGTTTCTGGCAAGGGTGCTCATGGTGTCCTCCCGATATTCGTCTTGGACAAAACTATCCGGCACATGCCATAGTTTCGTCAATTTCAATTAATTCATGAAATAATGATGATATGGAAATTATAACAACGGGCCATGAACTGGAGCTTCCTTGACCTGCGGGCTTTCGTGATCCTGGCGGAAACGAATAGCTTCAAAACGGCCGCGACCCGGCTCGGCGTGACGCCTTCGGCGCTCACCAAGCGCGTTCAGCGCCTGGAGCAGGACATCGGCGCGGCCCTCTTCCACCGGACGACCCGTCAGGTCCGGTTGACCTCCGCCGGACAGGATTTCAGGCCGCTCGCCCGCCGACTGCTCGATGACCTGGAGGAATATCTGGCGACGATGACCAGCAGCGCGGGCGCTCGCCGCAGCGTCCTGACGGTAGCCTGTGTTCCGACTCTCCTGGGGTCGGTCCTGGCCCCGGCGCTGCGGGAGTTCAGCCTCGCCAACCCCGGCATCAAGGTTCGCATCTATGACGGCAGCTACGGCGAAGTGAACGAGCGAGTGATCTCGTCAGACGCTGATTTCGGGCTGAACTTCAGGATGAATCAGGGCAGCGAGCTGGAATTCATCGATCTGATGGAAGACCGGTTCGTGGTCGGATGCGCCAAATCCCACCCGCTATCGAAGCAGCAGGACATTTCCTGGCAGGACGTTTTTTCGCACCGCTACATCTTTATCTCACGGCACAGCGGTAATCGGCTCCTCATCGACCTCGCCCTGAAGGACTCAAAGCCGCGTCCGCAGCATTACTACGAGGTCGATACGCTGTCGGCTGCCCTGGACCTGATCGGTGCGGGGCTCGGCGTTTCCGTCCTGCCGGGGCTGTGTTTCGGCGGGAGCAAGGGGCGGCACATCGTCACTCGCCCGATCCGGGATCCGCTTGTTTCCAGGCAGATCGGGCTTATTCAACGGAACCCTGGAAGCCTCTCCGCCTCCGCCGCCGCACTGAAGGACATCATTCTGGACACCTGGCGGGAGGCACCGATCCCGTAGCCATTTGATCTAACAGGCTGCTAGACTACGCCGGGGGCTGGGCCAGGGATCGGGGAACTCTGTTATGCAACTGGAAAAGGTCGTTTTCGGTTTTTTCCTGATTCTGGCGCTGACCCTCAACGCCGGTTTCGTGTTCGGCGAGATCGAGGACCCCGCTCACCACAGTTCGGTGGAGTTTTTCTTCGTCGTCGTCGTCAACATCATTGCCACCATCCTCAAGCTCGGCGACCGCACGCAAATCGGCGCTCTGCTGCTGGCCAGCAGCCTCGTGGCTGTGCTGCAACTCATCGCCGCGGCGGCGGTGTGGACCTTTGCCGCTCACGTCGGTCCGGCAGGGGACCTCTCCGCCCAGGACACGGTGACCGTCGTCTCGCTCGCCGCAGGGGCGCTGGTGGCCAACGTGGTTTCGGTGACCGTGTTCGTCGCGGACACCCTGATGCTAAGGCGCTAGGGCCTGACCAATGGCGGGAACGACCGGTTCCCAGCGCGTTCCCTACATCGTTCTTCGGTTCATGCGGCGGCCTATCCTGGTGCTCGTCGTCGTCTACGCCACCTCGATGATCGGCTGGGCTGTCATCCCCGGCCCGGAAGGCTACCCCGAGCCGCTAAGCTTCTTTCACGCCTTCTATTTCCTGACCTACACCGCCACGACCACTGGCTTCGGCGAGATCCCGCATGCGTTCAGCGATGCGCAGAGGATGTGGAGCATCGTCTCGCTGTATGCCGGCGTGGTGGCCTGGCTGTACGCGCTCGGCGCCATCATCCACCTGTTCCAGAACCCGCATTTTCAGCGGGCGTTGGCCGAGCGGCGCTTCGCCAAGGACGTGGCCAAACTGGCGGAACCTTTCGTGATCGTCTGCGGGTTCGGCAACCGCGGCAGCCTGCTTACCCGCGGTCTAAGCGATGCCGGCGTACCGGCGGTTATCCTCGATTCCGAACCGGACCGCATCCACGCGGTGTATCTGCGCGACTACCGGGTCCCGACCCCGGCCCTGTGCGCCGACGCGCGGATTCCCGACCGGCTGATCGAGGCCGGATTGACGCACCGGCACTGCCGTTCCGTGGTGGCTCTGACCGCCGACGAGGAAGTCAACGCCAAGATCGCCATTGCCGCACGGCTAGTGAATCCGCGGGTCCGCGTCGTGGCGCAGCTCACCCAGCATATTTACGAGGAGACGCTGGCGACCCTCGGGCCGGATGTTCACATCGTCGATCCGTTCCAGACCTTCGCCCGCTATCTGGGCGCCACGATCCACAATCCGCTGGTCCACATGCTCAACGAATGGCTGATCGGTGCCCCCAAAGCCAACCTCGCCATGTACGCGGACGCGCCGGAGGGACGATGGATCCTCTGCGGCTACGGGCGCATGGGCCAGGCCATACACCAGGCCCTGGAAGCGCTCGAACTCGAGACTTTGGTCATCGATCCGACGTTCTCTCCCGACGAGGCGTCGGCCGGGCGGATTGCCGGTCGTGCCAACCAGCGAACCCTCCTTGAGGCCGGGATCCAGGACGCCGCTGGGATTGTCGTCGGCACCAACGCCGACTCCGACAATCTGGGGATCGCGCTGAACGCGCGCGCCCTGAACCCGGAGATTTTCGTCGTGGTGCGCCAGAACCGGCACCGTAACCAAGAGCTGTTTGAAGCGGCTCAGGCGGACCTTGTGGTCCAGCCGACCCTGGTGAGCGCCCGGCGCATCCTGTTCCTGCTGATCGCGCCGTTGCTGCGCGTCTTCTTCGAGAAGGTGCGGGAGAGCCAGACCCGCGACGACGCATTCGTCGTTGAGCTCATTCGAATCCTGAACGCGACGGTCGGCGGCACCGAGCCTCCACGCCTGTGGAGCGTCAAGGTCGACGCTACGAATACCCCCGCTCTCGCCGAACTCCTGGCCGAAGGAACAACGGTCAGCGTGGGCGATCTGGTTCGCGATCCCTGCCGGCGCGAGCATTCCCTCGCCTGCCTGCCGCTGGTGGTCAGCGACGGGGAATCGGCTGCCGTGATGCCGTCCATATCGCGCGCTATTGGAGACGGGGACGAGATCCTGTTCTGCGGCACAACACGGGCGCATCGCCTGCTGGACGCTTCGCTGCACAACGCGTACACGCTGCGTTACTTGGTCACCGGCCAAGATGTCTCGCGCAGCATGGTTCTGGCCTGGCTCGCAAAACGCCTTCGACCGCCGACGCCGGCGGGAGGCCAACCCGCGTCGGCGTGATCGGCCTGACGGCGCACAATGACCGAACGACCCGTGCGCCGCAGTGTCACCGAAGGCGCCCCGCCCACCTGCCACGCTATGAAAGCCGGGAATCTTTGCCTGGCCCACGTTGATGCTTGGGCGTTCCTGAGACGAACCCATCGATGAAACAGGTGGAACTGCGGGTCTTTTCCGGCCCGAGCATTCATTCGAAACGCGCCGCCGTGCGAATCGCCGTGGAAGCCGGCGGATTGCCGCAAGATGCCCGGAATCGGATCGCCGACCGGCTGCCGCAGACCGAGCCATGGGAAGCGGTAACCGCGATCCTCGATCAGGTCGGCGAAGATGGCTCGGAGATCGCCTGGGCGCACGCCCTTGGCGCGCTGGCCGTGCACTTCCAGGACGAACCACCGGAGGTCTTGCTCCGCCACTGGTCGGAACCGTCACCATACTCGGGCGTTCAGTACGTCATCGCCGAGACCGTCGAGCCGCGCGTCGGTCGGCGAGCCATGGCCTGGGCGTTCGAGATCGTCAGCCACGTCTTCGCTGACGACGGCCGGGACCAGGACCGTTCGGGGACCCTCCGGCTGGCCGAGCGCATGGACCTGTTCCACAAGGTCCGATCCGAGGTCCGCTATGACGCCAACACCCGGATGCTCGTGGATGCCGCTCGAGATCGGGGTATTCCCGTCGTCGAGCTGATGCCGAGCCGTGGGCTCCTGCTGTTCGGCCAGGGCCGGAAGCGCCAGCGCTACCTGAACGGGTTCGGTGACGCCACCGGTGCCATCGCCGGCCAAGCCGTTCGCGACTGGTCGCTGGCGGCGGACCTTCTGCGGCTTATGAGCGTGCCGGTACCGACTCATCGTGTGGTCCGGTCGGCGGCAGAGGCGGGCGCTGCGGCGCGCAACATCCGTTGCCCGGTGGTCTTGAAGCGTCCCATGCCCCAGGGCCGGCCCGCTGTGGAGGTGCGGCTGTCGTCGCCGGCAGACCTGCCCTCAGCGGCAAACCTGCTGGTTTCGGGTGAGCCGATGCTCGTGGAGCGATGGATCGACGGCGACGACTACATGCTGACCATCGCCGGCGGGCGCCTGGTGGCGGCAGCCCCGGATGTCGCCGAGGATCTGACCCCTGAAATAAGGCAAGCCGCCGAACGCGCGGCACGCGGAATCGGACTCGAGCAGGCCGTGCTCCATATCCGCACCCCGGACATCGCACGGCCGCTGTCAGAGACCGGTGGGGCGGTGGTGGCCGTCGAAGGCCCCCCCGACCTCGCGTCTCACGACGGCCCGTCGGTCGACGGCAGAGAGGACGCCGGCGCCGTCATCGATCACCTGTTTCCCGAGCCCGCCCGCGCCCGCATTCCCACGGTGGCGGTTACCGGCACCAACGGCAAGACCACCACCTGCCGCATGCTTCGTCACATCCTCCGCGCGGCCGGCTGCGCCGTCGGTACGGCGACCACCAACGAATTGACGATGGGTGATGAAACCCTGGCAACCGGCGAATGGTCGGGCATGGCCGGGGCCCTGAGGATCCTCCAGGACCCGGCTGTCGAGGCCGGCATCTTCGAGGTGGCCCGCCGCACGCTCCTGCGCTTGGGCACCGGCTGGGATGTCTGCGACGTGGGCATGATCACCAACGTCACCGACGATCACGTGGGACAGGACGGCATCGTCTCGCTCGAGCAGATCGCGACCATCAAGCGTCTGGTGGTCGAGCTCGCCACCAAGGCCACCGTGCTCAACGCCGATAACAGGTATTGCCGGGACATGGCAGGTCATGCCGCGGCACCGCTATGGTGGGTGTCCCGGCGGCGCGGCGACGAGCTCATCGCCCGGCACCTCGCCACCGGCGGCGACGCGATCCTGTTGGACGGCGTCGCCGGGGTCGACACCATCGTCCATTGCCGCGGCGGTGACATCTTGCCGGTCATCGCCGTCAGCAACATCCCTGCCACGTTGGCCGGCGCCGCCGCCCACAATGTGGAGAACGCGATGATGGCCGTCGCCGCGGCCCGCGCACTCGGGCAGTCGTGCGAGGCAATCCAAGGCGCGTTGGCGGCGTTCCAGACGGACTATCATCATTCGCCCGGCCGGCTGAACATCCTTCGTGCGAACGGTATCTGCTTCGTGCTGGACTACGCGCACAATGAAGACGGCATGCGGGCGATCTGCCAGACGGTCTCTCGGATGGAGGTCTCCGGCCGCAGGATTTGCGTCGTCGCCTCAGTGACAAGCACGCGACGCGATGCGCATTACGAGAAGGTAAGCGCCGCTATCGCACCGATGTTCGAGGTCTTCGTTGTTTCCGAGGTGACACGGCCGCGAGGTCGGCCGAAGGGTGAGGTGGTCCGGCTGTTGGCCGAAGGGCTGACCAGAGCCGGCGTGCCCCCGAGCGCGTGGCAGGCCGCTGCCGATTCCGAGAAGGCCGTCGACGTCGCCTTGGCAATGGCGCGGCCGGGCGACCTTGTGCTGGTGTTGGCGGACGACTACCGCGTCGCCTGGGCCAAGCTGCAAGCGTTCTGCTACAGCGACGGTGAAGCGGCGGATGAAGGAGAACCAACATCCCCTCCGGATGCCGTCTCATCTCCCAGCTGACGCGCTAACGCTTGAGCCGCGGCGACGGCCAACGCGATCTGCATGGGCGCTGCTTGGCAATCGTCCGGGACAGCCGCCGGCGACACTTCCACGTGTTCCCGGCCGCTCGGGGTGTAGGTCGTCAGACTTCCTTTGGCTTCGACGACGACGGCCGCCCCACCGGCGCGCAGGTGGTCCTGCAATCGCGGGTGACTTGGCTCGTCCGAAACGTACCAGATCCGCGGTCGACCGCCGGTCTGCTCGGCGAAGCTGGGTAGTGCTGGCGCGTCGGGATCGTCGATCGCGACGATCATGGCCCCGGACGTTACCGACGCCAGGACCCGAGCCGCCGTGACCCTTTCATCCGTCTCCGTATCCGCGCCGTCCGGCGCAACGACGCCCACGGCGCAATGCGTAAACGGCAAACCCTCGCGCGTGGTGTCCTCGACGGTGGCGGCGAACACCGCCGCGTCGATACGCGGATCCATGAGCATCACGCGCGCATCGAGCTCCTTCGCGTCGTCGCCTTTCGCGACCACCTCCCCGGCGACGCCGACGAAATCCGGGGTCATCACGCCCACGGTCCGGCCGGCCTCAGCCAATAGCCGCCCAATGAGTCGCGGCAGATGGGAAGATCCATCACTGTTCAGCAGTCCCACGCTCGGCACCCGCGCCGGCGCTCCCGGCGGAACGATGTGGTCGAGGATCGGCGTCACAACGTCGCGACGCTCATCGGCCACCCAGTGTGGCCGCAGGCCGGGACATTGATTGACCTCGCAGATCCCACCGCCGACCTCGCGGTAGGAGCGGGAGATGTCCGGGGTGATGAAATCGAGTCCGGCCACGTCCAGCCCTAGGGCGGCGACCGCGCGTTCGGCCATCGCCCGGTTGTCCGGATGCACGTTGTCGGTGACGTCCACAGACGTGCCGCCGGCGGAGATGTTTGCCGCGTCGCGAAGCCGAACCACGTCTCCCTTGTCCGGAACGGATTCCGGATGGTGGCCTTGCTCGGCGAGGCGGTCCCGCACCTCGGCGTCGATGTCGATCCTCACCAGCCAGTTGGAAAACCCTTCGCCGCGTCTGGGGTCCTGATTGGCCCTGTCGATCAGCCCGGCGACAGTGCTGGTCCCGTCGCCGGTAACCTGCGCCGGCTCCCGCCGCGCCGCCGCGATCAGCCGGCCGCCCACCACCAGCATGCGGTGATCGTCACCGGGAATGAAGCTCTCGACCAGGACCCGAGGACGGGAGACCCGCGCCGCCTGAAAGGCCTGGGCGACCCCGTCCTGATCGGTCAACCCGACGCTGACACCCCGGCTCTTGCCGCTGCTCAACGGCTTGACCACGACCGGAAAACCCAGCGCTTCGGCGGCTGCGACGGCGTTCCGGGCCGTATCCACCAGCCTTTGGCGGGCCACGGGGAATCCGAGGTCGGCTAGGAAGCGATTGGTGTCCGCCTTGTTGCGCGCCAACATGACGCCGAGCACGCCGGTCCGGCTCGACATGCTCTCGAACAAGCGCCGTTGATAGCGCCCCTCGCCCAACTGGACCATGCGGCGCTGCGGTACCAGCCGATACCACGGAATGCCACGCGCCTCGGCGGCATCGACAATGGCTTCCGTGGTGATGTCGAGAGGCTGGTAGCCACCGCGTCGTACGAGGTCGGTGCGCGATCCAACCACGTCGAAGCCCTCGGTGGCGGAGTCGGCGCCACCCGGCAGACAGTCGGCGATCAGGTACAGTGCCAGCCGACCGACCTGGACGCCGATCCACGCATCCTCGTAGCCGTAGAGCGTGGGATAGAGGTTCGCGTGAGGCGACGGCAGAACCTGCGTACCGGTTGCCCGGGCCCCCGCCAGGCGCTGGAACGCGAGGGCGGTTTCGGCGAACAGCTCAGCAATCACCCCGGTTTCGCCCGCATCGAACCGATCCACGAGCTCTTCGATCCGTTTGGCGCGCAGCCGCGAGGCGACCTCGTCCCCGAGCCCCTCGATGATCCGGCGCACGAAGACAGGGCCGAGCCGCGGTCGGCCGCCGTCGCCCAGGGTCGCCAGATCCAGGTCAACCCGGATCACCGGACGATCAGCGAACACGTTGGGGCCCCGAAAGACCCGATGGCCAACGGCTCTCATGGCTTTTGGTCGATCCCCAGTGCGTTGGCGCTCCAAACTACCAGAAGACCGGTTTGAACCGTCGGACCGTTGTCACTCCGACGTAGAATCGAGAGGAAGAGACGTCTCGTTCTTGATGGTCGACACGACGATGCGGGACTGGGTGTCCGCCACCAGTTCCGACGCCAGCATCTTGTCGCGCAGGAAGTCGTCGTAGGCGTGAATGTCGGGGCACACCACCTTGATCAGGTAATCCACCGCGCCGGTGACCTTCTCGCAAGCCACCACCTCCGGCCACCCCATGATCGCCTTTTCGAAGTCCATCATGTTCTGGCGGCTCGGCAGCGCCAGCTTGACTGGCCCGCCCCCCTTAACCCGATCCAGATGAATTGGCAGGGAAGCTTGGCATCTGGGTCCTGAGGAGAGGGGGCATTGAGATGCCGAGGAAGCGGTTTTCGGTCGAGCAGATCATCAACCTGATGCGTGAAGCGGACGTGCTTCTTGCGCAGGGGCAGACGGTTCTCGAGGTCTGTCGC
>Ga0209363_1001958_pt1 | contig 10447 bp, 4 predicted proteins | sample WorMetexBAHAMAS3_FD_187385 | JGI IMG/M metagenome (GOLD analysis project Ga0209363, IMG submission 187385) | Marine gutless worms symbiont microbial communities from Max Planck institute for Marine Microbiology, Germany - Inanidrilus exumae... | ecosystem: Host-associated > Annelida > Digestive... | reverse complement strand
TCACCTGTGTTGGTGACACATGGATCACACTACGTGCAACATTTGTAGCAATGGGCCGCATCTATGTACTGTGTGCGTGCGATGCAGACCAAATACTGAAAGTGCTGGTAATCGTGGCAGTAGCAGTAGTCACAGTGGTGGTAATAGTATGTTTAGTTTTATTTAGACCATCAGTGGCTATGTGGTTAATGCAGTGGATTCTTTCCAGGACTTTTCAGGTTTAGTTTTCCGCTGTTACCCGTATGAGTAATACGATACGATGTGATACGATATATTGACGTATGCTTAAAAGCTGAAGATATGGCCAGCTTAGTGCATGGCACAGAAACGAAAAATGAGGAAAACTAAAATCAAAAACCGAGTACATCAGAAGAAACAGTGCGGGCAAAAGTCCATGAAGGCAGTCCGGGAGGAATTACTAATGCTGGGAAAGCCAGTTACCTAAACTGTTCCTGTGCATCGTATGACATTTGGATGTTATCGTCGACTGCATTAGTTTTTATTGAGTGGCAGATCTGTTGCTAGATCGTGACAAAAAATAGCCGTGGAGTACATATGCGCTGTTTGTTATAAGTTTATAATGACACTTTGTAGGAGGTCTGACGTCGGGAAACCCAAAGCTGTAGTTGCGGCAGATTTTATCAACAGAAGAGTGGCTGGCAGTAACGTCACTGCGTATCTTTTACATCGTTTTCTTGCTATTTTTTTATCTTGGCTGTTGTTAGCATCATATCATATCACACCCGCCTTTATGTATAAATTTAAATTTCAGTTCTCTCTCAATTACATTCATTTATTGGCTTCTTGTTACCGGTCTGTCGTTATATTGGATGGTGTAGTGGCATAATTGGTTGGGTGTTGGACTTGCGATAAACAGATCACTGGGGTTCAACTCCCAGTGGGACTTAGCAAGATGTTTACACCCTTGTTCCCATATCACCAAGCCGTACAATTCGGTTACAGTCAATAGACGATGAGCCGGCATATCTAAGAATGTCTGACATCACACTAGTCATGCATTAGAGACTAGAGTAGTTAAACTACTGACAGGCACACGGCCTACGAAAGACAGTAACGGCATAAAAACATCTGTGCTACTTGTCCCGTCCCAATGGCTCTGTTTGTTGAAAATGGTGGATAAAATCGAGATGATGGATTATTCCCATTCATTAACACCATGCGGTGGCCACTAACATTTATTCAGTTGGTTACATTGCACAGTGGCAAAACGCCTGTCTTTGATCGACAAACTTTCCCTGTCCCACACTCGACCTGTAGCTGACGGGTGACCACTTATGTGGGTAAGCCGTCCGCTATAGGTCAGCCAACTAGGCCAATTCAGCCTTTTATCCTTTCGGGGTCAATAAATTGAGTAGTGATCTACGTTATCGAATGTGTGCTGGTCACGCCATCTGGTGAATGCTCACGAGATTAAGCCAATGCAGTTAATTATCCACTGTGCGCCATAATGTGGCAGCATTTCAGCCGTGCTTAACCTTTCTGTATATAGTGCTGCCCTGTGTGGCAGCTGTTTTTCTTGCCCTGCGTGGCGAATTTTGGTACTGTATGATTGCGCAGTTTGACTGCAGTTGTAATAAATGAAGATTATTATTTGGCCAGACATCGTCACTGGCTGTTAGTAGCCTGATACCACTGACACTTTTTTGTTTTTGTTGTTTAGTATGCTTATTTGATGACTGAATGTCGTTGAATTCAGACCTTAACACTGACTAGTCATTATGCCAAATTAGAAGATTTCGACACTGACTTCTACCAATGTGAGTTTCCGTTTTATTGCACTTGTGTCGATTTTAATTTTTCACTGTAGAGAAAGACGGAATTAAGGTAGTTAATATGGTAATGATGTGGTGTATAACCTAGTGCACTTTGTCAGGAATTGATAAGTTACTGGTGGTGGTTTGGCGTAGTGGTAACGGTATATGTATATACGTATCACTGAAGTTACTTAACATTGAGCCCGGTTAGTACTGAGATGGTTGACTGTCATGGGTGGTTATATCATATACCACCTCGGTATGTAACCAGCCACCCAGGCCAACTCAGCCTGGCCATCCATCTGTGGGTAGGTGCAATGAGTATTGGCGATGGTTTTGGCCACCGCTATGGAAGAAACACCGAGTTCGGCATAGCAGTAGGCCTTGTTACCAGGACTGCTGGCATACTGATCTAGTCGGTTAAAGGCACTGGCTGCTAACAGAGCCAGCCATCCGGCTGATGTTAGTTGTGAGCTGGATTAATTGGGTCTAACAACCCTCACTGGCTCAAAATGCCACTTAAGGGGATGAGCTTTCTTACAACAAATTTAGCTGTCTATGCAAATCTTATTTTTTTCACTTGTCCGCGTCGCCGATGTGTCTGGTCGTCGAGCACTCCGCTCCGCCGGCACAAATCGCATCTTGATGCCGCCAGTCACGTCCACCACCGTCGGCAGTCGAGCCTTCTCGGTCGCTGCCCCACTAATCTGGAATTCTCTACCCGACAACGTTATCTCCGCTGAGTCGCTACCAACCTTCCAGAGAAAGCAGAAATGTCATCTATTCTGTATATTGTTTCTTGGCTTTTGTTACTGACGTTTACACCTGCAGTGGCAGTGCCACTTAGGCCACTCTAAAAATACTTTGATTGATCGATTGATTGATTGATAAGTTACGTTTATGCTCTCGGGACTTTATTTAGTTACACTTGGAATATAACAGCATTATCTTCATTTTCAGCTTAACACAAATTCCAATTCAATATCCGTTTTTAGTTAAACGTGGGTAAATTATCGGGTTGCATCCTTAATTAAATTAGCTGGTTGCACCCTTTATTAGGTCGACTCCTCCGAGTCGACTTAATAAAGTGGGTCTCAAATGTCCGTCTACCCGTCCGTATGTCCGTCTGTCTGTTCACAAAAAGTTTCTTCGATTTCAATGAAATTTGATGTGTAGGTAGAGGTCGACGAGTGATGCACGTGACATTTTTCACCAATAAGGAGGGCCAACATACTTGTTTAGAGTGCATTTTTTGATACTGACACTCTTGGAAAGTGAGAATGACATTCCGACATATGACAGAAAGGGTGCATGGGACAAAAAAGGTTGGGATCCAGTGATCTTACTCCTTTATTCGTCATATTCAGCAGCAGCATAATTTTATACTTCTGTTATTGTTGTCATTACAGTAGCTGATGGATGTGTATATTACCTCTGATGTGGTATGTATGGCTATATAGCGTTTCACATCATCGTTTGTGGTCTGGACTCTATCCTCGCTCGACGCTGGATCAATGGAATGCTGGTATAGTATAGCTTCTCCGTTCTCCAAGACTTCATTGTATCTTAGTCTCTTTCTGTGTCTGTAAGCCTACCGGTAATTCTTGTGATTTGTGTTTAAATTTTTGTTCGTTGTCAGAGAGAATACAGCTGTATTCATAAGTCGCTGGACATTGTCTCCAAGTAGTCTGTGTATTCTGTGACATATGATGTATGCAAAAAGTTGAATGACTCCTTTATCAGTTGGCTGGAAAAGTTGTCTTACATGTTATGAAATGCCAGTGGGCTTACGCGAAGTTTTGTGATATGGTAGACCCATGCTCAGCTTCCCGTGCTAGCCACTATGCCAAATTCATGTCTACATAGCCAGATATTTTCCAGCTGTATGCGTTAGCTTCTGAATATAAAACTGACTCAGACACCAGATGTGTTTTGGCTGACTGCAATCCAAAGCTGAGACTTTCCGTAATTAGTGTGTGACATATGTACCTTGTGGAATAAATGTTTGATGACTTTGACATGGTATTTGTAGACATTTTAGACATTAAGGACATCCAGCTTGTAGGAAACCTGCATTAACAGACCTCAGGTTTTTTTGGAGGTCTTTGCCGGATTTGGTGAGCACAGAGCTAGAAATCCCTCACTGAAGGTTTTCAGGCACCAGATTAGCAAAAATGAATTTTCGGTTTAAAAATCGTTACAGCACTAGTTTTCCCCGCTCCAGTGCTCTGCCGCACAAGTTATGCTAGCAATACCAAGTTTTCTCTACGTCACTTCCCTGCATCAGCCACTGCTGCCGTGAGACATTAACCGTGCGCCACAGACAGACGGCTGGTTTTTCCATGCAAGGCGTTTTTTTGCAGTCCTGTAAAGAAAAACGGACGGAAAAAACTTTGCAGACATGGGTCTTTGCACTCTTGTGAGTGCTGCTTCTTCTAACTGTATAAATGCTGCTGATGATGATGACCATGATGCCGTCTGCAGGTCGGCATGCTGTGCTATGATGAGGACGGTCAGCTGGACATGTCTACTATAGTGCCAATGGTTGACGGAGGAACAGAAGGTTTCAAGGGTAATGCACGAGTTATAATTCCCGGCATTTCGGCCTGTGTGGAATGCACACTTGATCTCTACCCACCACAGGTCAGCCATCTCCTTGACAGTCATTATCTATTTGCTGCAGTGTTGTTTTAGAGAACAGAAAAAAATTAGAAAACTGTATAGAGATGTTGTAGATAACACCTCTGAGGAAAACTAGCATCTTCTCCCGAATCCAAATGTGCTAGGTGTCTACTCGCTTTATACCAGATCTTATAATAAGTCTCTTATATGTTAAAACCAGTGACCTTAACTATTGTAACTTTTTAAGCAGAACTATTTGTAAGCATTGTTACTAGTCAATAGTTTTTATCTAACGCACTAACTTTTCTGCCTATCTCTTTACATCGTAAACATTGTTGCATTTTTCAACTTGTTTTATTAAAGAAAATTGATGATGATGATGATTATCAGAAAAGGCATTAGGTCCATGAATCTTTGCTACAGCAAAATCCTACGTACCAGCTAACAGAGATTGAACAGATCAACCTGTATATTGACTGTAAAGTTGTTGTTATAATTCTACAGAAATTAAAAAGTAGCAGATGCCCTTAGTGAATAGAAATCACTTTTTTGCACTGGAGTGGACGCATCTAGAAGAAAACATAATGTAACGGTCTGGCGTCCATCCGCTTGTCTGTCCATCTGTCTGTCCCGTCATCATATTCACCGTGACTCACCAGTTGGCAGCATGTGATGCGGTCAGCGTACATTTCGACTGGACAGAATGGAAGATCGACGTAGTTGTTGATATCATGTGCGGCAGAAATCATGCAATTGCTGCAGAGTACATTTGACTTATTGTTGGCTCAGGGTTGGCAGATTTTTGCCTGACTGATTGATTGATTGATTGATTGATTTGTTAACTATATTGTTCCCTTCAGTGCTTTGACATTGTTGTTTGGGTGATAAGAAGGGCATCCACTGTGTACATCTATAACTCCCTCTCTCTTTCACTCCCGGCTTAAAACCTACCTCTTTCACAAATCTCTCCCCCAAGTTTCACTTCTTCCTCCCAGATTGGGCCACGGACTATTGCTTGGACCGTTTCTTCTGAGCTACTCGGTTTTTGATTTTATTTTTTTCTTATTTTTCGTTTCTGGGCCATGCGCTAAATTAAGCTGGCTATCTCGTCAGCCTTTGAGCGCACGTTAATCTACCGTATCGTATCGTATCATGGCAGAAAGCATGCATTTGCTGCAGAGTAGATTTGACATATTGTTGGCTCGGGGATGGCAGATTTAGGACTGATTAGATTGATTAATCGATTGATCGATCGATTAATCGATCGTTTTGTTAACTATATTGTTCTCTTCAGTGCTTTGACACTGTTGTTTGGGTGATGCGAAGGGCATCCGTGAAAAACGCGTGTCACTAATCTGCCGAGGTTCTCTTCAGGAACAAATGGAGGAAGAAAGCAGAGGAGAAACCGGCTACCTAGGCTTATGTGGCAAACTGGCATTGAAACGGACGATGATTGGAAATCACAAAGATTCTGCTGCTGCTGCTGTATGTTTGTAGGTGAATTACCCACTGTGCACTATTGCCCACACTCCACGACTGCCGGAGCACTGCGTAGAATACGTGCGTCTCTTAATGTGGCCAAAAGACAATCCGTTCGGTGGAGGTTTGTCTTGTTACAGTATCAGCTTCTCAGCAGTATGTTGTCGTCTGTGGTGGCGTATGAGTTGTAGGTGTCGTCAAGACTATAACACATGCATCATATGTCCTCTCCCCTGCAATTGACAGCATCTGGGCTATGTCGATTGTTTGCAGGCCAGGAGAGAAAATAATCAGAACTGTTCTGTGCTGTATTGTGTATGACAGTTGTGTACAATGATACGCACACACATGAACAGTTCTTAAATTTGCATGTTGGATTAGTTTTAGATTTCGTTTTTGTGTGCTTATTTCAGTTTAGCATTTTGTGTGTTATGTATTAGCTTAGATCATTTTATTTCTGTGTTACTTGTTTTTGTTATGTTGGGTTCAGTTTCTTCAGTGCCAAGCCAAGAGATTGGCTGGGAAGAACATATCTAAAATGACCGATTCTGTGTAAAGTGGGACGTAAAACGTTAACTCAGTCAATTGTGGATCATATGCTTTCTTAAATTGAGTTTAACTCTACAATTGCTGTTTATGCAAGTTTCTGTTTACCTTGTGAGTTTTTAGGTCGACTCCTCCGAGTAATAATGATGAAATTGATGTTATGTGTTTCAGAGACGGTTGCTATTGATGGCGATGATCCTCATCATCTTGACTGGATTTATCAGAGGTCGTTAGAACGTGCCGAGGAGTTCCGCATCACGGGACTCACTTACCGACTTACACAGGGTCGGTCACAGTTGCAGTTATTGTTGAAGTTACAGACTAGTAAAGAAATCTGCAGCTTTTTTTTATACTGTGCATCCGACTGTGGCTTTTCGCATTAGTTTTATCAGGCACATAGTAAGTGATGTTATTGTGCCATGTCCGTCGAGTATATTTTATGGTGACAGATACAGATATGCTACAGATTGCAATGAAGTTAGATGAGTGTCTGCCATTATGGCTAGCAATAACACATTTATGTGATAAATTGTTACTGTTTTGTCGGCATGCTATCAGATGGAACTAGTACAGCTGTCAGTCTGCCTAACATCTCTCACCAGTTTCTGATATATTTTGACGAGAGCTGAGTAAGTGCCGGTGTGGCCCTTATAATGGGTGTTACTGAAGTGGTCTTGTTTTCTATTGTTGCTTTTAAGACACTTGACATTTCACAAGGAAGTGTAGCAACACAATTGAGGTGTGGATATTTAGTGATAGTATTATTGGTTCCAGTTTATTGAGGTGGTGAGGAAGTAAGAGCCAAACCCAAGCAGATTGATAGTTGTTGTCTCGTATATCTTTTGCGACATACGATCACCGCTCTGGTATCATTTGTTGCTATATGGTCGATGTCAGGTGTTGTGAAACGAATAATTCCGGCCGTGGCTTCAACCAATGCTGTCATCGCAGGTCTGTACTGATTTTTCTATCATTCTTCACAGTAATTCCGATAGCGTTAATGAGGACAGTTTTAAATACTAGTGTCTCTGCCAGCAGTTGGCGTTTTCTGTCATGCTCTGAGTTGAGCTAGGTGTCTTCAACATATTGGCTGTATCACTTGATCTCTGTATCCTCCGTGCTCTGTACAGTGCTTTGGCATCATGTAAAGCATCCGTCCTGAAGATTCTTGCTGTAGATATGATCCAAATGTTTTCCTCTCGAGTTCCAGCCTAACTGGTGATAATCATCTTAGTAGTAGTAGCAGCAGCTTTGTAGTTATACATCATTGGTAACTAATAAGAAATATAAGTGTTTATATTTGTATATATTTGTGTGTGTTTGCTCATGCATATGCATGTAACAGCGGCATGTGCTACCGAAGTGTTTAAACTGGCATCTCGGTGAGTGCACAACTGTTTAATATTTACCTTTCATTTTCAGTCTACTGATAATAGCAAGTTTTTGAGAAATATTACAGTATGCCAGTGACGTTTTGTTACAAGTGATTACAGCGGTGACTGAGTGGCACATAAAACTGTGATTCCTCGTTAACACTTGCCATATCGGAGCATCTTAAGAGTTGAAAATCATCTATAAAGCACTGTGTAGATCTACAGGCTTTACTTACTTTTTATACCCCGTATGGGGCTAGGGTACACCCCTTTCCTGCCTTTTTTCCTTCCTTGTCCATTCAGTTTTTCATCTTTTGCTCTTTTTTCCTTTTTCCTTTTCTTGTTCGCTTTATCTGTTTTCTTCTTTTGTCCATCCCTTACCTTTCTACCAGAATTGTCACCACTCCCTTTCCAGGTCGGAGGTCGTAGGAGGCGATAGAACCTGGGTTTAGTTTGCTTTGTTTATATTGTGTTATCTGTATTCATTAGTTAAGATTCATTCTGGTGTTTTGTTGTATTTGGTTTAGTTTAGTCTTGTGGTGTGATAGTTGTCTTCCCCTGTTGTAGGCGCTGGCGTAATAATTTAAATGAGCCTCTCGATCCCTTTCCATTTTTGGGTGGCTGCTGAACAAAAAGGCGGCCAGGGTTGAGGTTAATATATCGCTGGCCTTCCTTCACTGGGTACGGATAGCTTTCCAACCCTGACCTTTTGTCTCTGATATAGCCACATTTGTGCTAAATGGGGACATTAAACTCCAACTAACTAGCTCAAGGAAACTCACAGGGAATATTCACCAGCCCTTATTGATGACCTATTAGATTCTGGAGGTCAAAGGTCAAGGTCACAGTAGGCCATCGAAGTGATGAAGAAATCCACCTTGTCGCTATTTGAAGTCCATTCTTCTAGTTAAACCTGGACTTAGGAAGCGACTTCAAGCATGCTTTCTCATAACAGTTATATCGGAGAACTGACTGAGGTGCTGTATGATATGAGAGTATATTTTGATTGATTCATTGCTGTCATTACGTCTACGTCGTTGTGCCTGTCTGTGGTTAGATGTTGTCCGACGCTCAACAACTACGTGAACTTTAGTGACACGGAAGGTGTTTACACACACACGTTTGAAGCCGAACGCAACGTATGTTTCTCTCTTTGACATGCAAACACAGCTGATGTCACGACTAATTCACCTCCATTGCTTCCAGTTCAGAGAAGAATTAAATTTAAGATATAACATTTTTGTTACACATCAGCTTTTTTACATTTGTAACACTTTGCTTCTGTACCAGCCTGCCCATACTCTGCACTCTTCCGACCAGCAGCTTCAAATCCTGTGCATGAATATCAATTTTGGTCAGTATTCTTTAGCTTCTGTTTACCTAAGATGTAGAATGAAATCCTTGCCGCTATCAAAGCTTCTGCTGCAGTAGCTACTTTAAACATTGACTTAAGTCTTACTTCCTTAGTCCGTTGGCCACTCAATGACACAAACCGTTTCTGCCCACTTGGCAACTGCTTGCACGACTGATTTGAGTTACCTGTGTCCATTGCTGTTTGAAACCTTTATAGCTCGTAAAACATAGCCCAAATTCACTAACATAGCACGTCACGCAGTCCTTTTGCGGTCACTGAGCTTCATGTATTTAGACTGTTGTTATACAACACTGTGCTGTTTTAGGAGCATTGTGCCGTGTGCTCTCAAGTGCCACAGTCACTGAAGTTTGCGGAGACGGACAAACTGCAGGACGTTGTCTCATTCTTGACTGAAAACGCCTCCTAGTGAGTACAGAACTAACATATAACGTATAGTCACCACTACCACCTTGATTTCGGCACTGTGTAAATTGTTTGTTTACTTACCTTCCTTCCTTGCGTTTTCCCTTCCTTACTTCCTTCCTTCCTTATACTTTTTCTTACTTATTTACTTTCTTACTGATTTATTTCCTGACTTATATACTGCTTCCAGAATAAACCTGTTCCATTTCCAGGCCGGAGGTCATAGGAAGCGCCAAAACCTGGCTTTAGTTTTTAATATTAATTTTGCGTTGTAGTATATTTTGTTCTGGGTGCATGGCTGCTTTTGCTGTGTTTGTTTTCGTTTTTCAATACTAAGCCAAGAGATTGGCTGGGAAGAACGCCTCCAAAATAACTTATTTTGTGTCGGGTGGGACAGACTTAATGAATCAACCACTGCCACCTCCGTTCTTATGGCCATTGCTGTGTGCACAAATGCTCTGTTACCCCAGAGCCGTAACTTAAATTAGCAACAACAACTGTTATGGTCATTGTACTGGTCAGTCTGTTTTAGCTGGCACCCATAGTTAAGGACTCAGGATTTCGTAGGAGCAAAGTTTAGCTGCCTGCAAGCAACTAGCACATTCAGATTAGGGAGAAGCAGGGTTCCCACGCTTTCTGGAAAGTTCTGGATTTTTTTGTAAAATTTCCAGGCCTTGGAAAGTCCTGGAAAATGGTTTGGTCCTAGAAAGTCCTGGAAATTTTAGTGCAAGTCCCGGAAAGTCTCGGAATTATCTAGGCTATGATGTGGCAGGCGGACAGAATGATGCAGGTGCAGATGCCAAAATTTGCACAAAAAAAAAAATAGATTTTGTCTGTATATACGAAAAAAATCGCTGGCGGCCAGGACTCTGCCC
>Ga0209363_1001956_pt1 | contig 10448 bp, 11 predicted proteins | sample WorMetexBAHAMAS3_FD_187385 | JGI IMG/M metagenome (GOLD analysis project Ga0209363, IMG submission 187385) | Marine gutless worms symbiont microbial communities from Max Planck institute for Marine Microbiology, Germany - Inanidrilus exumae... | ecosystem: Host-associated > Annelida > Digestive... | reverse complement strand
ATTTCTGAAATTCTATATATGCCATTGGCAACGCATATCCATAGTGCAAACGTGCTGTGGCTCGGCGTCCGTTTGACCATCACACGCCAGCATCCGGTCAAAACGGCTGTCAACGCTGCATGGTAGCTACAGGGACACGCCAAATAGCTGAGGGAAACTTCAACCGGTTCATGCTCAACGGAGGCGCCAAATACGTGTTTGGTAAGAAAGACTTGCATCTACTTGACTGATATCTCACTATATCACAGAAACAGCACAAAACAGAGACATGGTTACAATGGAATGCCAATAGAAAGTCATATGTAATCTTTCTAACGGTACCATCTCTAATCTGGAACGCTGTCCTATGTTTGGAACGTGTAACGCTAGGTACACCGACTTATCACCTGAGTACTAACTTCATGATAAATCATAGATTACAGCGAAAAACGCAGCGTCGCGCGGTCTCTCGGCCATAACCGAGCTTCTCGTGTTCCTCCGCTTGCTTCCTTGTTTTTACCTCATGAACGAACTACCGATCTTTTCGTTCTAATTTTCGTTCTCGTTCACACAAATAACACTGGAAGACTATCAGTCACACCTGCCTACTTCACACAAAAACACATTCTACCTGGCTGACTCTTCACCATGCCGCTGTCTGCACCTGGGCAGTAAGTAAGCAATTATCGCCGGTGATACCTGTTTGCTACAGACGCTGCAGAGACATTTGTCATACTCGACAAGCAAGTGCTACCGGCGAGCCTTTGAAGCCCCACATAAGCAAACGCAATGCCTGTGCATAGCATAGGTGAGCTTCAGTTCCCACGACTCGTCGGTGAGCAAATTTTAACACATAACAGGTCTGTAGGGAGATGAGTGTTTGCATACCGCTCTGGTCTCCTCAGTCACACGTACCCAAACGTAAACAATATGCTGCACTGCTGCAAGGAACTACGCAATCATTGGAATCTCGAAACATACCACAATGAAGGAGTGTACTGGACCTGTTCTGAAACGTGAACGGATCGGACCGATCCACCGACCCGATCTTAGTGATCTCGTTTTTACCGAGCGACGCATGTGCCACGCCAATGCACAGCGCAGATTATGCTATGGCCCGGTGTCTCCATGTCCATTCGTCTGTCACACGCCGGTATTGCATTGATACGGCTGAAGGCACAATCAAGCAAGCGAGCCATTTTGGAATGCCCATTCTATCTTCAAACAGTTGTACTGTTGTACTGCGAATACCAAAGGTCGACAACCCTCAATGTTAATGAACCTTATTACGCATCACTTGTAATTGTAAATAAAGACTTGCAATAGCTAAGTTTCCTACTTTTATCGAAGGAACAAAACGATCTCGTCTCTCATATTTTTTTCGTAAAAACTCTAGACCACACCTAATCAGTCGGGATATTTTCCACACGCAGTATATGCTTTGAACAACAATGATGGTAACAACCGTCTATCCGAAATCACAGTAGGCCTACTGATGGAATTACACGGTACAAAATCGACAGAGTTAGGGTGATGGCTGGAGTTAATTAAGTCCTCAGAGAAATGTGAACAGCGTCGATAGACCTTATCGAGAACACCGTAACCAACAATTGTGTCAGTCCTCGTAATACTATTACGCGAGACGGAAATGTATGCTGGCCGCGTCGCGTGTTGCCCCCTGGTGAATACCACTGACTATGCGCCGACGGGACAGACAGACAGATGGACGGACGGACGTCAGACCGTTACGTTACGCTTTCCGCTGTAGACGCGACCGGCGTAATAACAGGCCGTTGCAATAGGTCGTTCTGTTGGCGTCAGACTTGCGATCGCCGGTTGCACTCCGGTCAGGGCGTGGCTGCGTGACAACTCAGCAACAGCTGTTCGCACCTTCGTGGCCACCACCGAGCAGCATACTATCACACAATGGATGACGCTCAGTGGCTGGGAAAATAACCGTAGGTTTGGCATCACACTGGCCATGCGTGGTATAATCACCTACGGGATCAATCCCCATGAAAGACAGACAGGTGCCCCTCACCCCGTCAACGCTCCAGTACGAAGTACTGCACACTTTACTATAGTCATTCGACAAAACGAATTGCGGTCACGTGGCGCAGCGTGGCGCTGTGGTCGTGGCTAACAGTAACAACGTCGACGACTCGTCTATGTTCACCGCCGCCGCGGCGCTATCATCATTACACGCCAGATCCACTACGATCGATCGGCGACTACACGCCGCCGACGACGGCCCAGCCAGCCATGCACGGACATCTAGTAACAGCACCGTGGCCCAGCGGTGTGACTGCAGCCTCGCCGCTCGGCTGATGGTAAATCACTTGGGGCAACGAGTCGGGTCGGATCGGTTCTGCAGGCGCCGTTCGTCGGTCCGTCTGCTGAGAGTTCAACGCTGCCCTGATTATCCTCCTCAAAACATCGTCCATCCAACTGCCGGCCAGCTCACCAGCCGGCCACGAGTGCGTCAAGGTCAAACGGTCATACGTACACGCACATGTCTCGCGTTAACTTCAACCTGTTTTCTCTATTCATATCCGCCACTGATTATACCACTTCCTCCTCATACGGAATGAGACCCGCTCGTTCGTCGTACATCGGTCTGGTATATAGCACACTTCATCCACTTCTGTGGAAACTATTTTATGCCTCGCCACCAAAGTCAGAGGAGCATTAAGCGAAGTTCGGTGTCCTTCCGTCTGTCCGATGCCCTAGCTCTAAAACGGCGCGTTTTAGAGCTATGAGTACTATACAATACTAACAGAAGACTCATGCTAGAACTTCGTCAATTCACCAGGCAGCGCAGCCGTATGACTACCAGAAGTAGTCACAAGAACTCATCAGGAGATGAGATAGCGAACGTGAACTTTTTATGACAATATCGCACACGTACTTCAAAATACCAAAAAAGAGAACCTCCTTCGTTTAACAAATTAGACGATAGGCAAGTACTGCGCATTAAGTCTTGAATTTATAAATCTGCTATACAGAATTTCCACCTTGCAGTTATAGAATATTTATACCGTGGGCGTCGCGCGGTCTCTCTGCAGACGTTTACTACTGGACATAGTAATCGTAAATTGTCCATAGTTATGGCTTTGTCAACCACTTTTACGCAATGTGCGAAACTACCAAATTCGGCAAAAGTAACGCAGAATAAGGGCCATTTCGCCGTTCAAGGTCATTCAAGGTCACCGATTCTGGTACCAATCGAAAGCTCATATACGAATTCCTATCAAGACGATAGCTAGTACATTAGTCATTTTCTGGAAACCAAATTTTAACTGCACTTTGCTCCAGCCGATACGATACATTTACGTGCGCTCAAAACCTGACAAAATGGCCAGCTGAGTCTAGCGCATGGGACAGAAACAAAAAATTAAGGAAAAACTGCCGAAAATTTCAACCCGCTGAGTAGGGCGCACGAACGTTACAGACAAGACGACAGACGGACGGGCGATAGCATCTCGATCGATTCAGCCGTTTTTTGCAGGGCTCACGAACGTGACCAACAGACAAACAGGCACACAGACCACGCTACATCGTCTATAGCAATATGCCGTATCTAACGTGCGACGATGCGGCCTAATAAAATAAGCACCATGCGTCGAACGACGAGTTCACCGTCTGACGCAGCAGTTGATTTGCGGGCACTGCCTCCCATAGAGAGTTCACCGTCGACTAATCAGCTACGCCAGTAACTACTACTCCGCAGGTGGTTTTCGACGCGCCATCTCGTACACATATACAGTGTACGTCCATGCTTACGGTACTGTATATCAACGGCGGCCGCCAGCTGCTAGAGGTGGCTCCGGACCATAGCTAATGCATTCGGACCGCGCGACGGGGGCAACAGATAAACAACGGAGTTGTTCACATTTCGACAGGGCGCGACGTTCTTTCGTCCACACTTCATACTGTACACAGATAGGACCACCCAGCAGGAAACTACACTACTTGTAGGCATAAACGCTCACTCAGCGCCGGCGTACGCAAGCTACGCCGTCGGGCGCCATGGAAAAACCATGCAGTCCTAGATAATAGCATCTAGTATCTAGATGTCCATGGGGAAAACCACCGCCGGCGAGAGAGGCCGAAGCACTGTCTGAACACGAACTCTTCAGTTAGAGACGTCATCCCGAAAACATTCACTCGAGGTAGCACCGATCACTCTAGCACAAAGCACTCAACAAACAACCATCTAGCCTGCTTGGTAGGGCCTACTTATTTACAGTTTCAAATTCAGGTCTGCTTTTAGCCATGATCGGCTCGTCTCGTCTCGTAACGTGCAACTATAGCCGAAAAACGCGACATTTTAAATCCTGTGATCTATTAGTCTGACCTTCAAACTTGACCTTGATCTAGATAAGGTCAAGATGAACCAGCGTGCCAAACTGATTGACTGAGTTGAGATTTTACGTCCAACCCGGCACCAAATAGGTCATTTTGGAGACCTTCCCAGCCAATCTTTTGGCTTAGTACTGAAAAACTAAAACAAACACAACACAAGTAAACATGCATCCGTAACAAAATATACCATGACATAAAATAAACCCCCCAAAAAACTAAAGCCAGGTTTGGTCTCGTTGTACAACCTCCTGCCTGGAAACGGAACGAGCCTGTTCTGGAAGGAGTAGATATATATTAAGTCAGAAAGTAAACGAGTACGGAAGTAAATAAGCAAGAAAGCAAACAAAAAGAAAGAAGAAAGTAAAGAAGGAACAAAGTAAAGAAGGGAGTTAAGTAAACACACAAACAAACAATTTATATAGCGCCGAAATCAACACATGAATCACGGCGCATTATCGCCCGGAGCCCGTACCATACGGTGCCAGCGTGCCAAATATCTGGATCAAAGGTCATATTTCTGCTGGAAAGTTACTGTTCGCATACAAACACACACACACACGAGATCCAGTGCTGTACTTGGACCACTGAAGTAGTCACTAACGATCTGAAGGCGCGTCATGTATGAAAAGAATACTACAGGTAGGCCTAAAGCTGTTTTATCTAATGATAAGGGCGTTGTGAACATCAACAAAGATACTCTACGTCGAGCCCTACTGAAATGGGTGACTGTTTGCGCATATACCGTCTTCCAGACCAACTCAGCCTCCTACTCTCAGCGGGATGGGAAATGAACCCCAGCCAAAGTGCGGTGATGCGCGGCGGCTGAGAGTACAGACAGATATCGCTCGTTCCATTTATGAACCAAACGTGTGTGTGGCAGATAAAACTATATGATCATGCCACGTGCCACACCTGCAGTATCTATACTATTGATTTGCTTGCTGCTATAACGCTGGGCGGAGCATCTTCAGTATGTCTACGTGGTCACATGATTTGTTGCAGAGGACGGTGGTTTGCAGCAACGGCAGCAGTTGAGCAGCATTATTATTGGTGCTGAAACAGAAATCGTAGTTATCTAGCGCCAGTTCAGTGTCTGAACCAAAAACTGTAGGTAGCGGGAGGGAAGGAGGGCGCGTTAGCGTGATATCTTGCAGCGGACGGTGTCTTGCCTTGCCTTGCGTCATCCTGTGTCTAGGACACATTGGGCCACACATCGACGCCAATCTTCTCTGTCAAGGAAGCGCTCTTGTGCTTCCTCACAAGACAAGGCCGGTTTCATTCAGGTCTTGTCGTATATATGATGTCAAGCCAATTCTTTCTGGGTCTTCCCGGCCTTCGGTTTCTGTTGTTTGCCTCCCAACATATGGCCTGTTTTGGCAATCTGTTATCATCCATCCGCAAGACGTGTCCTAACCATCGGAGTCTTCTTTCTTTGACGGTAAGACTTAATGTCTACAGTGTTGCCTTCTCCATGACTTTCTCATTTCGTACTTTGTCCCTCCATGAGATGCCCAGTATCAGTTGTTGGAACTTGTGGTGTGCCGCTTCCAACTTCTTCTTTTGTGTGGCAGATAGAGGCCATAATAATTCTGCACTGTAGAGCATTGTTGACATCACCAGCGATTCATATAACCTTAAGCGGACGGTGTAGCGCTATACTAATTAACAGACTTTAGGCCTACTTTACTTCTACTGATTATTGTGGACGTGCGACGAACCGCCTAGATGACACATGGCAAGGGACGCCCAATGCAGACCTCGGCGTGCGCGAGATTGTTTCAACGGTCACCCAGTTCACGTTCACACGGCTAGCGTGCATGCAGCGACGTGGAGGAGCGGTACACGTCGACCACACATCGAGGTGACACTCGCCTCTCCACCCACCCACGTCTGTCGAGAGTTGTCACGTCAAAAGGTCATGGCGTCTCATGCAGTACGTTTACGTAACTGTTCACGGTCAATATCCGCATTCACTCGCCGCACCCGTCGCTGAAGGCGCGGAAACAAAGCAAGAAACGAAGACCACACACACACACATACACACAGAACTTCTGGTAGTAACAGTACCATTAACCGAGATATTCGTACTGCGCCCCTATACTAGTGTATAGACCGAGGGCGCATCACAAAGCAGATCGGTCTGTTCTTTGCTGCCCGTAAACATACTCAAATAGAAATGTTTTCAGTTCGAGACGAAATGAGTCCATCGACCGCAGCAGCTTCAGCTCTGTTGGCAACCTGTAGAACGCCCTGTCACCAATCGTCGACGTGTCCGCGGCACACGACGGAGCGCGCGGTGCAGATCTTGCAGGAATGTCGACAATGGTGTCAGTAAGTCCGAGATGTCGTCTGGTGCGTGTCCAAGAATCGACTTGTTGTGAACACAATTTGTAATTGTATTGCGTTAACATTCAGCGCAATCTCCTGGCTTAGTAATGAATAAATTCAGCGCAAGGTGATCATAGACGGCTTAAAAATTTCGTCAGTCAAGCGTGCGTGCAATCTTACTCTTTGCACTCCTGCGCACGTCGCGTTTTAAAAATTATATTTTACCTGGTATTGTATACTACGCTAATCATATGATTGCACCGAACAATTATCAGTTACACCGTACTAAGAAAATAGCAAAGTCGGAAACTAATGAGGGTTTAGATGTTACACGTACAAAGAAAAACGAAAATATGAAACAAAGCGGACACGAGCGCTTTGTGTAAGGTAAGCATGGCAGGATGTGACTGTGAGTCAGAATCTGGCGCATATCTCCGCCTGCTTGTGCCCACCACAGCATCTATATGTCAACCTGCCACGCCTCCGGCTTTATTTTACTCAGTTTCTCGGCATTAGATTACTGCCAGCAACACGCACGAAACACAATATATACGGTCCCGATAGCCGACACGATATCCAGACTTACACCAGCTGCACCGTCTTGCTGTCGGTGACAAGTGGAGTATGAAGTCGCACTGCTGCCAGGGATGTGTTCAAGGACAGAATCTTCACGGCCAAGGCCGCCAAAATTTGTCCTCGAGGTGTCCTCGAGTTCAAGGCCAGTCCTCAAAGACACCATCCCGTTTACGCACCGAAGAACATACAACACAAAATAGCAGGAACTGTCTAATCAGCAGCTGTTGTAAAGTTTATTGCTCAAACGCAGGACTGCGGCAGCAGGCTGTGTAGAACAGGAGTTTCCGCGACAGCAGCTTTGATGCTGTTGGTCCTTGTGTGCATGGAACGATTTACCATCGTCCTTGCGACAGTATACTGGACACTGTTTAAGCGACTACTAAAAACATTAAGCTTTCGAAGTTAGCTGACCATGACGTATATGACTGCTTATTCGCAATCTATAAATATTCTTACAAGCTATCTTAACTTGTTGCACTTTCAAAAGTACGCATGAGGTATTGGGGCATTTCTGGTCTGAGCTTTGTAATCTCCATACCTTCACCTTTAACCTCAAGTCTTGATCACGCCAAAACAAACACATGTTGATAAGAAAAAAATTCAAGGACTTCTCAAGGACTTTCCAGGACCTTTTCCAGTGTTTTAAAGCACCTATTTATACAAAAATGGTTAGTAGTAAATGAAGCACAGATCCACTTTATCTTGCTGTTAAAATTAACAGTACCGTATCTAAAGAATAAAGGAAACAGATGTGAAGCAATGTTAGTAAATGAATGGTACCTAGTAAATACGCTGCTGACAACGTATTCATCTTCACCAGTCAACATATTTGCAAACGCTTACAGTAGGCTAATAACTGAGGGCTTTTCTGCTGCTAATAGTTACTGAGCTCTGTCCACTTATTACCAAAGTTGCTGATCTAAATTCTAAGCCTTCAACTCAACATCCTTCTCTTTAGCTGCCTTCTCATTGCATTTGACATCCCTGGTAATGTCAGCTTATGACCACGTTCAGCCTTTTTATCATTGTTATCTGCTGCAGCCAACAGAATCTGCCTGACATCTGACGAAACCTAAGTGAAGTGTTTGCAGTCGGCCATGGCCAACTGCAAACACTTCACTTACGTTTCGTGTGTTGTTCATCCTCTCAGGATGAAGGAAAGAAATCTGCTTCGCTGTTCAGCGACAATTTCGTCAATATACTTTGTGTATTCCTGAATGTCATCTGTATAAGTTTCATGGAATCTATGCTTGTCAATCAGAATCTGCAGCAGAGTTTTCAGCATTTCCTAGTTGCTGTCACGTTGGTCGAAATTTCAAGGACTTTCAAGGACCTGTGCTCACCCTGATCATCGCGAGTTAATCCTGCCACGAAGCACCTATACACCAACGCTGCTGGACTTTCTACGGCGTTCATTAACCGGGAATGAGTAGGCAGACGGAGAGACGGACTGAATGCAATCCGCAACTAGAAAGCCCTTACTCGAGGTCGCACCGACTACTTTAGCAACATTTCAGACAACCGTGAATTTTCGGCCAGCTGCTACTTATTTACAGTTTCCAATTCAGGTTTGCTTTTCACTTACGGTCGGCCATCCCAACAGTATCTGAGCTCTTATTTTCATCCCGTGATCGTCAACTCTGAGGCTGAGCTACCACCTTCACCTTTAAACTCCTCCAAGCAAAACGTGCTTTTTTGTCGACGGGCCCACATAACACTGCGATGTGCGATCAGCCTCCAAAAGAGGACTCCTACGACGAAGTGCGCTTCCACGCTTGAGCATGTTACAGCGTAAAAATTACAGTCATTCTCGTCTCGTAGGCAGAGTAAAATATAAAAAATAATGTGCAATGGCGAGCACGCAGCGGCAAAGTGGGTCAGAGCCATCTGACGGAGCGCATCAAAAGTCACGTCTACCAAGAACTGAGCTGGTCGGTCGGCCAACTCGACCCTGTAGACAGCACCTCCAGCTGTCATCACGACATTAAACCCCTCTTCACTCAACAGCAGCAGCAGCAACTGAGGCAACTGGAAAACGTGGAAACAAGCAGCGGCTTGGACCGCCGACAGACGCTAACGGAGAGACAGTCGACGCAGACAGGCGGTGTCCGGTCAGCGAGTACAGACAATTATAGGTAACTACTAACTGTGAGGAGTCCTTCAACGTCAGCGCTCAATGTCGCACCAGATGAACCGCTACAGCTCGCTCCGATCAACATCCACCAGCATTTCTCATAGTAATACTGTCAGGAGAGTGGCTGGAAACACATTGCCCCTCCCCCATCAGCGGCACCAGCAAGTCCACATCAGCGCCAAAAAAACATGCGACGCAGAACATGCTTTGACAGTTTTCTTACGTCTCAATCTTAGTAAGCTCATGTTGTTTCACGAGGTATGGCAGTTAGAAAGGTTTCAATCAGCAAAAGTGACCTTCAAGGTCATTCAAGGGCATTGGCGCCATTCGATAGGCCACATACGACAACCTATTAGTTTTCCATTGCAACTATGTCTCTATCTTGCACCGATAACGAGATATCATCACTCATTTCCCAAAATTTAAAGAGGCCACGTGACTCTGAACACATCCCTTTTGGGGATAATATGTAATGCATGTACTTATACTCCTGCATGTGCATCAATCAATCAGAACACGAAATTTGGAGTGTCTAGCATTACCAATTCCAAAGATATGATTGGGGCAAAGCAAAATTTAAAAAACGGGTACGTGATCATGACTACGCCAATTAGAGGTACCGGGGTAGTCTGTCATCCGAAGGCTAGCACTTTAAATATTCCACCTGCATACAAAATTTGGCGACTCTCGCTTCAACCATACCGAAGATAGACTGCGGGCGTCGAAACTGAAAATGGGTCATGTGACCATGACCACGCCCTTTTAGGGGTGGTTTGTCATCCAAAAGCTAGGATTTGATAGTCTAAAGACGTTTTTATTCGAACAGGTTATGCATTCAGCTCACAAGAGACGATTCTTTTCGTTTAATGGGCTATACAACTGTATTTTCTAATTCTAATTCTTATCTTATTGAAAACACTGATCCTCCAAAATGTACAAACTGTACTCAGCTTCACTCTGTCAAACATATACTAACAGAATGTACTTCATATGATCAAGCACGACATCAATACTATTCCTTTACTGACATTAAAAACATCCTCAGTCTTACACCTAGTCAAAATAT
>Ga0209363_1001955_pt1 | contig 10449 bp, 9 predicted proteins | sample WorMetexBAHAMAS3_FD_187385 | JGI IMG/M metagenome (GOLD analysis project Ga0209363, IMG submission 187385) | Marine gutless worms symbiont microbial communities from Max Planck institute for Marine Microbiology, Germany - Inanidrilus exumae... | ecosystem: Host-associated > Annelida > Digestive... | reverse complement strand
AAGTCTGGGCTGTTTGGCTTCCACAGGTCGGGTGCAATGAACTCTGGCGTCTCCTGCTGCAGTAGCTGGACAGTGTCGCGAGCGCGGTGAGCTGGGGCGTTATCCTGCTGGAACACGTACGAAACCTGCATGAAAATTTTCTCGCAATTTTGCCGCGGTTTCCAGCGGGAAATCCCGCGGTTAAGGGAACAAAGCGTGAGGGTTACCCGCCGGTGAGGAAATGTTGTCGAGGGATTCCCGCGGGAGAGGGAAAGATTGTTGAGGGTTTCCTGCGGTAAATTAACCGGACAGCTGCTCATTCTGCGGCTGATAATGACGACCAAACATGATTACATGCTGCTAATACGGACCGGGCGTTGCGCTTTCGGTAGCTTCGGTGATTAGTTACATCCTTCAACTTAGGTGTGATTCAACCAAAGAATGTCGGTTAAGAGCAAAGTTGCTGATGCGGTTGTGCTTATGTGTGCAACTGACATACGGCCATTTAACATAGTGGAGGGAGAGGGCTTCAAGAAGATGGCAGACAAGTTTATTGAAACTGGAGCAAAGTATGGGAAGGTTGATTCGGCAGATATGATACCAGCAGTTACTAGAGTCTCGAGACATCTATCAACTGCGTACGACACAGAGAGAAATCGTTGCTAGAAGCAGCATTATATAACTCGCAGAACTGTGGAGTTACGTGTGATTTGTGGACCCATGAGAGCACAAACGTTTCCTATATCGCAGTAACCATACATTACGTTGGCAGCTCATACCAAGAATTATTGCCACCCGTCGCATTGATGAGTCTCACACGGGGGAGTGCATTCGTGAAAATGTCATGTCCATTCTTCGTGAATTTGGATGCTGTAATCCTAGAAATGTATATGTAACAGATAATGCATCTAACATGAAAGCAGCTTTCAGAGAGTTTACATGGACTGGATGTTCCGGGCATACTTATTTAGTCTATAGGTCTAATTAAGATATGACTTACGTTTGTATGAGAGTATGTGTTTTTAATACAGTGTTTTTATTGTATTTTATCCTATTCCATCATGTCTGTAGATACATATTTTAACATCCGGCACAGGCGACGACTTACTGGGTGCCGTGGGTGCCGATGCACCCATAGACGGAAGGTCGATGTGTGCAGTGCACCCATAGAAAAAATGGAACACTTAAAATTTTTCTAGTATGATTTTTTCCTGGTTTGATGGTAATTGTACAGTTGTCACTGATAGAATATTCTCAGAGTCAATACCAATTCCAGTCACGTCGTGTACAAGCGAGTCTTCGCAGAATGAAGACGTACCTCAGAAGTACAATGTCACAAGAACGCTTGAACCATGTGACAATTCTTCACAGTCACAAGAACATGTGCCAGGAATTTGATCTAAATGACATCGCCGATGTATTTATTCATCGAACAACTGTTAGGCGCAACACATTTCAGGCTGTGTGATTTACATTACATTCATGTAGACGCAGGCAGTGGACCCTATGCGTACATTTACCTTCAGATCTGTTATCATAATGTGTCGGTGTTTAGTGGTTAATTTTGTTGGTACTGCTCAGAGCCTCAGGCTACCAAGTTCGTAGATCACAACTTAGGCCCACAAGCGTGACTTGTGCAAAAATAAATGGGTATGGGTGGGTGAACTGTCAAACGTTTACATTATTGCACTGTAAGTAGGTGTGGAACATAGCCTGAAGCTCTCAGCCACATTGCAGAATATATTTGGCCAAGTCCAGGATGAGCCTCTGCGGCTGCCAAATTAGGCCTACTTCGCCCTGTTCTTTTTTAAACAATTATAGTACCGGTAGTGTTTGTCGTAATTATTCTCCTTTATCCTGTTCTTATTACACGGATGGTTATTTTCATGGCAAAAGTTACGGAATTATGGAATTTATGTTGGATTGAGAGGTATTAGCCGGTCTAAAATGTCGGTAAAATGGGACACCTTCTGTTGGCGAACTGGTCCAGGTGTTGGCTTATGATTCGTCAAAATTTTTGTCCATTGTCGAGTCTTTGAAGTTTATTAAGTCAACTCCTGTTGAAAAAGTTGTTTTGTTTAGCACGAAACTGGCTTTGTGCAAAAAAGAAAACATTTCAGTGCATAAAAATGCTCAAAAACTCACCTACAAGCATCTAGGATTCTAGGACGCACACAGTCTGAATGTGCACTATGCCAGCATCACTACTGACCACCAGTACACACCCCCACCTCATAAACTCTCTGCTACACACTCTGCTGACTTCAGTCACTCACCGAATGGCAAATTGTCCAGGTCCTTGATACTCTGCGTCCCACATCCACCGGCCTTGACCATCTGCCCGCCTGGTTTCTCAGACTGGGTGCACCACTTTTCTGTAAACCATTAACACATCTGTTCAACTTGTCGCTAGCGACAGCTTCCGTTCCTCACGAGTGGAAACAGGTTTCCATTTGTCCGCTGAATCAAATCCCTGCAGTTCCAAAAACACACTCCGACCTCCTGCCTACATCCATCACTCCCGTTCTCACCCGCGTCATTGAACGTATTGTTGTCAAAGATTATATATAGCCAGCACTTCCTAACCCTTCTCCTCTCCTTTCATTCACTGATCAATTTGCCTTTCGTCCATCTGGTTCTACCGCCGCTGCTCTAATCACCATTCTGCACACTATCACCAACCTCCTCACCACCAACCAGTCAAAGGCTTTGCTAAAACCAAGGGCAAGGACGATAACAAAGCTTTTGACACTCTGTGACTCTTTGACACTTTGGTGCTCTATGTTTCAATATTCACTTAATAAATTACGTGTAGCCCATAATGACGCATGTAGACTCTTGCTCAATGAACCAAGATGGTGCAGTGCTTCACGCCTATTTGTACTTCATAATATTCCTCCATTCTCGGCTGTTATTCATGAAAGTATTTCTCTTTGTGGTGCAATCTTAAGAACTGTGATAATGTTCTAGTGCAGACTTTTTATTGTCTGATATATACACTGCTACCAATTACGGATTCTTAAAAATATCTTGGTCATATAATTAATAGCTGTTTAACGGATGACATTGACATTCAGAAAAAGACTAGATCACTTTATGCCAGAGCGAATATGTTGAAACGTCGATTTTCTGCCGCAACATTACATACCAAATGTATGTTATTTAACGCCTACTGCACGCCTATGTATGAATGTCAGTTGTGGAACATTGCATACCGCTATAACTATGATCGATTACGTGCTGCTTTTAATGATGCCTTTAGACTTTTGCTAGACGTTCCAAGATGGACCAGTGCATCTTCACTGTTTGTACTACACCGAGTGCCAACATTTGCTGCTGTTATCCGCAAGCTTACTCATTCGTTGTATGACTATGTACACGTAACAGCTCGAACTCTCTGGCATACTCATGGGCCTCGAGCCTGTTGCTGAATAAACTACTACATGCTATCGCCACTTTTTAAGAGTTGGCGCACCAGTATTTTTTAGTATGTTCTTGTATGTTTTATGTTCACTGTATTCATGGGCTTCGAGCCTGCTATTGAATTAAATAAATAAAAAACTGTCAGGCACTCAATACTGTTAAACAAATACTCCCAGATGGACATGCCGGACCACATATACAACTGGCTGGTTGAGTACTTCCACAGCCACTCACTGCACCAAGTACCGGGATCAAACGTCCACACTTCGTGAGATATCTGCTACCATCATCCAGGGATCCGCCATTGGACCCGCATCCTACGTCGTCACTGCAGCAGACCTTTGCTCTGTCACCCCAGGAAACTGTCTCTGCAAGTACGCAGACGATATCTCGGCTGTAAACGCTCACAGTAGTGTGGCAGAGATTGTCAATGTGGAGGCGTGGTCCCGCCTGAATATTCTTCAACTTAACTGCAAAAAGTGAGATAGTATTTGCCAGCAGCAGAACAACCCGCCATGTCGCTCCACCACCGCCCCCACTACCCGACATCGCCCGAGTGTCTTCATTGAAGATACTCGCAGTCACAGTCTCCAGCAGTCTGTCCGTCGCTGACCACGTGCAGAACGTCATCAGTTGCTGTGCACAGACTCTGCACGCTCTGAGACTGCTCCGTGCGCACACAGCGCTGCAGACGGTCTACCGAGTGGTCGTCGTCGCCAGGTTGCTGTATGCTGCCAGCGTCTGTTGGGGGTTCACCACGGCCGCAGACTGACAACGCATTGAGGGATTTCTACAGCGTGGTGTGCGTGCCGGTTACCGTCGTGTGGACGTGCCGACGGCCACCCCGCTGGTCGAAGACTCTGATGACCAGCTTTTCTACCGGGTCCAGTACGTCAATCGACACGTTGTTTCCTGACCGTCGAACTAACTGTCATGCATTGCGCGATCGGCGACATGACTTCTTACTGTTCTGCAGACTCAATTCACTAACTGACTCTAATTTTATGATTAGACAACTTTTTAAACACTGTTACTGACTGTGATTTTACACTTGCATGTATAGTGTTTTTACTTTTGCTATTTTTTCAGAATGTCACGTTGCTGCAGTATGTCAGACATCTTAATAAACCAGTACGTATGTGTGTATGTATGTATGTATGTACATTAGGAACGCAGTGATGGTTGGAATTCTATTGCTATAATAATTATACATTAGATCCAAATGCAGAATAATCCGGACATTACAAGAACGCTATCCCTTCCTTCTACATTTAAAAATAAGGTTGACTTTTGCGAGTTAGTACACAACACGAATCCTGGCAGTTTCAAAGTAATAATTCAAATGGAGTGTTCGTCGTCGTCGATTTGTGATAAGTGATTTCCGATTGCTCTGCCGGCAGTCTGTGTATTTGGCACGTTCGGAAGACTTACCCCAGTCCTCTTCGCGGAATACTGTACAGACAGGACTACAGCTGTCAGCACAGCTCTTTCAACAGACATGACCCAAAGCGTCATCACTCGAAAGATACTGCTTGCTCAGCCAAGCTGTCGTTAAAGCTATGATCATATTCATGTATGTGTGCTTTAAACTAATGCAGCTACCCTTTATATCGTCGTGCTTCGTTATTATGCAACTGTTTTGGTTATAACAGTGTTGCGATAAAGTACAGTTGTACTAGGCTTGTTTTGATATGTGGTGCGACTGCTCATGACCTTGTATAATATCATTGTAGGATTGTTTAGCCTATGTTGCTAGGCTAGGATACGTGTTGCCTAAGTTGCTACCTATGGAGGTTTAGCCTATGTTGCTAACTATGTCTGCTTTACATATGACTGTTTGGCCTACGTTACTAGGCAGGAGACAGCACGAGGCATTCGAATGTTGCAACCTATAGCGCGCCCACCACCTGTTTACGCTATACCGCAGTGGATAACCTGACACCCGATAGCGTGAGTCACCAGTCTGCAGTGGAGAACGATGAACACAGCGTGCAGCACAACGCGCATGCCTGTCCCACGCAACATAGCGTGCAACGTGGCTCACCTCCGTCACACCAGACAAGCACGCACACTGTTGGCCACGTGACTGTCCAGCCCGACGATAGCCTGCTACACGGCGAGCATCATAGCGTGCGGACACGTACAGTGCAACGAAGCGAGCCATGTGCGACTCTCTTTTGCGTGCTGGATTTCGACGTATACACTCTGAGACGTCTGACGTGAAAGAGTGCGACGACGATAATAAAGGCGTTGATTGTCGTCCGTCTGTCGGCTATGTTCTTCCTACTTCTGTTTCTACAGACTGGGAAGTAACAGACAACAGTGAGTTCCTGCATTTACAGCCGATGATTGATAGTTTACCAGCTTCTCTTTCTGCCGATGAGCGTGCGCGCGCAGTGCAGCTGTTGCGTAATAATGCAGACATCTTTTCTCGGCATGAATTTGATTTTGGTACAACGAATTTACTGCTACATTGTATACATACAGGCGACCACCCACCTGTAACGCAACCTTTGCGTAGACACCCCCATGTTTACCGCCAACTTATCGACGACACTGTCGAGGGTTTAAGGAAGGCTGGTGTGGCAGAGGAAGCCTCATCGCCATGGAGCTTCAACATTGTTTTGGTGGCGAAAACAGACAATCCTGTGCCCCGGATCACAGTGGACTACCGGGCTCTGAATGAGATTACGTACAAAAATAAGTGGCCTATCCCGCGATGCGGAGACTGTTTAGAGGCGCTTAGTGGCTCTATTTTCTTTTCGGTTATGAACGTGTCTGGTAGTACCAGGTCGAATTAGACCCTCGAGACAGGGACAATACAGCATTCCTTACGCGTCGTGGTCAGTTCAGATTTTGCGAGATGCCAATGGGGGCTTGTAATTCCCCTAGTGTCTTTGCAAGGCTCATGACCATGGCTCTTAAAGGGTTACAGTACGTTTGTTGTCTCTGCTATATTGATGATACGATAGTCCTTAAAAAACCTTCGAGGACCACTGCCAGAACCTACAGCTAGTGTTTGATCGCTTCAGAAAGGCTAATCTTAAGCTTAAATCCAAGAAATGTAAGATGCTACAGCTCAAAGTCAAGTTTTTGGGACACATAGTGTCCCAGCATGGCATAGAGGTAAATCCTGAGAAAACCGCTGCCATTGAGGCCTGGGAATTTCCCAAGAACGTCACTGAGGTCCGGGAATTCCTTGGTTTGGCCGGGTATTATCGTCAGTTTGTACAGAACTATGCCATGATTGCTCAGCCGCTTCAGGACATGACGAAAAAGGGCGCTACCATGGGCCCGACCCGTGAGCGATCGTGACCAATCGGTTTGATTTTCTGAGACCACCTTGGCCATTAGAGAGTGCAAAACAGAGCGCCATCGTTCTATCGCACCATTTGTTTGTGGTCTATAAGCGGTTGACCTAACTTTATCGATCCCCAAATCGTCGTACAACTGCAATGAGAGATCGGCCTGAAATTCTGGTCCCTGATGTGACTGGATTTCATGCATCAAACCCCAACGCATAACAATATGTTCAACAATCACACGTGCACAAGTACTTGCTTCCTTGTTACTGATGGGCATTGTGCCACGGGGTTTGCTCCACATTTCGTTCTCACAGGCATGAACCCCCGGTGGAATATCGATCTTCTTCTAAGCGATAAAGCCCATGAAACTCCCTCTGTCCATCAGTACACAGCTGAATTGCTTGGACGTCTGTACAAAGTCAACAGTTTAGTCAGGGAGCATCTAGGTCAGGCCGCCGAGTCGGCGAGTAGATGGTATCACCGCAGAGTAAAACCGGAAACATTCCAAGTAGGCGAGTTAGTTCTCGTGTTCAATCCGCGAAAGTTCGTAGGACGAACTCCAAAATGGACGCTCCACTTCCGTGAAACATCCAGGGTGGAGAAACGTTTGAACGACGCTACTTACGTGGTGCGGTTCACTAATTGCTCTTCTACATGTGTGTGCCAGGGTGATGCCGCCGAAGAAAATCTGGCGCTGCCCGTTCGTGGAGTCCCACTCACAACAAAGCTCACTTCCACCCGTGGTGAACACCAGGCTTGCGTTCCGACGTCATCTATGCCTTCACCACATGTCGAACCTGGTGACGGAGGGCGGTGTGGACCGCACAGTCCCCATGCAGCGCGAGGAATACGAGCTCGAGAGTGCGCGCTACCGGCGCCGTGATCAACGTGGGCGGGCCACCCACATTGTATCGCGTACGACGTCCAATGCGGTGGGCATCGCGGCTCCAAGTGAGCAACCGAGGCATGTACGTCACCTACAAGCTGTCCCTGCAGAACATCAATTTCCGGATGCGTTCCACAGCTCACGGTTACCACCGTTACCGCTGACTAGTGACAGGAACACGTACGGCGCTGGGGAAGCATGTGTCTCGTTGAACGTTCAGGCGTACGTGGGCGATAGAGTAACAAATATCAAGGACTGGCTTCGTGACAGCGATGTGCAACAGCCACCCGTTGTGGACAGACAGGACGACAACTTCTCCGCGTGTCCAACAACGATGGAGGAGCCATGGGAAAACACCTCCCTGTTTCCGGAGCTGGACCTACCATACCTGTCCACTCCTGTTACATGTAATAACTGTAACGCGGTTCAGTCTGTTGATTGTGATGTTGTTGCTTCTAGGGATGATGCTACTGTTGCTATACAGACATATGGCATGACAGACAAACCGGACAATAACAATAATGATGTTGCTACAGTCAATGCAAACGTTATAACTAAAGAAGTGGTGGTAATGATAAATGCTGAAACCCAGACTACCGTGGCTGATATAGGTGTGCTTGTACAGGAAGCAGCTACACAGGCTGGTATTAACTCTGACATGACTGATCCATCACAGGTTGTTGAATGTTTGTCAGACCTTATGCAGGGTGATACCGTTTCAACCCCATTTATGCTAGCACGTACAGTTGCAAGAAGGTTGCATGTGGCTTTCAGTAACATATTTGAACGTTCTGTGATAGCAGCTTTGTCATACGGTATGTCATTCTTTGAGTGTCGATTCATGAATCAGCTCGTTAATATGCTTAGGCCGCTTCACGCCGTAGATGCTACTGGAAGAACGGTGATGTTGGCCCTTGCATACGAGCTGACGCGACGTCAGAACCGCCCCCAGGATGCCCCTGGTACGAGTGTCAATTTTGACTCCCCGCCAAATACTGCGGCTGCGTCGGGCGTGGACGACCGGGCCCCAGTGGACCCAATCATTATAGACTCGGATACCGAGCCTGTGGCCGAGTCTGAAGTGGTACCATGAGTATCTGTTTTGAGTAATGTGAGTCTTTGGCTTAAGTTCGTTTGCGACCTTGAACTATGTGTGATTATTAAGATGTTTGCTGTATGTTATGAAGGTATTCCGCCTATGGGCCAAGAATATTATTGTTTATTACGTTTGTTTTCTATGCTCACATTTTACGCTTTTGATATTCCACATTGGTAAACCGAGTTTATTTTCATACAAGACTTGTCATTGTTATCAGTATTACACTGGCTTAACCAGGGTCTATGACCATGTAAGTGCCTTTGTCAAAACCATTTTATATTTTGTACTATTTTAATGCTTGACAGCTTTTAGTGATACTAGTTGTATTGTGTATGACTGTTAATTTCTGTGTGGTTATAACTCCAAATTTCCAGTGACTACCAATACTAAGCGTATTACATTATAAATTTTTGCTTATTGCAGTCAGGATAGACAGTGGAGTTATCAATAACCTACAGTAGGCATTCGCATTTTGTAGACGTACACATCTGTTGCGCCGATGGTCACTTGCATCTGGTTCACACTGTTATTGATTTCTACAACTTTCTTCGTGAGGTTTGTTGTGTGATTTTACAAGAACAGTCCGAACCAATTCATAACAAAGTCATATTAGCGACTGTACAGAAAATTTGTCATATTATATGGAATGTGCTTATATACCGAACGATACATTGGCATCACCATGTCAAGTATTATGCAAATATTATGACAAGAAGTTTGGCTGTTGCAGAGGGACCGTGCAACGTTCAGTGTCCGTGTAAACCTTGTTAGCAGTGATAAAACAGTCCCTGGGCATACGACACGATGACAGCAAACATAAGTGATACATTTTTAGACACTGCGAGCATTGCTTTGTTTGACTGACATGTTAGTGGAACATTGGGCACAGACAATGAGACTCAGCAGTCGTTTCCTGCTGCAAGTCACAACCACTGTCTGCTGCCAGTCCGCCTTTACCTACTGCAGATCATCGTTCATCAGTTAACACTCAGTCTCCATCCGCTGCCAAACGTCGAGCAGCAAAGCGTCTCTCAGATTTTCAACAGTTCGACTGAAGGCGTATTCGATTACAGAATCCGGATTCGGATTCACACTGAATCTCATTTCAGATTCACTTGACAAATCGAATGACGTTAGATCAGTGGGCGTGTCTACGTGACGTCACTGATGTTTGTTTATGTTTTTGTTTATGTTGTTTTGGGAATTATTTTTTGTCTGTAGAGTCAAGTCGCTGTTTTTTTGGCAGTATATACTGTGATTGGTGTGTTTCTTAGATAATTTTATGACGTGTTTATGACTCCATTTTACGCTTCAACTTCCCGTTTCAATTATTAAACATTCTATGCTAATGGATTTGCAATTGCAAGCAGGTTTCACCAAATCCGGATTCGGATTTGTTATTCGAATGCACTTTTCACTGAATCTGAAACGAGATTCAGTGTGAATATGAATTCGGATTCTATAATCGAATACGCCCTGAGTTACTATACTGTAATACTGCTAACAAAGCCTAAGACTCACTTTGTATATGTGTTTAAGCTTACTTCAATCATAGGCTAAGTACAGTGGGAAGTTGCTAAAATGTAAAAAATGCAGTTTATACACACTGTTTACGGCGACGGTCGAAAACCGCAAAAAATCCTAAAAAAGAAATGTTAACCACACTAACATAGCCTAAATGTCAATGTTAGTGTGGTTATTGGGGGCTGGCAAATGACCCCGGATTCATAAATTAGGTTTAAAGGTGTTTTCATTGC
>Ga0209363_1001954_pt1 | contig 10452 bp, 9 predicted proteins | sample WorMetexBAHAMAS3_FD_187385 | JGI IMG/M metagenome (GOLD analysis project Ga0209363, IMG submission 187385) | Marine gutless worms symbiont microbial communities from Max Planck institute for Marine Microbiology, Germany - Inanidrilus exumae... | ecosystem: Host-associated > Annelida > Digestive... | reverse complement strand
CCACAAAAGTTACAAATTAAAGTATGTGAAGTGTCTATTAGGCCTAAATATTATGTCAATATAGCTATGGTGATTTCCCTTTGGCTGTTCACATATAAACTGTGACAACGTCTACCTGCGATGAGACGTATTTCGATAGAAGTACAGACGTTTCGACGACAAACCCGTTGATCGACAGACATTTCGCCGACACGAGTCGGATGTTTCGACGACACATTTTGAACGTTTCGCCGACAAATATGTGTGAATGTTGAATTGCTAAAATGACCGTAAATCCTGTACAGATGTTGGCGTTAATTGCTGAAGCAACCGACGCACGGGCCGCAAGGACGTAGAATTAGGCGAGCAGTTTTCAAACGGACCTTGACAAACCGTGAAATTTTCAGGTCAAGCTCTGAAAACGCGCCAGAAGTACGTTTCAAACGAAATGCCGCACGGTACAGTGACACTTATGTGGACGTCGTCGTCACTCACTGCCCCTGAACCTGATCACATCGTTCTGCTGGTGCCCTGTCAGCCTTGTTTCCTCGTAACGGTCATCCATTGGAGGACTGCACAGCAGAGGAGCCTATGGATGAATTGACCGCTGAACAAGACGCCGAGGAACCAAGGCGGAAACGCACAAGACGCCGGAAACGAGCAGTCCACGTCTCTAGCCGACAGAATGACTCGAACCCGCAAGACATTGTTGAACCGGCAGATAACCACAACAAAGAGGTCCAAGGGTTGTCGTCGAAACGTCCCAAAATGCGTCGTCGAAACGTCCGACCCGTGTCGGCGAAACGTCTGTCGATTAATGGGCGTGTTCTGAAATACGCTCCAGAGTGCTTCGAAGTGCTACTGTGCCGTTCTTTTATCATAAAACAAACGGCACAGTAGCACTTCGAAGCACTTCGAAGCACTCTGGAGCGTATTTCAGAACACGCCCAATGGTTTGTCGTCGAAACGCCCGCACACCTTTCGATACATGTAGGTGCGAGTTGTAACAAGGGGTTAATATGACATCTTAGCACACTTTTTCGGATGTCACATATCCAGTTTCATAAATTTCAGATAATTCTGAACAAAATGATACCAATTTTGTCTTGTTATACCGCCATGCAGGCTATCTCCATTTTTAGAGCCTTTTTGGGGGTCATCTGCTCCACTATTGTGTCGTATTGTTTATGTGAGAGATATTCACTTGTGCGGCAGCGAACATCACTTTACAATCAAGATTGTACTACTGACGCCAACAAAATATTTTTTTAGTAACCGCTTATCGGTATCGGGCTATCGGCATTTGGCAATCGGCATACGGCAATAACACTATTATGTTATCTAATATCTATTGCATTAGCGGTAACCATAACGAATCCAAAATAGCCCCATGTACCCGATTATGATCACGATGCACTTTATATCAACATCAGTGACTGCGATTTGTGAAGCCCAAAATTAAGGTGGTTGGAGCGGAATTTGAGCGGGTAATTCATGCCGCTCCACGCTCCGCTCACGCTGTGGAACTTTTTTAAAGCCCGCTCACCGCTCCGCTCCCGCTCCAGCTATTTTTGACCCGCTGCGCTCCGTTTTCCGCTCCGCTCACGCTCCGCTCACATGCTCTGGTTACATTTTACCAGCCTACGGCGAAGTTGAATTCTACTGCCGGTCAGAATTAGGCTACTAACTTTGGGGTGCAGAATGTATAACAAGTATTTAGTTTTAAGGACCGCGGAGATATAGCAATAGCTAAGCGAGAAGACTGAGTCAGGCTTTGGTTGTTAATTGCAGTGACAAACACATTAATTTTTTGTACAGCGCCAAATAAATAGTTTTCGGATGCGATAATCATAAGTCCTCAGATGCATAATAATGATTACGCGGTTCTAGTTAGTATCGTAAAGTACAGTGATGTTGAGTTCACCAGCACCGTGAGATTCCGCGGTATACCGTCTGAACCACCAGAACCGCCCATCACTGGCGTACACTCATGGGTGTTTGTTTGTTTATGTTTACACGGTGACCGGAAGTAAACATTAGGCGAGGCAGAGAAAAACTTGAATTGATGTCTAGTAATTCAGATAGAGCGAGAATGGTTGGCTCTAATTTTGACCGAGTTCGAATAGTCGTTGTTGGCGATGCAGGTGATTATAGCATGTATAATTACATTCCAGTAACTTACGCGCACGGTGCAATTGCGGCGGAAAATTCAGCCACCCAAGGCTTATAGTACGGTACGGCCCGACTGGGTTGAATGCAATCACTCATTAATGGACTACTGTAATCATTACGGATTGCTAATGGTTAGTGCTAAGCCCAGTTCGGCTAACTGCGCATAAGCAAGAGTAAAACTGCTAGATTCAGTACTTCCGTTGGCCGGGGGTAAAATGCGGATGTGCGGATGTTGTAATGGGTAATTTGCGGAGCAAAGTTGCGGGGAAAATCTGCGTGTGTAACGGGTAATTTGCGGATCCAAAACTGCGGATACTACATTGATCGAAAGTTTTGCGTAAGTTCAGTTCTTCAGATGTTCCTAAGTCAGACCGTATCCTAAGTTTTTCATAAGTTTGTCCTAAGATTTGTTGTGGCAAGGACATTTACATTTAAAGAAATGAACGGGCTTTTCGCGTCATTGATTAGATGTGAGTATTTTGCGGATGTGCGGATGTTAGACAGGGTAATTGCAGATGTTTATCCGCAGCAACATCCGCAAATTACCCGTTACAACATCTGCACATCCGCATATCCGCATTTTACCCCTGGCCACTTCCGTTAAGTTGGATGCATATTTGCACGTTGGCATATTTGCATATTCGAATATACCGGATCATGCTGTTTAACGCCATCAATGCCCGCAACGCCCTCAACGCTTGCAAGCCACATTAAAGGAGCCGCTGACTTTGTTGCCGGCATATATTGATTCAAAGCCGGCAAGAGGGAGGCATGCATGTTTGTGAAAACAAGTGCACTGCAGGCACTATAGTAGCATATCAACCTGTTGATCCCCTACTAACATAATTACCTTTACTAACTTACTAGCGTACCAAACTTTAGCTAAATTGAAAACATAAAATGTCTAGAAGAAAAAGATAAAAGAGGAACAAAAACAATCTGACAACAAAGACACGTGTGACAAATGTAAAATGAACGTTGAAGCATCCCATTTTGGACTATGTTGTGAGTTATGTGGGTGTTGCGGGTGTTGATGGTGTTAAATAGCATGACAGAATATCCCAATGTGCCAATATGCGTCTGTTGCACATTCGCATATTTGCACATTCCTATGAATACTATTACCTTTCTGCTATGCATCAACTACTGCTGTTATATCAACACACCATTTCCTAAATCTACTGTCACAAACTGCCGATCTGCAGATCCACAAGACCTGCGGTAAACAAATTGCTAACACCTATGTATGTCGAAATTAATATGGAAGTAACAAGAACGAACGTAAAGTGAACTGAGCAGCATCTAACGTGATGGCCATAGGACATTGAAAGCTGTAGATCTACATCATAAACGCAAGGGACTCTGCGGATCTTCATCACATGGACATGTGGAGCTGATGTAGATTCAGTTTGATGAACTGAACATAGCTATTTTGAGCTACAGTCTACCTGAATATGGCAGATCACTGCAGATCAGGTCCTTGCCTGTCACAGATCAGTTTACAATGACCACAGATCCGTCACAATTATTGCATATCAGGTCTCACCACAGATCAGTTTACAATGTATGTCTGAGCCAATGCCCATGTCTGAGCCGAACTTGTTAAGTTAAAGTTACAGGTTTTGACTTTTTACAGTTACAGCTAAGTTACAGGTATGAATTTTCAGTTTTAGTTTTTTAGATTTTTCAGTTAATTTCAGTTACAGTTACAATTATTCTATAACAACATAAAGATTCATAGCATGGATATTGTCATCAGCTTTATGTTTTTATTGACAACAAAAACAACAATCTGTTTGTTCTGTGTAAATACTAAGCACTGCAGTCAACTGTCCTACAACTGTCAACACTCAACAGAATGAGCAAGAACTGTGCAAGCATGTACTTAATAATACTTGCTGTTTATCTACAGAAACACGCCTGTAGGCCTACAGGTTGTTGCCTGTTCTGTTTTTCTTGCCAGTGGTGAGATCCACACACACTTAAAAGACGTGCTCAACGTAAGCCTGCGAGTCAGGTGCTGATATAATGTCCAATGCTAGGGGAGCCAAAGTCAGCATTACAGTAGTATTGGTCTGTAGCACTCTGCTTGGAGCTTCAACTATGTACCGGTAGCACTTTCTGTGACAAGTTTTACCAACGGTTTTTACTGCACGACAGCGTGCTACCATGGTATATGCTCTCATCATGTGTCTGTATGTCTGTCCCTCTGTCTCTGTAACGTAACCATTCGATAGAACGCATACGACTTCCTATTCGAATTTAATGGAAACTATGATGCTATCTCGTACCGTTTTCGAGATATTATGGCTTATTTTCCAAAAATTAAAGAGGTCATGTGACTGTGACCACGCCCCTTTCAGGGACAATTTGTAGTCCGAAGGCTGGGACTTGCTATGATCAACATGCACACCAAATTTGAATTCTATAGCTTAAGCCGTTTCAGAGATAGTGTAAGGGGACTGAAAGTTTAAAATGGGTCACGTGACGTAGCCACGCCCATTTCAGGGACGGTTTGTCATCTGTAGGCTGAGACTTGCTATGTTCAACCAACATAATAAATTTAAAATGTCTACGATTACCTGCAACGAAGAAATGAAAAGCAACGCCAAATGTAAAAAAATTCTCGTTTTGAGCCACCCTTTGGGGGACTTAGGGGTAACACACATGGTTCATCTATGGCTCGATGGAAAGCACGTTGTCGACTTCCTATTTGCGATAATTGAATTTTTCTTGCTAGCTCTCATGGCTGCGGCACTATTAAGCGAAATCTGTCGCAATCGGCGTTTTCCGGCGGGGGTGGGTCACTTTTAGCGCAAATTTTAGGTAGATGGGGACGTCGCCCGCAATCCACCTATGGACCGTTAAATAGAGGAACGATGTAGCTACAACGTTGCCACTGGACGTTTTCGCACGAAGAAACATTGCAACAGACTTAATTTGAGAGAAGTTGAAATTTACTGGAAAAAATAGCAAAATCGCGTTTTGTGCCACCCTTTGGGATACCTAGAGGTAACGTACACGGTTCCGCTATGGCTCATTTGAAAGCGTGTGGTCGACGTCCTATTAGCACTAATTGAACTTTTTTTACTAGCTCTTACGGTTAAGGCACTATGAGCAAATATTGGTCGAAATTGTGCTGTTTGAAAGGGGGTGGGTCACTTTGAGCGCAAATGTCAGGGGGAAGGGGGTCATCCACCGACGAATTTTGACGTCAGAAAACTAGATTCCCTTGGCTATCACGTGGTGTTGTTTGTGTGATCCTACGTTTAGCCGTTTTGATACAATACCGGCATGTGACACACAGACAGACACACGGACACACTATGACGGCTACTACCCGCGCATTGCTTGCGCCGCGCGGGTAAAAATTTGACAACTGTAACTTTCGCCATTCCGGAGATATGATTGTAGGTGTCAAAATTGGAAATGGATTGTGTTTTCCCGTGTCCCTGACCATGCCATGTTTAGGGGATAGTTTGTCATCTTTACGCTAGGACTTGATATAGCCTTTCTGTGTACGAAATTCAGCAACTCTAGCTTCAGCCATTTCAGAGATATGGTTGGTGCCCGCCAAAATTTAAATGGTTTACATGACCAGATTTCTAATTCCGTCATTTACTAACACAGTAAAATTAATGAAGTATGTATTTATCTTTTTTACAGGTGTTGGAAAGACATCACTGGTGCATCTTGTTAGTCATTCACAACCCATTTTGAATCCGTACTGGACCATTGGTTGTTCAGTTGAAGTGAAGGTTAGCTGTCAAGTGTTGCTGTTATGTCTCAGTTTGTTGGAATAGTTTGATTACACTGCTTCTAAGTGAAAATATAACCGCTTTTCTATGGCTGATGAGTTGCTGGTTGTGTAATGGTGTGTGCATGTGATGCTGTCAGCTACATGAATATAAAGAAGGCACACCGTATGAGAAAACGTATTTTTTGGAACTGTGGGATGTAGGAGGTTGGTCCTCCCACCAGAGCAGTCGGTCTGTGTTTTACAATCCCGTGCATGGTACGTTACAGCACTTCTTTTATTTGTTGTACAGTATGTCTCAGAAAACTGTGCCATCTTTTGTTGGCTATGACTTCAGTGCAGTTATTTTTGGAATCACAGTGTATGTACATGTAGGTGTTTTATATGCACGTGTATGCAATGCATACACTGATTAGTCCGGGTGTCAAACCCTGATATGGGGGTGAACCTGGATCTGACTGATAAAGTTTTTTTCTTTGCAGATTCTGGTAGCCCAGTTGTGTGAGTTCCTACTACTCAAAATAAATAAAATCATTTCTTTTATCTTTAATTTCTCAAGATCAACACAATGTACACATGTTATTATAGAAAACTATTTTCAAACTGCAATAAACAAGCAACGCCTCCTCACATTGCAATAAATAAGCAACGCATCCTCACATTCCCCCATCCATTAAATAAAGTCGCATGACACACTTCATGAGACTTTGCTACAGTGCCACAATACTGTGAACATCCTAATACATTATGCACTGTATATTCAATATAAACAAAAATATCAAATACTCGAACAAACTACTCAATTTCTCAATCAGTACCACTACACGGTACTGTATAACAGACCTTGACATACACCATGCATAGTCACATTCAGTAATCGGCAATAACGTAACCGGTTATATCTCTAATAGAATCACAAATAATCATGTCTCATGAATAATCTACATCGACACACTGGCAGTCCAAGTGCAATACTATGCACACACTCTAGTAGCAACATTGTCCACATAAATGTCACAACATACAACATTATATAAGCATTACAATAACCAATCAATAGTGGAAAACATACTACATACATAAGGCGCCCATAAAGATAATCGTACGCCAAAAACATATTAAACTGACAACATACAATAAATCATCAGATAACTCCACATATATACATATACACTATCAAAAGTTCACACAATGCAAAATCATGTGCTAATAAAACTAAATCTTACCATTAAACACGTGACAAATAGTCAGCAACAACATTCTGTGAACCCTTCATATACCTCACTTCTACATCAAACTCTTGTAGTGCCAACGCCCAACATCACAATTTCGCACTTTTTGGAGCACAGTCGCAGATGTACTGTAATGGGTTATGGTCACTAAAAATAGTAAAGGCTGAGCCATACAAGATCACGATCTGTCATTTCCACAAATTGAGTACTAATACTTATCTCTACGACCACGTGATAAGTTTTGGTGTCTCACGACACACACACGACTTGCCCACGTTTATATACTTGAAGCTAATCACATTACCGCTGTTTAAACAACAGTCTTCCACAAGTCGCCACTTTACTACTGACCACACACAACAATGGACAAGCAATACCAACTCAACATTGTCCATATAGTGTCACAGGAAGGTCTCGCATGTGGCATTCAAAACGCATCGCGTGCAGTACTGTATGGCCATCTACATACTGAATCGGCATCATGTATAAAGTACTTGCTGGTACATTTAGGTGCACATAATTCCAAACCAAAACTCGCAACATGTTTCACAGCTGTGAAAACACACCAGAAACATACACAAACCACAACACACACGACTATCAGTGACTAACGCAAAAGGGCCAGGGACAGTGAAAGAACCCACATATCCAAAGCCACACGCCAATCCGACACTTCCCCGCTTCCTGGCGACACAAACCAGTGGACTCGCCATAGGGCTACTGGAACGAATTATCATACCAGAATCCAACAACTCTCCCATCTGGCACCCCACATCGGCCCTCATCACCTCAGGGACCCGACATGGCCCCATCCGTCCAGGTTGAAAACCCGATGTGACCTGGATCCTATGTTCAACAATTGTGCAACACCCTGGCTTACTGCTAAAACAGTCAGCAAAGTCATCTAACAATTGTAACAACTCGCACTGATGTTCACTTTCCAAATGTTCAATCTTTTCACGGTCAAAACACTCGCTTGGTAACACCTTAGACGACTCGGTTACAGGTGTAAGCACTCGACCAAAGTCGTCGTCACACTCACTAATAACATTGCAACTCTGTATACGAACATGAAACTTTCGAATCTTATTCGCATGAACATGCCGTACACGACCATCGTGCATGTCAACCAAATAACTGTAAGGCGATTTTACTTTAACTACGGTAGCAGGTCCTTGCTATCGCTTATACAGTTTTCCTGATGCCTCGTCATCCAATACAATAACAGAGTCACCTTCAGCAAATCGTTTATCTCGCGACCGCAAGTTATGATGGTGAACGTACATCGCCTGCTGATGATCTGATTGTAGTTGTGCACAGTCGGCTGCTTGCTGTAGACGTTGTCGCAAATCTGAGAGGTACTCGTCGACTGGTTTCGGCAACACCGACTTGACATCGCGTTGTCCAGACCACGACTCCTTCAGTATCGCCAACGGACCACGCGGTAGTCGACCGTAGACCATCGTGTATGGAGCGACACCTGTAGTGGCATTCGGCACCTCACGCAACGCCCATACCGCCAACGGAATGACTTTGTGCCATTGTCGCTGATGTTGCTGGATGATATGATGCAACATCTCTTTGCAAGTCTTGTTGAATCTTTCCACCAAGCCTGACGTTTGCGGGTGTCCCGGAGTAGCGAACACTGGACTACATCCAAGCCGACGTAACATTTCACGAGTCAACTGACAGTTAAAGTTCGATCCATTATCACTGATAATCTTGGATGCAACTCCGACGTCAGTGAATAAGTCAATTAATGCATCACATACAGACTTGGCAGTTAAAGACTTTAGTACATACACAACTGGCCAACGAGTACAGTTATCAACGATATTTAAACAATATCGATGTCCCTGTGCTAACGGAAGATCAACAGGCCCTATACAATCCATATTCAAGACCTGGAATGGTAACTCGGCTCTGGTAATGGGAGTGATCGGAACCCTATCTAATTTAGTAGGCCGAGACCGCAATTGACAATCAGCACAAGTATTAATGTAATCCTGAATTTCTTGCTTCATGTTCGGCCAATAAAATGACAAGCGTATCCGTTCCTGAGTTTTTCGATGACCAAGATGACCTCCAAAAACGGATTCGTGTGCTAAGTGCATAACAGCAGATCTTCTGCACTTGGGTAAACACAACTGACAGACAGACTGTCCCTCGACTTTATCATGATGATACAGTATACCATCTTCAATGACATAACCACCCTTGCCTGCTTTAGCCATGTTCCAACAAGTTAATAATGTGGAACAATTCTGCTGCTCTGAACTAATTTCAGAATTTCCAGTATTATCAGTCACAGACACGTCATCTGTGTTCTGAATTAGTGGTGACTTATCATCATGATCCTCAGTCAATGCTTCCACACAACCAACATTATCATCAACAACACCCTCAACTAACTCAGCACCAGCATTGATATCATTATTGCTGTTTTGACAATCATTCAAGATCACGTGACCTTCATTAGTATCATTTACCTTTACATCAACTTCCTTACTTGTAACTGAGCAAGTGAACACGTTAATAGTTGGCAAGCGATAAATATCATTGACGATATCAATTGGCAACACAACATCATGTTCAACATTTGTCAATGGAGCAACAGCGCACGTTACCTGTAAACTTTCTCCAACATTTACTAAGTTGTGACCTTCGTATGACTTTATGCTAACATTAACTAATGGAGCACTCACAACATCACCAACAATGCCTTGTATGTTAACATAACCACACACATCCGGTTTAATCTTGCCAAATAATTCCTGACTCAAAACAGTTATCTGAGCTCCACTATCAACCAACCCTCTGCATTGCATGCCATTAACACAAACATCAATGTACTGCAAAGGTGCAATTTGTAATGGGCCACTTCCACGTACTGTAGTGGCCATGGTTTCAAGTGCAGGAAATTGTGAAAATTTTCAATCAGTGTGTTTTTTTGAACTTTCACAGCTAGAAACACACTCATCATTTGCTTTTTTACAGGGCTGAACACAATGTGTATCACTGGATAGTGGATACAATCATTATCGGACCTGTTGTGCATAAACTCGATGCAGCAATACATGTATTTACTTGCACGTTTTCAGTTTCAAACACACTCACTGTAGCAACCGTCGCCCTGGCAGTATCATCAATGGCAATTTGATTTTGATTACAAAACCTAGCTATATGCCCAATCAATCCACATCTATAGCAACGCCGAGGTCCTGCGTTTGTATTATTAGTATGACCACGATACTGGCCACGATTGCCACGATTGTTTGGACCACTAGGCCGCTGTCCAAAACGGAACGACTG
>Ga0209363_1001953_pt1 | contig 10454 bp, 6 predicted proteins | sample WorMetexBAHAMAS3_FD_187385 | JGI IMG/M metagenome (GOLD analysis project Ga0209363, IMG submission 187385) | Marine gutless worms symbiont microbial communities from Max Planck institute for Marine Microbiology, Germany - Inanidrilus exumae... | ecosystem: Host-associated > Annelida > Digestive... | reverse complement strand
GGTAAGGGCGTGCTTAACGTTCTAGGCGGAGTCCCACCAAAGTGATTTTTGCAGTTTTAGAGCTATGACTTTGTTGCCCTTACACTTGGTTGTAAACTGACCAGTTTTTACCATTTTCTGATTATAAGTCACATTCTGTGATGATAACGGTTTTCGTGGTAACGTGATCAATTATGTCGCAGGCGTCACTCTGAGGTGGCAATTTATTTCTGTTCTATTGGGTATCGCAGTGTTATGACATGTTTATTATTGTACAAAACTTTGTGACACGATGGTATCAGTTTCGCTAGTCCTCTGCCAGATGGTCGTGTATTCTCGTCAAACCGTATGGAGGCCTGACAGTAGCTAAAAGTGGTAGGCTATTGTGCTGCCCTACAGCAACAACAATCAAAAAGTTAACGTGTACAAGTTTTTCTACAAACGCTACATTGTTAACGAGGTACGTATGTACGAGCAACATACTAGCGTCGAGAAGAAATTGTCCTTCTCGTTCTCGACGCTCGTAAGTTGCTCGTACATACGTAACTCGTTAATAATAATCCGTAGCGTTTGTAGAAAAATTGCTGTACTTTGCAGTGGTAGGCGTAGGCCTACTTTGACTACGCTTTTGTAAACGTACGCTCAATACAACCAACCCTGAGACGGAAGATCAAAGTCTCGATTCTGAGTCTGCTGCCATCAATATCATAAACGCAAGAGTTGACGAACTGATCTGCGCCATGCTCCATGACAAGTTACTCTTCTGACAGCCTGTGCGTCTGACCAGCTCGTATAATAATGTACCTGTGTTGCAGCTGCAGTCTGCCGAGATATAACGCACGGGAGCGTAACGCACCGTTCAACCGGAACGACGCGAGGCAGCAATCGTGATGCTGCCTATGTCTACGTGTCCGACATTAACAATCAGCGAACAGCAGTGGTATACAACTGGTTTCAGATGATGCAGAGGACGCGTCGCTGATCATCTGTGCTATGCTAAGCGACGTCAAACCCCAGTAACCAGCAGAGGACGCGATTCTAAGACAGTAATACGGAGGCCCCATATTTTCAGTTCATGGCCACTATAGACCTATAACTGACGTAAGTTTTCACTGGAGTACTGTGTAGGCATAAATCACCCACTTCAGTAAATCAGTATTCCATATTTCAGCTTTTCTGAGTAACATCGCTGATTTAGCGCGCCATGTACACACTACCAGGAATCTAACAGTTTGCCTTTCAGAGTAGCTTGTTTTGTAAATCACCTTGAATATAGCACTGTCCTTGCATGCAGTCCTTTTCTTAGTCTTGAATCTTGATCTTAAGCACAAAACCGTTTATGCTTTCATTAACAGACCATTTCATTATGGCTTCAGTAGACAATCATTGACTCTGCCAAGTATGATTTGCAAAAAATGAAACCCCCCAATCACTGCCGCTCTGCATATCCACTGCAATATACCCTGGGATAGAGGAGATGTTCCCAGTTAAATATTTGTTACTGTTGTATAAATAACTTCAATTCCTCATTAAGCAATCACTTGTAAACTGTTTAAATTTTCGAAATAATTGGAAATTCATTGTGTGGTGTTGTACAGTGCATCATTTTATTACCGACAAGATTGTTGACAGGGCAAAGTGCCAATACTGAATTTACTCAAGAGGTCGACTTCTCGGTTTTCCGCCCGAGTGTTATTATGGTCGACACAATGCAACGATTGAGGTGAAATTTGGCGTGAAAGAGCGGACTGCATAGTGCATACCAATGCGACTGGCGATTAACAGAAGCGGACCAAACAGCTAGTAAAAATATGGAATTTAGAATCTGTTTATCCACTGACTAACTCTTTGGTCTGCTTTTGTCTTCTTTCTTCCGTCTTTCTTCTTTGCGGGAAGATGCTGCCATCTACGTACGCTGAGGCCTCTATAGAGGGCCCAATGTGCAACCCACATCCCCTATAGGTTAGAATTGCTGAGAGGCTTTTGCATATAGGCCTATTTGCAAACCTCAAAAGAGCACGACAATGCGCCTTGCCTAGTTCCTCATAACAGAGGTTTGGGGAACCTAGTATATTCACGCGTTTAGAGGCTAAAGCGCTGCATTCTCATAGCAAGTGGAGTACTGTCAAAAATGATATAGCGCCGGTACTGTTTCCTCTGAACTTTCAAACTTCATTTCTCCTGATCTATGGCCCCAACAGGCCTAAGCTGAACTCAACTGATTACCAGATTTAGGAAGCCTACAGCAGTGTGAACGCAGCGAACATAAGTTGCAAGTCAACAAAATTGAAGACATCAAGCAGCGATTGGTTGAACTCTGCGCAATAATACATTTGAGTAAAAACATGCGATTTTCGTGCTTCTGTTTTTCCACAGGTAGTGCAGAAGCACTATATATTTTGGTGAGGTAGAAAGTAAAGTACCGTTCGACTGCTAACTTTCTTAGCAACATTTCTGCAAAAAATGTCAAAATCGGTTGATATACGTCGACGTTATAGCAAGCCAAAACGTGTCGTTTTTTTGAGACACAGTGTATTTGCATTGTAGGATGACGGCGTTAAAGCAATAGACTTTAACTTTTCTTTCAACTTTAAAATAGGCTGTAGCACCACGTCCATTGAAAACAGCAGGCCTCAAACCTCTGCCGATACCGTGCATTACTGCATGCACTACTAAGTAATTGGTGGATCGCCTAGACCGAGTCAGCCGTAAATACAGCCTACTAATCAACGTTGACAAGACCAATGGCGAGCAACTGCATTAGCGTGCCACACTCATTCAGAATGAGTTACAGGAGCAGGTGGATACGTTCCCGTACCTCGGGTCCCTGATTACAGAAGATGGTGAGTGTACGACGAAATTCTGTACCAGGTTAAACAATGGGCAGGCGACCGGGGCATCACCGCAGAAAATATGGAAAAGTCACAGTATACCGATTTCAACGATGAATGAAAGCGATAGTGTGACCTGCAGCATTGTACGGCTGTGAAAGCTGGACACTAAGAAACAATGAAGAAACACGTCTTGACGCATTTCAGATGAAAGCGTTGAGTAATATTCTGCGGGTTTCGTGCAATGTTTTTTAGTCGGCCATTTCATTTTAGTTCAAGTTTTTATATAGTCGACTAATATTTGCTATCATTTTTCTTTTATTTTAGTCGAAAATGTTAATTTTAGTCATAGTTCTAGTTTTAGTAGACAAAAATATGTCGTTCATAGACAACTAGGACTACTATATATACCGGTATGTAGTATGAAATGTCAGTTTAATCATTAATCAATAACGACACCCAAAAATGCGGATTTGTGTGCATAAATGCACTCATTATTCACCATAAGAATGCTAGCGCAAAGTGCCAAACGTTGCTTTAGATATTCTGGTCAATGTCGTCAAGACTAAAATACTGTTGATTTTTATATTGTCGTCGTCTCTTGTCTTCATTTTCGTTTTAGTTTTAGTCTCGTCGACGATAATTCAAAATGTTTTCGTCATCGTTTTTGTCGTCGTTGACGAAAAAAACACTGGTTTCGTGTACAGGTAAGAAAACAAATGAGTGGGTTCTTAACATAGTTGAAATTAAGAGGAAACTGTTAGACACTGTCAAAGCAAGGAAGCTAGCATGGTTACACCATAAGGAAACAAGGGAGTTGCCTGGAGAAATAGATAATGCAATAAACAATACCTGAGTTCGGAAATGTTTCTAGGTCAGTTCGCCGAAAGTGGGTCACGAGTCAATCAATATAAACAATTTTATTAAACAAACATCGCCGTAAGCTTAAAACATGTTGAAAAACACGTTGAAACTGTGTGCTTACGAAAAGATTGTGTGTAACATAGTTGTATGGCGTTTAATGAATAATCTGCTTATAAAACTTCAGCTTACTATATGAGCGACAATATGTAATTAGCATGGACACGGCCATTTAGTAACTGGCGTAAGTGGCTCATGCTTTTCAGTTTTCACAGGTCGGTTTCTTCTGCAGTCACCAGTGTCAAAGCAGTGAAGTTAACTCAAAGTATTGACCCAAACTAGTGCTCTTGGAAGTTCCATATTGTGCTTGCTGAACAATTCATGGATACACCAACTAATGCCAACTCGCGGTTCAACTGGACAACACACTTACAGTCGCACGTACACTACTAGTCAATTCAATAATACAAAGTAGAGTAAACGTTACAAATAGTAATAACAGCAGGTAAGTCTGAAAACTGCAGGACGCCACAGCACACTGCAGAACCATAAAATGCACCACAGACCATTATGAATTACGGTATGTAATAAAGCAGTAAATGATGGGGTGCAACTGTAGCAGTCCAGCATGAATTGCTGACCCTAACCCTAAAACCCAACCCCGCTCTCGGCCTTTCAGTCCTCGGGCTTCGGCCCTCGCATGTCCCCCTGGCCACTAATTTTCAAACCCCATCCTTTTTACTTTTTACAATGCAGAAGTCACTTTTTGCATAAACTTCACGAAGTTTGTCATCAAATCATATTCTGAACGTTCAAGCATTATCTGCAGTCTATGCTTCCTATACGGCATAAATCATCACTGTGATATTTTTGTAGAATTTATCATCCAAATGTTGTTACTTTGTGATGGCATAAGTAAAAGTTCAGCCATTACTTTAAATTTTTGAATTTCGCAAGGTAGTGAAGCAACACTGTTAAGGTGAGGTGGAATACCCTGTAACAGTAGTTTCCACAGAAATCTATCAGAGAAAGAATTTTGAAAATCGGTCTACATTTGCCGAAGCTATGATCAAAAGTCAAGTGTATTGTTTTTTGAGACATGGTGTAGATGGGGATCCAGATCTCCCAAAGGAATGGACACGTTTGAGAGGCATATGTGCCAGCCCTTTGTAACATAACTATGCACGAGTGCATTGCGCACGTGATGGTTGAATGCATTCGCTGCTGTGAGTGGTGACAAGATGACGATGCAGCCTTTTGCCAAATTACTTTGGACAGTTATCACATTTCCGGTACTTCACAGTAAAACATCTAGTATCAGTGCAGTTCACGAATCTTCACGGTCACGATATCTACAAGTGCACAAGTCAATTTTCGTCCAGATGGCTCCCAGTACAACAAAGCAAACAGAACGTGTCTTAGAGTTTTCATGTCAAAGAAAAAAAAAACCAACAAAATGCTGTGTATTTTGAATACCACTACTACACTTTTGACCTTCTTTCATGGAGCTTAGTGCAGTTACTCCAGGCTGGGTTAGGCCACCAACAGTGAACCTTTGGGGATAGCTGGAAAGCAGGTTTTTCACAGATTGGATGCCCAACCAACAGTGACAAAACACGACAGGTCACAGTGGACTAGTGGTAACATGCCCTACTGTGGTGTGATATGACTCAGGTTCTTATCTCACCGTGGGCAGTTGTGTTTATCACAACAGCCATTGTGATATACAGCCTTACGATACGATACGATACGATACGGTATATATACGTGCATTGAACTGAAAAGCTGACAAGATGGCCAGCTTAATCTAGGCACGGCAAAGAAATGAAAAAATAAGGAAAAGCCAACAACAAAAACTGAGTTGCTCAGAAGAAACGGTCTGGGCAATAGTCTGTGAAGGCAGTCCAGGAAGAAGTGAAACTACAATGGGAAGGATTTGTGAAACAGGTAGGTTTTAAGCCGGGAGTGAAAGAGAGAGGGAGTTATAGATGAGCAGAGTGGTAAATCTAAAGAGGAAGAAGTGACGGGTGAAGGAATAGGTGGGTCGGAAATGGAGAAACTGGTACCAGATGAGGTTGACAAAGAGACAAAGGGAGTAGATTCCTTGGGCATGAACTGCACACCTTTACTGCAGTGCCTAGATCGTCTCAGCCTTCCACCCTTCATGGGATGGTAAAATGAGCATCAGCCTTCGAGCTGTTGAATAATAATAAATGGCGATGGTGGATATGAATGGCGACATCTTAGTGGCAGACTCACAGCCCAAATTAGTTGGCTTGGTCTGAGGGTTGGCAGCGACTTGGCGATCTGTCTGTATTCATCAAATGAACCGGGCGAACTCTTGCGTTGGATATGGTCATGATGACAGCACCATACACAAGTGCTACTATTATTAGTATCATCATCATTACTGTATACATACATACATACATAAGAGTTTTTTGTATAGTGCATATAAATTCGATGGAGTCACTATGTGGGTGTGTAAGTCCGGAAAACTAAAAACGAAAAGCTAAAAACACTATCAGTGATGGCTAGAGGAGAGGTCCGGATCTACGTCTTCATGATTGAAAGAATAATGGATGAGAGCTGAATTGAAGTGCTGTATCACAACTGACAGGCGCTGAAACAAGACAGAGGTCTCGCATGGGTTGCCGGATGAAACAATTAAACGACGACAGACCTTACACAAAAAGTCAAAGCTTGAAGAATTTAATGGTCTGAGAGACTTGGAAACAATCGGCTGGAATCCAAAATTTGGGGGAAGAAGGGAATACTTTGACTCGTTCCTGGTTGAGGTGATTTCAACAGCGCCATCAGCGGAGTGGGATGAGGCATGCACGTAAGAGTTGGCAAGCATGCTGACGACTGTGACATCCCAGAAAACACTGATCTCTCCAACTGCACTGATATGGACATAAAACTCCCCAAAGGCTACGGGGTGTTCAAGTCCCTGTCGCAGTACTGCCTTGACCCCCAAAATATGTGGGAGACTTTTCCAGACTCTGGTCATCTCAAGTGTACTGCACGGTTTTGAGTGTTGGACACTGTCTGGAAGTGTGTCTAAAAAGTCAGTGTGTTTGATATGAGGTGCCTCCAACTGATTCTGGACGTGACGTGGCAGGATCATATACCAAATAACACTGTACAATCAATCAAGATGCTCAGTCAATATGTCAACTTGTGCGGCTCCAGATACTTGGCTGGACAGGCCACATTTTATGACACAGTGATGTAATTATCCATGAAGTGATGGTTAACACCAAGTGGCAAAGCTGCCACTGCTGGCAGGTAGGCACAAGATAGAGATCTAGGCTGATTCAGGCGTCTGCAGTGTTTCTTGACTTGTTATCAATATGCACAGCATCTTCAATATAGAATGAAATCCCTCTGAAAATTCAAAACAGCTATTCGTTTGCTTACTTTCAGAGGCATGTTAAGACATATTATTTTTCATGTGCCTTCCCTTTGTCCAACCACACCATCTGCTCCGTAGCGACTGCCTATACCTCAGATTCAGCCCTAATGGCTGACTGTGTGCGTTATAAGTACAAATATTGTATTGTATTGTACTGTACTGTATTGTAATCAGTAAGCAAATAACATAAGACTAGACAACCTGCATTTGGGACACAGGTAGAACACGGTTTGACCTTCATCCGCTGATCTTGTCTGTAATGTTGTGTAGACCATTTTATCATTTCCGCAATGTGGACACAAACGATCAATCTACCACACACACACACGCACACATGCAACATCTTTGACAAATCAGACCTGCTGGTACTTTTAAGTCGACTCTATTATAACGTTCCTATGAATCCGTATTTTGTCAGTTCTGAATGTCATGCATGTGAAGTAACACAAACATAATATTTTAAGTTACTATTAAATATTCTGTGACTAAATTTGACATCAAATGGATAAAATAAATAAACAAGATAAAATTTGAATAGAAAACTTGAGAACAGAAAAATGACGAGATAAAAGAAATGCTGAAGGAATTTCTTGCTAAATGACAGTCTAGGAGTGGACTTGATTGCTTGAGCATATAATATGATTCAACAGAACAGATTCAAAGTGCTCTCATTCTGCATACTGCAATGAAAGCTGCAACAGACAATGCTGATGCAGTTTCTGCCGGTGTGCAGCCCAGAATATTACATTAGGTATAATGGGGGATTTTTACAAGCTCAGCTTTTCCCCCATCTTAGCTAAATGTTTTTTTCTGTCTGTCTTTTTCTTCTTTCTGTCTTTCATGTAGCTAGTTAAGTTAAGTTAATACCAAAAACACAACATTGCTGGCTGTTGGCCAGAAATATGTGTGTATCTCCTACCATTATACTGCAGTTATCTGACCAGTACTCAAGTTGGTAATATCTTGATGATAATGGTAGGAGATATACACACATATATCTCCTACCTTTATCAAGATATTACCACGTTGAGTACTGGTCAGATAACAGTAGTATATAAGCAGACTAAGTCTTCAGTATATGCACCAGACCTCTTCAGTTGCTTCAGGTGGTTGCGTTCTTAGGTGTGACGTCGTCCTACTTTCTGCTACGATATATTCCTCGGAGGGTCTATACTCTGTAGCACGAGGTATGAGTGATGAGTGTGGTATGCTGATTGAGTGGAGCGCCAGTGATGAGGTGTGCAATGGCATTCAGTACAACTTAAAAGCACCGAATAACGTACAGTACACTGTACAGCAGTGGTCAGCCATCAGTGGCACAGCAGCTCATGTACAGCTATGTAAAATCAGTGTAGGAGTGAACTGAGATGCCATGTCCATGTGCTATGGCAGCAACGTCCGCCGTGTACAGCAGCAACAGCAGACGCCCCAGGACAGAGAACTGGGAACACCATATCATAGCAGAATGTAGCATGACGTCACATGATCTCAGAACGCAACCGCGTGGGTGCAGTTCGCCAGGAATGAATTGATTCACTCAAGTGCCATGCTGCCAGTTCCAAATGCAGTAATAGTAATGGTCATAGTTTGGTATGAAAAAAGTAGATTGGAAGTTTGATGACATGTTTAAACTTTCTGACACAGTAACAGTGTATGTTAGAGGAAATACAGACAGACAGACAGATAGATATTAGCTACATTTCAACATTTAAGAGTAATAACGCAAAACTGTAGCTTACCATTGGTCCAAGGCCAAATTCATCTGGTAAGTCAGCTAACTTGCGCGTGATACTTGACTTGAACTCAAGTTGCGACCTTGTCGTGATATTATCAAAAACTACCAACCAAAAGTATATAATAAGAATATAACAAAATCAATGGTAGTGTTAATCAACGGAACAAAGGGGCAAGAAGGTCATCCATCACAAAGACAGCACACTCGCTCTGTAAAATTTGAAAACTCTTCTAAAGATAACTATAGGCTACATAATGCATGATTATGATAGCCTATGATACTTTTGTAATTATCATCCACATTATTTGTGACAGCAGCAGTTGTTCTGCAAATAAAGTCAAGCATTCACTGTTGTCAGCAACTGAGCACTGCCAGAGTCACTCAAGTCAAAGTCACAATTCAAAAGACCAAATGTGACTTCCTATTAGCATTCCAACATAACTTTTTGTTGCAATCCTGTATCACTTAACAGACATAGTGAGATGCTGGTAAGAAGTGAAAGGACACCCAAATGTTTTAAATGGAAAACCTAAATGTTTCCTGAAGGGAAACTTGTATAGGAAATGCTGTATAGGAAATGCTGAAGTGAAATTATTCATTACTAACAAATGAAATAACTACTGTGTAAGCTCAGGTCCACTGACATTTGCCCAGTAGAGAAGTAACTTGATATAACACAACATGGTCAAAGTCAAATTTTCCACTATTTTCCACTTTTGTCACCATACTTTGGGATATATTTATTGATTCAAGTCATAGTGTACACATAAGATAATCCCTCGCATATATTATACAGCTCATCATACAAAGTTTTTCAAAATATGCAAATATGCCAAATATATAAATAATATTTCTATGCAATTAAAAACATCATCAAGAAAACAGCTTGCTTGTCTGCCAGTTTTAGTCATAATAGCAAAATAGTAACTGACAAATGTCAAATGCAGATATTTAAAAACATCAAAAACAGTAGTTATTACACACATGATAAATGATAAAAATAGTAACTACAAACCAGACACAGGAACTTGATAATGACATTTAGTATTCATACATAAAACATATTCTCCACCAGTAGGTAATGGGAAAATGGTGCCACATTCTGGACAAAATTTTAAGCTGGTATCAAACACAGACATCTTGCCACCTACAAAACAAAGAATCGACAAGAAACCGTCTTTACCTTTCATCATACAATATCTGTAACATACAGGGACTAAACAATGATTGACAATATTGACGATATTCTCGTCCCATCTGGGACAATGATAATCAAGTGCCACATAAATAAGGTGTCCCAAAAAAGCCTGCGGACTTGTCGTGGACAACAAGTCCTTGGACTTTTTTGTCAAAAGCAGATTTTAAGCAAAATAAAAGCAATGGAATTTTGAAAGAACAAATGCACGAACTGTCCTGAGCAGCTGATCAATAGGAAACCAGGGGCCCGATTTACAAAAAATCTTAAGACAAACTTAGGATAAAGTGTGACTTAGGAAAATCTTAAGATAAACTTAGGATGAACTTATGCAAAACTTAAGATCAACTTAATAAGAAAAATGCAATTTCTCAAAAATAACTTAACATTTTTTCACAGAATTGTCTGCATATATAAAGGAATAACTTAGTAAGT
>Ga0209363_1001952_pt1 | contig 10456 bp, 6 predicted proteins | sample WorMetexBAHAMAS3_FD_187385 | JGI IMG/M metagenome (GOLD analysis project Ga0209363, IMG submission 187385) | Marine gutless worms symbiont microbial communities from Max Planck institute for Marine Microbiology, Germany - Inanidrilus exumae... | ecosystem: Host-associated > Annelida > Digestive... | reverse complement strand
TGTGTGTAGCGTTGTTTCAGCAGAACATCCTGCCAAGTGTGAAAGCGAATTCGACCGATGTCAACCGCCTTCTTGAACAAGTAAGAACCGTACTCGTTGTAACTATAGTCAGAAAAGTTTCAGTGCAGCCTTCTGTTCATCGTCTTCTTTAGCACTTTGTAAATGAGAAATCTGTGGTCACACCATGAGGAAACAAGGAAGTTGCCTGGAGAAAGAGATAATGCAAGGAACAATGTCAGGTGCATGCAGGCGAGGAAGACCACGCACGGCCTGGATGGACAACATCAATACGGGGACAGGACTATCCGTGGAAGAGTCAATCAGAATGACAGAGGACAGAGATAAATGGAGAAAGTACGTCCATGGTGTGGCCAACCCTCGGATCGAGGACGGCTACAGAACAGAACAAATCAGAAACGTCTTTAATAGTGTTTTGTAAGGCTTTGTACCTCTGTCAGGGCAAAGTAATGACAAAGTAGTAAGATATTTATGTTTTAAGTGTTTAAAATTGTCAACTTGGTTGAAATAACAGCCGTAATGTTTTACTAATTAGTAATTAACTTTCTCTCTGACATGCCGTTGTTGTGTTGATAGCAAGATGAAGTGCTGTCGCTGTCGGCGAAGATAGGAAGTAGTCTTTTGCAGCAAGTGAGTCAACTGAAATGTCGCAATAGAGCACTGACAGCTCAGCTTGATGAGGCCGTGGAACAGGTGAACGAATTTGATGTTTATTTATCCATTGGTTAGTGTCGTGTGTAACTGTGTATCAAGTTATCAACCAGGTCATGTTTTGTTTTTTTCTGCTACTCGCTTACCTGGTATGTCTTGGATTAACTGTCATTAAATGGTTGTTGGTGTGTTTGTTTGTTTGTCTGTCTGTCTGTCTGTCTGTCTGTCATCATTCTAATCATCATTTATCCAGCTCGGCCTGCCTCTGAATCCCTCATGTTTTGCCGGTGTTACTTTTTCCCTTGGAAAACAATTATCTCATAATATACTGGACCAATCTTCACCAAATTTTCAACGTAGGTATGCATGTGGGTGGGCATGATCAGTCTGACCTTCATTTTGCGATTGCTCCAGGGACGTTGCTATGGTAACCGATTTTTGGTGCCTGTTGGCAGAAATTGGCATGCCCCACCTTTGTTCTGTGCACTGGAATTCCACAATGGATGGGAGGTTCGCAACGTATATGCGCGTGTTAACACCACCAATGACCCATGTGCATCTGTTAAAATTTGGTGACCTTGGTCCAGTAACCCCTGAGTTTTGCAGGCGCGTTTGCGGCGCCGGGAGGGCCACACGCTGGGCTTTGCCATGCATTTCCAGTTGTCAATGTTGTTGTGTCGAGTAGACATATCAGCTGGAGTATGAGAAACAGCAGCTGCAGCAGCAACTTCATCACAATCTCTGTGAGTCTAACGACGTCGTTAATGACTCACCTGAGCATTCGACCAACAGGTGAGATGGAATACCAACCAGTTGAGTCTCTACATTTACGTGACCAGAATTTGCTATTTCTATTCTCAACACATCAGAGTTTGGCCGATGCACCTTTAGCTCTTCTGTTATAGAACGACTTTCTGTTATCCATCAGATCTCTTGATCTCTTCAAATGATTCCTAAAACCTTTCTATTTACTCGTAATTAATGTGTACTGTTCCTGTTGATCACATTCACGCCTTTGTGCTGGACTTTTGTGTCTGTGTGACTCGATTCCGACACCGTATCGTCCTAGAGGGACCGGCGATCGGCGCAGGAGGTCACAGGATGGGTTTGATATCTACCACTCGAAATCTACATCAGATTCTTTATAAAAAATTGAATCAAGAGGACAAAACCACAATTTTCACATCACTACTTGTGACCATAGCATATACTGCGCTAGCACACAGTGTCACGCGGTAAAAATGAGGATGTGTGGTGTGTACTTGTTAGTCGTCGACGAGGCTCGCGTGACACTGTCAGCAGTGAAGTGTCGGTGTCGGTTCTGCGCGACAAAGTGGGTGAACTAAAACTGGACAATGACCGACTGAGCACGGAGGTGTCACGACTGACCGGTGAACTGGACTCTATGTCCAGTGTGGTCAGTGCCGAGGCACAGGCAAGTCGTCGCCGCGAGGATCTGCTCGACAGAGAGGTCTGTCACGGACTGCATTGCTGTCTTGTTCTCTGATGACCAGTTGATCTGGAAGTGGGTAGAGTGGCTTCCAGGTTCCAGGGCCTCCGGGAAAGTCCGGGAATTTTGTCCCACAAATTTCATGATCCGGGAAAGACATGAAAATCATTTTCGTACTCGACATTCGTGGAAATTACATGATGTGATCATGTATACCACTGCAATGGTGATCTGACTTAAGTTTGTCAACGTTGTATAGCGGTCATGGCGCATAATACAGTTACAGCATTTTAGACTTTTGCTTACTTACAAATATCAACCTGTATGTTCAGTCTGTTTTATGCATTTTGCTCTCATTTACGTTTGTTTTTTTGCACTGTTTGTTTGTTAATAGCTTCTGTTTTTCTCTCTCTTAAAATTACACGTAGTATGGTTACAGAAACGTTCCGCTGGAAAAATAGTTTGGGGTCCCGGAAAAGTGCTAGAGTGTAATGGAGCGGGAACTCTGGGTTGTGAAAGAGGTCGTGGGTTGTGGGCAAATTTTTGACACGCTTGTGTTGCTGTCACCAAGCTGTATAATTGGCTATCAGTCGTTGTAGGAGGCATTGTATTGATTTTATGTTATATGTATTTTTAGTTACGGATGCATGCTTTTTGTAGTATTTTAAATTCAGTTTTGTCTTGGTCTTGCAGTGTGATAGTTGTCTTTCCCTGTTGTAGGCGCTAACGTAATAATTTAATGAGCCTCTCGATCCCTTTCCCTTTTTGGGTGGCTGCTGAACAAAAAGGCGGCCAGGGTTGAGGTTAATGTATCGCTGGCCTTCCTTCACTGGGTAGGGATAGCTCTCCACCCTTGAACTTTTATCTCTGATATAGCCATATTTGTGCTGAAAAGGGACGCTAAACTCCACAACTAACTAATTTGCTATCAGTCAAGTGGGCGGTGGTGCTCTGTGGCTGGGAAGGTAACCGTGGATCTGTCATTGCACTGGCCATACATTACCCCTCATCTAACCATCTAGTCATGATGTAAAGATGGAATAAGACTTATGGCAGGTAAATATGACGAAGCTGATAAAAAGACGGGGAAACTTTAATCTCATTAGTTGAACTTCAGTGCTTGTACCAGATTAGTGTGACACAGCCTTAGTTTGACACATAAACATGGAGTCATTCCAGTGAGTGTGAACATACCGCTAGTGAGAGAATCGTGGAAAACTTGAGAGACACGATGGAAAGGTGGAAAAGGACAGAAGAAAAATCTGAGATGAGATAGATGTTTAATAACTAGTGCAGACTGCAACGAAAAAGAAGACAACACTCAGTGGGATGTCAAACTAAAGCTATGTTACACTGATCTGGTACAAGCACACCTGTACCGCAGTATGCTAACGCTAGTCTTCTTAACTGTAACCTTCAGAACTCTGCCAACTGTTTTGCAGTCCGTTGTCTACCTGCTACCCAAACATTATGAACGTGTGCCCATAACGTTTTGAACAGTCAAACTAGTGGCAGTTGTAACCCATTAACCGTTGTGGAGTAATAAAATCCGATGCAGTATGATTAGATTGTAATTTAGAATATATGATAAAACGTCAACAGTCGGTATCTCAGCATCATGGTCTCGTAGTTGGCCGTGTCAACAACTTCCTTCCTCACTGCAGGCAGCACGCACTACGTCGGTTCAGTCTGGCTTGGCTCATGTGATTGTTCATAGCCCATGGCTGATTTATTGCTGTCATAAATCTTACCATTGTAACACGGGCGCCAGGTAACGTCACGCATTATGAGCACACTCGGCCTGCCTGGCTAATACTAGTTACAGGACAGCATAGATTACGTGTCATACCTGTAGGACAGACGCCGTGGGCTGTGGTGGGCTCACATGTTGCTCAGTTGAGATAAATCACTTTGTCGGGTCCACGCGGTGAACGTGACGTTCTGAACGTGTCCACAGACAAGGGCGGCGTCACGCGCATGATCACTTTAGCAGTCACCATCTACAGCAATTAATTCTTGTCTGTCCAGAAGACGACAACTGTTAACTAAATGAGATTTGGTCTGAGGTCAAAGGTCAAAGTTTAGTGTTCAGTCACAAGATCATAAATGTTTCTTTTTAGGTCACAGCACAGCAGGTTATCCTGCTTGTGTGTGTTCAGAAGACAATAACTTTTGAACTGAGTAAGCTTTGATGTAGGCATTTCGCATGCTATTTCACCTTGAACCTATGCAGGTTAAAGGTCAAGGTCAAAGGTCAAATGTTTGCAGTCACAGGATGGTAGATATTCCATATACCATATTTATATCACTCGTCATTCTATTCATTTGGGAAGGCATTATGAGTAAGTAAGTAAATAAGTAATTTGATACTTATAAGATGCTGGAGTCACATAGATGACACAATGTCCTGTATACTATGTGACTAAAATGTCCACCAGAGTCCATCTTGTCACCTGTTAGCTGTAGAGCAGGCAGTATTCTGTTGACATTGGCCACGTCAACTCGCTGATATCTTTACAGTTAATGACTACTTCAATGACCAGGTAAAGCACTGTGTGTGTGTGTATGTGTGTCCAGACAGTCACTTGTGAATAAAATCATATTTGAGCTAGGTCTTTGTCATGGTGTTTACGCTGACGTTATATAGTCGTTTTCGGGGTCAAGGTCATTGGTCTCAAGTTCCCGGTCATAGGATGAAAAATGTTCCTTTTTGATTGAATAGTCAAACTGACATTAGAAAAAAACTGGTCTTGACTCACGCCAACAGTGGGAGAAAAACGGACTTGAATTACAAACTGTAAATAAGTAAGAGCCAGCGGATAATTGACGGTCCACTAAACTAGGTTGGTGTGACCTCCAGTGATGGCTTTCTGAAGGGTGTCATACTCGTTACAGAAGTGTAGGTGGGGTGCTCAGTACATTTGGGTGTCGTGGTGATGCAGGTACGGAGGCTGCGTGAGAAACTGGACGTGAAACAACGAGCCGTGTGTCAGCGAGATGAACAACTCAACAGCCGCAACGTGGAACTCATCTTCTTTGCTGGACAGCTGGTCAAGGTCAGTCAAGGTCACAGGTCATGCTGGACAGCTTGTCAAGGTCACAGGTCGTGCTTGGCAGAGGTCACTCAGCTGTGTCATTCAAGCGTGTTTACAAGGCAGCCAATCACTACTTGTAGAGCGCATACCTCCCCCACCGACTTTGACCTTTGACCTTGACCTTCCAGAATTTAATCACCTCGTCCACTGTGGCCAAGGGTATGACTGACCAAGTTTGGTGACAATCAGACGTGAATTGGCGACAGGAAGTTGTTCACAAACATACCTATAAATATATATATATATACTATATATCTGCCTACATACCGACGCCATCACCTTTGGTGGGAGAGGTAATTACACAATCACTACAATAATTCATTAATATTCATGACATTCGCTGGTGCCACTGATGTGAGATGCGTGTCTGCGGTGAAATGTTGAGTCATCAGGCAAACTGTTCCCTGCAATGAAGCTGACGGCATGAGACACTGAGATAGAGATGGAGAAGATGTAATCAGGACTTGAGTCTTCACTGTCACACTGAGTGTGTATGCAATGTGTTTCAGATGGAGACAGAGATGGAGAAGATGCAATCAAGACTTGAGTCTTCACTGACACACAGCTTTACTCTACAGGGCCGGGTAAGACAGTGTTTCTCAGTAGGCCGGTTGATAGATGGAGCATGTAATAACGGTACTCTACAGGGCCGGGTAAGACAGTGTTTCTCAGTCCAGGCTGGTTGATAGATGGAGCGTGTAATAACGGTACTTCACTCAAGCGGTACATCCACAGGTGCAGATGTCTGGCTTGTGATGATGATAGTCACGCAGTCGGCTGTGCATTGCACTTTGTACGATGATTGCTAACTCTGGTAAACTGGGTAATTAGATTTTTAAATTTGGGCATAGGGCAGTAGTAATGGTGACCATTGTTATGGGCGTGGGATGGTGATTGGTCCGGAATGGATCGGGGGCAGTGTCAAGGGGATGGGACAGTCATAGGAGAAAATGCAGGCAGCTAACCTTCCTCTCCTCCAATAGACAGCATCTGAGCTGTGATGATTGTCTGCAGGTTATGAGGGAAATAGTCAGAACTGTTCTGTGCTGTGTTGTGTACAATTATACGCACACACATGCGAACAGTTCCTAAGCATTTGTGTCGATTTAGGTCTAGGTGTTATTTTTGTGCATTTGTTTATGTTTTCTTGTTTTTTGTGTTAGCTTAGATCATTTTATTTTTGTGTTGTTTGCTGCTACTGTGTTTGGTTTAGTTAAGTCTTGAGTAGCAAGTCAAGCGATTGGCTGGGAAGAACGTCTCCAAAATGACCTTTCTGTGTCAAGTTGACACAGAACCTTAACCCAGTCAAGCAGGCGACTAACACCAACCAACACCGGCCATTTATAATGCTGCTGACGATGATGATGATGATGTTGATGTTGGTAGTATGATGAGGCAATGAAGCAGTGTGAAGAGTACCTGACGATGTACAACTCAGTACGAGCTGAGAGTTCATCACAAGATCACTGTCAACAAAGACCTCGAAGACAAAACCACCATGTCACATCACATGCTGGATTTAACCCTCTTACTGCTGCCACACTTGACAAGTACGCTTCAGTTCATTAACCCTTTGACTTCATTCACACTACACAGAGATTTGTAGGTGATGATTGCAAGTTTATATTTAATACTAGATGCATGGCAAAGCCCAGCTTGAGCCCTCCCGGCATTTTGTTGTTCTAGACTGTAAGCTCGTGCCACTACATAGCATGTGCCCAAGTTTGCCTGATGTCTGTTATACGAAGTCCATGCGGTAAGGCAGCAGTGTCTCCAAATGTGAAAATGTAGGCGGGTGGGCAAAAACTCGGCAACCTTTCTCAGCCGTTTCTGGACCACAGTTACAGAAGTTCACCAAATTTGGGGGAATGTAGGGGAGTCCCTGTGTAGATTGACAAGTTTTTTTTCAATTGCTGATGCCGTGTTCCATTGCAGAGATAAGTTTGGTCAAAGTTAAGTCGATCCCAGAAAAGCGGTTTTTGCCCCCCAGCCAGTGGGGAGTAAATGTCCGGGGGAATTCGGACAAAATTTTTCAAATAGCAGTCATAAGTGAATATATGTCCAAGTTTGGTTGAGATCCATTCTGTGACCGCAGAGATTAGGCGTCGAAAAAAAAGAAGAAGGAAGAAGAAGCTACAGTGGTAAAATATAAGTCATTCGGCATCGCGATGCCGCGCGGGCTAACGAGAAGTGATTGGCAGCCAGTGTAGATTAGACAGGACAGTGGGCTGGGCGAATTGCAGTAAAGAAGACCAGAAAATACAAGCAGAAACTGTAGTGACTTTAATGTTGGTGGTGGTGATTCAAGTGTCGGTGCTGGTAGTACTATTAGTGATAGTATCAGTGGTGTTAGTGTTGTATGTGTGTGTGTTTGTGTGTCTGTGTAGACATGGCCGAGTGTCAAACGTACTGAGACTTGTCAACAGCTCTATGTCGTCATCATCAACATCATCATCATCATCATCAATGTCAGTTGATGTTTGCTGTTGTGAGGTGGTCACCTGCTCTCACTTGACTCTCACTCAACACTCGCCAGGTGGCGCTGTCGCTTCAGACTTCTGGCGGTCAGTCAGCTTACAGTCACGACATACTTTGCCATCTGTTGCTGATATTATGAGTTGTGTGGGTCATCTCTGTCACCATACGTCAGTATTGAGTCACGTGACGTCACTAGTCTCTATGGTTAGGGTTGGGTTGAACGTCATAGACCAATGTCACACGTGCAGTTTTGTCGCACAACTTATGGCCTGTGGGCCAGCATATCACCTCAATATGTAACCAGCCACCCAGGCCGACTCGGCCTCCTAACCTTTGTGGGATGGGAAATGAGTACTGACCAAAGTGCGGTGATGCACTGCGGCTGAGAGTAAATGCAGGATGGCTCATTTCATTCGTGGATAAACGTGTGGGTGGCAGGTAAAACTGCGTGATCCCTCGTTAACACGTGCCATGAGCACTTTAAAGCTGATTACAGTGCACTATTCAAGTGTCCTGTTTTGAGAGGAATTGTAAAAATGTTAGCATTTGTTCTCGGCTGAAGGACCGCCCAAGAGTCAGCGTAGCAGTCTGTACATGTGTTCTGTACTGTTGTGGTTCTGTGTGTACTCAGTCGGCAGAGACTTCGAGCTCTGGGTCAGCCTGGAAGACCAGGATCACTGGACCTGGATATATCACTGGGACACGAGACGGACAGATCCAGCTGTCGAGGCACTGCTGCGGATGCTGGCTGTGACACGGTGTGTTCGACCAGGTGAGAACACTGATTGGATGTCTGAGTTGTCACTGCCCCGTATGGGCACCCTGATCATTGGTTGAATCTGGTGCCATATAATTTGTTTGTTTGCTTACTTAACTTCCATAATTCCTCACTTGATTACTTCCTTACTTATTTACTTCAATTCTCTGCTATATTTGCATGGTAGGTCCCCCATAAATCCACACTGTCCCTGATATTTAGGTCATAGGAACCGGCGCATCCTTGTCATGGGGGAAGGGCAACAGTATTTCATAAGGTGATTTACAACTGTACACTGATGTTAGTGTTTGATTGACAGCTGTGTGTTGATGTTGTGTGTGTGATTGACAGCTGTACAGTGTTGATATGTGTTTGATTGACAGCTGTATGGTGATGTGTGTGTGGTTGATTGACAGCTGTACAGTGTTGTTATGTGTTTGATTGACAGCTGTGTGTTGATGTGCGTGTGTTTGATTGACAGCTGTACGATGGTGAGTTCACACGTTACTATCACGTCCTGTTCACACTGCTCCTCATCCTCATCCAGCACTGTCAGACCGCCTCCGCAACCAAAGCTGCAACTTGTCAAAGTGTTTGAAGGCAAGTAGTTGTCCATGTGTCTGTAGTATATATGGTTGTCGTGTTAATGCTGATGGGTGATTGATGTTACGTTACCTGTTGCCGAATCTTCATCCACGCCAGTGCAGTGCTGTAATACAAAAGACATGACATGCTCGGCCGGTCTAGCTGTATTTGAACGATCTCTGGTCTGATCCTGCGTCACTGTTATTTGGTTTTCTCCATTTGTTTCAGAAGTGACAGTCTGGGGAATGAATGACCCACGTTTTGTGGGCTGAATGTCATTTTTTTGACCCAACTGACAGTGTGATAGAAGCTCAGATCACTGTTGCTAACTGGACAACATCACCAATGGTCTCATCTTCTTCATCCTGAGTCCTCAGTGTTTATGTTTTTATTTATCATAGCTGCTCATCCGTCTTGCCTCTACCACGCTGTCTGTCTGTGAGTGCGTATTTTACGTAATCAAGTATAAATGTTTGCTGCTAGTGCTGCGATGGTGTTTCCTGGGATGTGTTTACTTTTATTCCTGTGTACTTAATGTAAGGACAGATTTTTTAAAACTATTCGTGCAAATTTTAGCTGAAATCAAACGTTGCATTATTTCTGACACTGTTATGCTGACATTAGTCGGGCCGCATCACGTGCATGGCATGGATGTCACACGTAGCGTGGTCTGTGTGTTGGGCACACGGGTGAGCTGTGCCAAAACGGCTGAACTGATCGAGATGCCGTTTGGGCAGCTGACTCGTATGGGCTCAAGGAACCGTGTGTTAGATGGGGGTCAAGATGCCCCCATGTGAAGGGGCAATTATGGGGGTTGTCCCCGGCCCAGTGAAAAGTATTGGGAGTCTCTGCTGCAGTGTATGCAGTATTCAGTCCTCAATAACAGCATGACAACTGACTGTAATGCTCCTGACTGGTCGGTGTCACAATACATTGTACCCCCGTGAAAAATCGTCTTCCTCCACTGTGGCCTTTCATCAGAATTCATTGACCACTCTTGTTTTTGTTTTGTGTTCAGGTTCAGTTCTGCTGAACGCCTGGCGCAGACTGTCAACGCCGAACCTGGCGTCTGTTCTTGATGTCCGTCGAGGTGTCTGGGTGCGTGGTGGTGTGGAACTGTCGGATGATGATCCACGTAGATCCGACACGTGTGACCGGAGTACGACCATGGTGTCATGTTCCCACATGGCCAGCGTACGTTCGTCGGCTGATCCACGAGTCACAAGCAGCTGTCAATCAAACGAATCTCATTCGGCTCATACTTGTGGCACTTTGCCCAAGTGCTGTGGGGTCGTTTCAAATTCTGGAATCATGTCTCGGAGTTTTGCGCCGGTAACGGATCACACTGTCGGACTGGCTTCCATCCTTGCACCAAATCCGCCTTATCCGACCTCGTGCCGTGGAACTCAGCCGGATTGTAAT
>Ga0209363_1001951_pt1 | contig 10458 bp, 7 predicted proteins | sample WorMetexBAHAMAS3_FD_187385 | JGI IMG/M metagenome (GOLD analysis project Ga0209363, IMG submission 187385) | Marine gutless worms symbiont microbial communities from Max Planck institute for Marine Microbiology, Germany - Inanidrilus exumae... | ecosystem: Host-associated > Annelida > Digestive... | reverse complement strand
GCCACCAGTGGTTACCTCTGTACAAGTACCGCCTTCACCCATCACTTCTTCCTCTTCTGATTTACCACTCTGCTCATCCATAACTCCCTCTCTCTCATTCCCGGCTTAAACCTACCTGTTTCACAAATCGTACCCCCCCTGTAGTTTCACTTCTTCACGTTAATCTATTGTATCGCAGCACAAAATAGGCAATGACTTGAAAAATGGACTGGCATGAAATGGTACCAGAAGATGGTAAAGAACAAGAGGCAGACCACAAAGACCTGGAGTATGACATTCTCAGAACATCTAAAACAGATGGGCGTATCGTGGAAAGTAGCGAAGAGTTTTACTGCCAGGGACTGAAGAATCTCGTTGCCTGATGCTCCGATCAGAAATGGAGGTACAAAGTCTACGTAAGTAAGAATTCTTACATCAAACAGATTATCAGACACAAGCAGAGCAACTGCCACAGATTTCGTCATTTTTTGTATTACGTGGCTTATTTCTGGAAAACTGTAAACTGCCCATGTGGGTAATACAAAATAAAAATATATGCGAGTTTTCTACAGGAAGGAATGCCAGGTGTGCTAAGGTGACCTAGGACAAAAGCATAAAACCTAAATTCGTACTGCACACGCCACATGTAATCAGCAAAGATTGGTTACTTTTCCATCAAAGACTCGTATATGGCAACTAAGTCTCATAGTCATTGCCTGGATAGTCTGGAATTGTCACAAAAATCTAGAAACAAAACAATAACTTTTGATTCGTATTTCTCTATAAGTGACTTACTGAATATATACAGACAAAATGACAAATAGTCATATGCAGATTAAGTACACCAGGCATTACCACGACCCCATCACCAGCTGACTATATGAAGAAGACCACTAACTGAAAGTCACAGACACTCATATTTCGCAGAAATCTGCTTAGAGGCAAGATTTCAGACCACAGTATTTGAGTACCGTTTAACACCATTACAAAATATAAAATTGAAAAACAACAACGGCGATGAAGTTGTCAGCATACGTCGGACCAAACTACTGGCGCATCACGTTTCACTGTCGAGAACAGACGATGCGCATGACCCGTTCCGACCATCTTCACTGGTGGTAACATCACCAGAGGACGCGTAATCTTCAAGCGTTTCTCGACTTCCTGACATGTTCTTCGGAAATGTCTGCGACTTATCGCGAGCTGACGTACTGCCTGTCGGTTGGCGGACGACGATTTTATGCTGTGTCAACAAAGAGTCGTTCGACTTCACACGACGAATGCTCCGCTTCTCGTTCTCGACACAGAAATAGCTAAACTCTTTCACGTCATATTTCTTCCGTATTTCGAACGTGACTTCGACATCCTCGGACGCCAGCTCATCCGGCGCCACACCGACAGACTCCGCTTCCGTCTGCCGTAAGATATTTTCTGCTGATCGGTTGCCAAATGAACCTTTTGACCTGAATCCTAAGTTAGTACGTTCTTCGGGAACACTGCTAACAGAGTCTCTCTTGCGTCCACGGCGATGTTTCTTATGACGAGTACTGGCTGCAAAGCAAACACAACACATAATGTCAACATATAGGAAAACATAATCTTAACTAGATGGTACTTTATAAATCACACATCTCCAAGTGCAATGTGGGATAGGACAGCCAACATGTCTGATCCATCTTGCATCTTTCTTAAATGTTTATTTCACACTGGTATATGTGTGAAATTTCTGCACTGTGCCATAACCGGTTTTCCAACTTCAGTTTCGCACCAAACATAAATCGAATACTGGACCGTCTACTAACCCCAACAACCCTAAACTTCCAAAATTTAATCAATTCTTCTTTGGTCCATAATCTACATGCTCCCCAAATTTCACGATAATCTGCCCAAAACGTTTGGAGTTAATGTGCTAATAAATATAGTCAAACAAACTGCAGTCAAAACATTATGGTAGCTCTCAGTACCAGTCGCAGATGTAATTAAATGTCTTTGTCAACCATCAAACAAGTGCCCGAAGTAATCTGGCAAAAGGCCACATCATTGACTTGTCACCCATCATGGCTGCCAATGGATTCATCTGACACATGGTTCGGTGGACCCACACGAGCCATCCCCCAAGCAGCATCTCGATCGCTTCAACTGATTTTGCACAACTCACCCTTGTGCCCAAATAGCCGACTTATCACTCCTTGCGGCTGCAAATGGATTCGTTGAATCCTAACCCCCATCTAATACATGATTAACCTGAGCCCAACTGAGTCAGCCCCCAAATACCATATTGATCGGTTCAGCCAATATTGCACAGTACATTCCAGGGCCTAAAATAGCTGGCAAATCCTACTACACATGACGAATATGAAGAGGGAGGACCGGGGGGAAAGAAGTTCCCCAGTGGGTTCCAGGGGCCAAGCCCCAGTAGGAGGTCTGTGGGACAAAGTACCCCAGAAGCCGAAACATTATCGCAAATGTACATGAATTTTAAATGGATATTTAACCAAAAATCCTACTGCACACATTACATCTTTTCATAAATTCGTACTGCACGTTTTGAAATTCCTGTACTCCAAAACATGCCGTTTTAGGCAGTGGAACATCAATGTGATCAACACACAGACCATGCCATGTGACATCTGTCACAACAGGCCATGCATTCAATGTACGCCTAGCTGGTTGGTTGGTTGAGAGATTAACACCCCCTTTCATCGCAAAAATAGGCTATATCGGGGACAAGGTCTTGTGTGAAGATTTACTTCCCCAGGTTAAGGATGGCCAATGATACAGTAACCTGCCGACCTCATTGCTTTTTTGTTCAGCTATGACCCAAAATGGAAAAAAATAGGAGAGGCTCATTTAAGTTATTACGCTAGCACCTAGAACAGGGTGGAAACAAACCAACCATCACAAGACCCATTTATCAGTTCAATGTGATATCTTGTGTAACTGCTGTTCTTCAGTTCCTATAACCCATCAGTGCCTAACGACTCTTGTTGTATAATATCTTTTCTGTGCTGGTCTGGTTTTGGAGTGCTTCTCTTATGTAAAACCGAAGAGAGGCATCCGGGGGACCTCCCACCCACGGTACCAATCTACCCCTCCACATCCATGCGGCCTAGTAATGTGATACAAATCGGCAAAATACCACTGCATTGATGACAAAATGCAATGCACTATTGCTGTCTGTAAACAAATGCAGGTGCAGCATTTGCAAGTAAACATCATTACTTCATTTGTTAAAAAAACAATATAGCTAACTTTCTTTCTGTTTAAAGAACTTTGGCCTGTTCAGTTAATGGCAGCGGCCGTTAAAAGCGATAAATACTGCCAGCAACATCCGTAAGCTAATTTAACAAGATGAGCCCTCCCTCATGCCTTCGTAGATGACCTAGCAAATAATGATACAAACTATGCCATAACGGTACAATGCAATGGTCAAGAAACAGTCGGCATGTTGAAACTGTGGTGCCATACGCGAAGGCTGGCAATAAATGGTGAGCTGATTTCAAACACAGAGTACAGCCATCAGCAATTAAACAAACTCTTGCACGTTTCCAGTATCAATCAAAAATTGTTCATGCACACATCACAATCAACTGACAGGCTGCAAAAAAACACAGACCAGAATACAACATTCCAACACACACAAAACCATGCACGAGTTTTACTACAGGCACCCGCAATACGTCAACAACTACCACAGGTATAATGGCCCTTTGTCGAGACGACCTGGTTGCTTGGTCGACCGCAATTTTACAGCACTTTTAACGCAATCTAGGTCACATCGAGCCGTTTAAGTAATAATTTATTACAAAAAAAATCTATAGTAATAAACAGAAAGGAAAGGAACATGAAAGAAAGCATTTATATAGTGCCATTTATATACTATGTATATCCCAAAGTGCTCAGGCATGGATCACACAGTTATCTGCCTGCCTTTCCTTTGTAAGCATTCACCAGATGGCGCCACCCCTAACTGAAGTACGAGACATCTAATTGCAGCTTACTACTCATCTATTGACCCTGAAGGGATAAAATGCTACGTTGGCCAGGTTGTTTGACCTATAGCGGACGGTTTACCCACATAAGTGGTCACCAATCAGCTACAGATCGAACGCATGACAGGGAAAGTCCGTCGGCCAAGACCGACGTTCTACCGCTGTGTCACGCAACAAACCAAAATGTATAAGTTTTGAATATATCGAGAATGACCTGTTTGATTCGGTACTAAAAAGATCATTCGCAACCTATGTGTTGGCGCTGCAGTAGAGTGTGTTGGACTTGCGATTGACCTGTCATGGATTCAAATCCCAGTCAGTCCACTTTCATATAACATAGGTCAACTCAGCCTTGCACCTCTCCAGGGTCGCTAAATGAAGTATCTACTTCGGCTCGGGGTAAAGGTGGGATTCACACCTCTGCCGGGTGGCAGGTAATACTGTTTGATCCCGTATGGCATGTGAGTTTCCCGTAGTGGTGAAAGCTAAGTTGATGCTAACTGCTATACACTGTTTATGTTACTATACCCCGTATTTGGATGGATGCCATTTTGTTTGAGTCTCCAGTGGTTCCACCCTATCATCCCCAACTTATGCCATATGCCAGTGGTGCACAACACAAGGCATACAGGCCGCACGCAGCCCATGGAAAGCCAGTTGTGGCTTAAACGCCAGTTGTGGCCGCCGCATCCCACCCAAAATTGGTCAATAAAGGCACAAAAGTGGCTTTTGTGTGTTGGTAATGCGATTAAGTTGCATTTTAGCACATTTCAGCATAAAGTTGGATATAAACGCAGAAGTTTATGGTCATATCAGTAAACTGTCGTCACTTTCAGGGGGCTTCACCCCCTGAACCTCTGATCAGGGGCTCTGTCCTTAGACTCCACTCGGGACAAAGCCCTCAGACCTCCGTTATAGCCTTCCACTTTGGTTCCAGATTTGTTTGTGGTCCTAGCCTTAAGGTAAGTTTCAGTGCACATCTGCCATATGCCCTACCAGCCACAAACCTCAATTTATCCTGGCTTTGCAGAGGCACAGGACTGCATACCCCATGGCTTGGTAGCACCAGCAACATACCAGTAGTATTAAATACCTAAGACCATAAGCCAGGGGTGCTGGCTAACATGGACTGACCTATATAATGACAGTAAAATGGTTGTGTGGGTGAGACAACTTTATGAAATGACAACATAAAGATCACAATATCAAACTAGAACACACAGGCAGTCCTATCGACATGCAGACCCACGCCGGCTGCAGCAGCACATGGCCGTGACAGCAGACGTCACTAGCAACCGTGACAGTTTTGGTAACCGTGTGACCCTGACCCTGTGACCCCTGGGTCGATGCATGCCGAACGACTACTATAGTGTATATGTGTCCCAAGTTTGGTGTTAATAGCTCAAGCCATTTTCCGTTTAGTTTTAGACAGACAGACAGAGAGACATGACTGAACGCCCAACCCACGCCAGCGGCTGTGCCGGCATGGGTAACCATGCACAGCTGTATTCGACTGAACAAACACATGCGTCACAACACAAGCCACATCACACGCATGTCACGGCAACAGTTTTCATTCCGTACCTAAAACGTTAAGCTGGCTCGCTTTCCTAGACAACAATATTCGACAAGTGATGATAATATGCCACTGCAAAATCATGAAAACTAATCCCCAGGCAAGCACGGGGAATTTCAAGCACAACGGATTTCATTAAGCATCCCGACAGCAGTCTGATATTTTATACTGATGTCAATGTGTCAGTGATGCCTTACATCACAGTACTATGCATCGCATTTAATGACCGTAAAAACAGTAATTTTTAAACAGCATAAAATGTTTACTATCACCAGAGCCAATATGCATTCTACGAAAAGCTATTCAACTTTTTATGACCACACACACATGCAACGATAATCCTTTGCCATAATCTGCAGCAATAAATGTCTTATCTTGTCTGCAATTTTCGGCCAATATCTGGTTGGTTGGTTGGTTGGTTGAGATTTAGCGGCACTTTCAACATAATCTCAGCAACTGTTTGTCACTTATGTTAGTGCAAGATCTCAGCAATCACTCCAAACTGGTGTAGATCATCACCAGATTGTGACATATATTTACTAGAATTTAGTTGAAACAAAACAATGACACGGTCTCCAGCAACAAAATACACTATGTGGCCGTTCATGCGGTTGGGCAGAGGTAGCATCTGCAGGCTGCTGTTTAAGTCATCACTGACTACAGACAGGCTGTCTAATGACACAGTGTGTCACTTCCGCACAATACTGGAGTGTACTAAAGAAGACAGGAGGGAGGAATAAAGAAGAGTGAGTGAATTGGGAGACCACTAACTATCCCCTTATCAGCATCCAATGTACCAAACTCATAGCAACCGATACAGCAAAACATCTAACAATTAACTAGGGACGTGAAGGAGCCAGCCAAAATCCGCATCCATCAAATGCGGACTTCATGTGCAAAATCCGTCGGATGCGGATGCAGATGAAAATTGATACCAGCTATTATAGACACTGCTATTCAACTAAGCGTTAGTTACTTAAAATTAAACAGTCACAAAAAAACTAGCAGTGAATAATTAACATCATTGTGATTGCTTTCTAAAAAGGAAAGAAAACACAACAACAGATCTCTCCGTCAATCAACAATAATTATATAGAGTTGGACCAAAACCAAAATTTCGAATCCGTCATGATCGGATTTTAAGTATTCGGATCTTCGAAAAAGTGTCGTCAGATTCGGAATCCATCACATCCCTATAATAAACTGGCTAGAGGTAAAAATACAGGCCGTGTGCCATTATTATCACCCAACATGTCAAAGCATCAGAGGAAAATCGACCACACAATGGCTTCACTGTATCTTGATCTATCAGAGGACTCATGATAGACAAGGCATTGCTCCCTTCATGCCAGTTCTTCATCAATAGCAATTCCAGTACCCTTCACCAGCCTACCAGAAGTACATGTATACAGTCTTATGTACATACCGAGGCTTTCCGCTTTTGCAAGCATCTCTCGGTTCATGCTGGAGATGGGCGCGGCTTCATCTGCTTCCTCATCCACCGGGACATAGACGTCCTCGTCCCAGGAACTGAAGAACCACTCACACTGTACAAAGCATCCGCAAACCGATGTAAACAAGAAATATTCATCTTGCATTGTTTAGTGCCAATATGCCATTATGATCACTAATTATGCAATTAGGTCATCTACAACTGGGATTTACTGCTGTATCGCAAAGTGGTGGACTTTCAAAAATCAGCATTCAGTAAAGTTATGAGTAATAGAATAATAGCACACTGACTGGAAATGGAAGAGGCCTATTCCGTGAGAATTAGATAAGTAGATAAGAGATCTTGAGGTACTGTCAAGCCAGTCACTAGAAGATGGCACTTTGATGCCGCAGCGTCAATGTGGATGCCTTTGTAACCACATACTTGATCAAAGGTGTGACCTTGACCTTTGAGCTCCAGAATCTAGTCTGGTCATCACTAGGGGTTAGTGAATATTCCCTGTTAAATTTTATCAAAATCGTTAAGCCATTCATGAGATATCGTGGTAAAAAATATCTGCCCGGACACACGAACGGACGGACGTGACGCGGTACAACAGGACAGCGTAAAAACACAATGCTTTCGCCCAACACTGTCGGGTGGAACAGGCATAAAAGCAGAGCTAAATCAGCTCATTGGTGACAAAGCTCGACCTCTATAAGGTCTTCAGCTCTTGAAAGAAGACGATGAGTGAAGACACAGTCTGAATAGATGCCAGCAATTGTTTGTCACCTGTGGGGCGGAAACAGTGAATGTGTTCTTCACAAACATAACTCTCTATTACTCACAGTGCAGACATTACCAGTCAGTGGCAAGGTGACTGGTAGTGGACTTCAATGCTAAATTCTTCATAGCAGATGACCCCACAATCTGGCAACTAGGATTCGATCTGCCACAACAGCACTGGTTACTAATAAAATGCTTTCAAACTAAACAAGGCCACTGTGTGTCCTGTTGCAGAAAGTGGAGCCTTACAATGATTGACAAGTGACAAATAACAAACAATGCTTCATATAATCAGCAGCTGCCCACAGACCAAGTTGGAAGGTGGACTACAGCAGCTTCACTCGGCTGACAATGTTGCTATTCAATGGCTGATGATGGCGGCGTGGCGTAGTGGTAACATCGTTGGTCGTATCAACGAAGTTACTCTACGTCGAGCCCGGTTAGTACTGGGATGGGTGACGTGTCCAGGTTCAACTCCCGGAGGCGGTAATTTATTTCGGTATGTAACCAGCCACGCAGGTCGACTCAGCCGTTCATCGTTTCGAGGTCGATAAATTGAGTAGTAAGCTGTAATCGGATGTTTGCCTCCTCGCACGAGTGGCGACGTCTGGTGAATGCTTACAGGGTAAACGCCTGGTGTGGTTGATTGGAGCGGTGGTGTGCTTGCTAGCTGCATAACATGGGGCCAATTGTACGTTAACGCGTGCAATTGGATGGCCACAGTTTGCTCTTACCAATCAACTGCCACTTCTGAGATTGTAAAGCGCGCTGGTCTAATCATCGCGTAAGCTGCGCTATAAAAGAATCTGACCTTTACCTTTATGACTCACGAACACACAGATAAACAACAACTACCAAGTTAAGCTGCTGTCACAGCACGTGAGATATACGTACATGTAAGATGACGCTTTCCACAACACGACACTGGTCGGACATGTCACGGACCATTGCCACTGTTGTCATCGTGTCCTCGTTCGGCCGCACCAGCGAAGGCCCAAACATTATTGCCAGATTCCGAGCATCCATCTATGGAAAAAGCACACGAAAATGGGCAATAATGAACAGAACTTGCACGGTTCTCAGCCAAAAAATGTTACGTATCTAAAATGTGCACCTAGACCAGTGGAGCTACAATTAAAGCAAAGTAGACGTCGATTTGTATAGTGCATCGTTGTAAACCACCTCTAATACGCTCAGGAATGGCACGTGTTAGAGGGATCATGCAGTTTTACCTGCCACCCACACGTTTATCCACGAACTGAATGAACTATCGTGCCCTTACTCCGTAAGCATTCACCAGATGGCGCCACCAAAGCGAGGTAACTCACATCCAATTACAGCACACTACTCATTTATCAACCTCAAAAGGATGACAGGCTGAGTTGGCCCATTTGGCTGACCCTGTAGCAGACAGTTTACCCACGTAAGTGGTCACCCATCAGCTGCAGGTCGAGCGTAGGACAAAAAAAGTTTGCCGGTCACAGACTGACATTCTACCACTGTGCAACGCAACCAACGGCTAACATAATTATAAGCATAAAATAATGACAATAACAAGAACAATCATTTAACAGCCCTTTATATAGGACAACATGGGTTAGCCGGTACCATAAAAAACGTCAACTCACTCACTCCCCATCTGTGTGGGTATTATATAAAACCTTTCATTTTCTCCATTTACTATTGTCTACTGCATCCTCCCTGATTGGTTGTCTGGTCCAACAGTCTTCTTCGACAACCTCTTTCCAGGTTTCCTTTGGTCCGTCTCAAGGTCTTAAATTCTCCACTTTGTAATCCATGTATTTTATCACCCAGTTCTAAGAATAACTAAAACCATTAACATGAGAAATCTAAGAAACCAAGACCAGATACCTGTTAATGTCACATGACTGCAAACATCTTACAGCCATTTCACCAACAAAGTTGGCATTATGATCACTGATTATGCAATTAGGTCAACAACAACGGACATTTACTGCTGTGTCTGAAAGTGATTGAATTTCAAAAATCCGTCAGCATTTGGCAAAGTTATGTGTGATAGAATAATAATACACTGGCTGGAAATGGAACGGGCCTATTCTCGAAGAAGTAGATAAATAAGGAAGTAAATAAGTAAGGAAGAAAGTAAGTAAGAAAGTTAAGTAAGCAAACAAATGATTTATATAGCGCCAGAATCAACAATGAGTCAGGGAGCATCACAGCCCGCGAGCCCATGTTGGGCAGAATAATAACACACGCAAGTTGCCAATTGCCATTTTTACCTTCATGTCTTTTAACATGCAACACTGAGTAACTCACACTGACTATACATACATACTAGCGGAGCTCGTAAAAAAGCACCCGGTCGCGCAGTTTACGATAAGTTCGTAAACGTTTGATTCATAAAATTCGCCAGCGTGCTGGCGACACGGCCCTTGGCGGTGTCGCCAGCGTTACGTTACATTAGATACGTTGCCCATGCCGCCAGTGCGGTGGCCCCCGTGCCGTTTGTCAACCGCATACTTTTCGTCGAAATCGGCAATTTTGCACCGTTTCCGAAGTTTCACACATCAAGGATCTAAATTTTCCGGATATTTTTTCCGTTCAAGTCTACGTATGACCCCTATGAACCATGAAAAGTTTCATGGAAATCGGTCCACACGTTTTTCCAAAACCCGGAACACAAAGACACACTGAGCCGGCAACTTTATATA
>Ga0209363_1001950_pt1 | contig 10460 bp, 8 predicted proteins | sample WorMetexBAHAMAS3_FD_187385 | JGI IMG/M metagenome (GOLD analysis project Ga0209363, IMG submission 187385) | Marine gutless worms symbiont microbial communities from Max Planck institute for Marine Microbiology, Germany - Inanidrilus exumae... | ecosystem: Host-associated > Annelida > Digestive... | reverse complement strand
GTGTAAGATTGAGGATGTTTTTAATGTCAGTAAAGGAATAGTATTGATGTCGTACTTGATCATATGAAGTACATTCTATTAGTATGTGTTTGACAGAGAGAAGTTGATTACAGTTTGTACATTTTGTAGGATCAGTGTGTTCAATAAGATAAGAATGTGTTAAACAAGTATGTCCAATGCTCAGTAACCTATTGCTGCATACTGCATAGCCTAAATTTCAGGTAGCAGGAGTGTCATTTAGATATCACAATTAATCTGTTAATTAACTTGTTTGTACTTCAATGCAATTACAAATGCATACAAGTTAAAAGCTTTGTTTCCACATTTAATAAATTACTTGAAGTTCAAGCCACACATACAACAAATAACGATAAATTAATGAAAATAATACCATAACCTACAGTGTAGTCAGGCAGCTGATAAAGAAGCACTTTGCGGTACGTGTCGCCAGACGCCAGCAAAGACCCGTCGGGTGAATACTTGAGGCTTGTAACCGCACCATTGTGTTCCAGAGTCGTCTTCTCATGCAGCGTATTGCCAGCCAATGAATACACATGGACCTTGTTATCCTATGCACACACACAACAAATAAAACTGCAACACTGTGTCAATTTTTGGTATTGTATGACTGCTAGATCTAGTATATTTGATACTGATGCAGAACTGAGGAGCCAATAGTGACCCATTTTGCCAAATTGCACAGCAATAAACAGCAGCGGTAGTAACAGTAAAACAAAAAAAAATATAGATATATAGATACATATAAAATGGCAGTTTATGAGCACGGCCAGCAAACATCGGCAACATACGCGGTCTCCTCCTCCAATTACGACTTCATTCTGAGCTGGATTGATGGCAGCACACTGTGGCTCATAGTCAACCTTCTGTGTACAGACGATGTGACCATCCCGCAGCATCACCACCTGCATGGCAACAAACAGCATCACGTCAATTTTATAAACTCTTTAACAATCTGCAATGCTCCCAAACAAGTGCTGGCAGCATCAACTTCATTTCTATTCACACTCACACAGTGTATGATGGGACAGTATACAGACGGAATGTGTGATTAAGACTAGACAGATTGGTGTTACACACGACATGAAAAGTTATTATCTATCTTAAGAGGTTACACAGGTTTGAAACAAGTGGAGGAAAAACATAGCTACAGCAACTGGCGAACACTAGTTTCATCTGGAAAACAGCTGCAAAAATGGTGTGTATTACTGCCGTTAAATTTTACAAGCATGTCGGTCCTACTTACTGTTGGGCAAAATGTATGTTGGCTGCATCACATGTTGCCCCCTGGTGAATCATGGTATGCCAGTGGGACAGACAGACAGATTCCAGACTGTTACATTACACTTTTCGCTAGAAGCGGCCAACATAATAACAGATGATACTGAAGAATGGTTGCAACAAGAGAAAGATTTACAGTAGTACTGCGAGTTTGAGTCGTGATTGGTACCTCGTTAATGCAAGCTACAACAGCAAGTCCGCCAGACACACTGTCAACACCCTTCGGCTGTGAAGGCATCTTGATCTGATGCTGATAGCTACATAGCACATAATGCTACTATTTTATACTTTATACTCTAAAGCAGCATAAATCTTGCCACTACAATTTAATCAAATACAAAAATAGCACATCAAACAAAAATTTGCCAACTGATACTATATATCTGTTAAGTGATACAAAACTTGCCTAAACTAGCTCAGTAAACTCTGCAAGTCATGCATGTTACATGTATGTGGAATACTTCAACATACGAACAGAATATCAACTAGCACACTGCACTTCATTCCTTCTGGATCAATGCAGTGGCTAGAGCCAGTGAATTGCATCATACAGTAACCACTTGCCACATAATCAAGATCATCATCAACGGTACTGATGCCATTATCATTATCAACGTCATTATCAATGTACTAAGAAGACAATCAACACACCCTGACTGTGTAATTGAAGCAAGCTTTGTACACATGACCATGTCATCCATGCCACAGGACACCAATGTGTCGGCCGATGCTACAATATCCTGAACCTGATTGCTGTGACCCTTGCCAGGTACCATGTCATTCTCACCACTAGCAGCATTCCATCGACCTTTCATCGGTGTCAAGGAAGAAACAACTGATCTAATTACACATGCAATACTTATACACTAATGAGCTTAAAACAAGTCTCTGCTGTCACTGACAGACCCGCGCAACACAGTGCCTCGTGCCTACCATGCTGTACACAGATGTTAATGGTCAGTTTACCACACTGACCGTCCATCTAAGTTGACAGAACCCGAGATGATCAGCCATTCCAAAAATATGGTTGGTGCCCACCAAAATGTAAATGGTTCACGTGACCTAACCCCGCCCCTTTCAGGGACTGTATGGCATCCATGGGCTAGCTATTGCTACCGCCAACCTACCTACCAAATTTAAAGTCTGTATCTCCACTTATTATGAAGATATGAAAGGCGATACAAAATGTCAAAAATGTCGTGGTTTGGGGTACTTAGCGTCACTGAAAACAGCACCATTCTATAGAGAACATACAAGTTCATATTAGCGTTCCATAGTAACTGTATCTCTATCTTGCACTGTTTCTGAGATATAGCGAGATACTGGTCAAAAACTGCCTACTGTAACCTACACCACCTCTATTTGGCGCCCCCGCTGGGGGTGACCCCGTTGGAATTTCGCCGAGATCTTTGGCGTCAGGTAACTAGTCCCTGGGCTACCATATGGCATTGTTTACGTGATCCTATGTTTAGTCGTTTTGATACAATACCGGCATGTGATAAACACATGATGACAGCATGTACTATAACATGGCAGATAATGCTGGCATTACTCAGTCGCACGCATGTGACACTAGGTATCGTCGAATACAGAAACTAAAGAGCTAAAGAACTAAAGAGCTTGTGCGTCAGTAAATAAGTAAACACTAAACAGTTGTGTCACCTGTCGAGTACGCCGGTGGCAAACGCTCTCTTTGAGCCTACATTGCAGTGTGTCTCCAGATACACTGACACCCGTCTAGTTTGATAATGATTACACTTTGAATATTATCGTAATTCCTTGCTCCGTTACAGAAGCCAATTTGGTGTTCAGATGCACAGAGTTTCCATGTGTCACTATTGTTGACAATCGAAATGGACAATTTTTCATGCATTGCTAACTCCAAAAGTGCGAAGAAGTTAACTGGTCTCGGACTGGTCGAAATCTATGGACTGAGTGGGTGAAGTGAACAATTAGCTATGTCTCTAGTTTCTTAATATAACTTAGAATAACATGAAACACTGGCAGCAATATGACTTAAGATGATTACTACAATTCAAATGTCATATTGCTGTCAATATAGTTGTCTTTAACAGTCAATTACTCGCTAATTATAGACAGATTAATTGTCAAAGATATCCTTAATCATTAACAGCCATAATAAATGGATACAGATATTGCCATCAGATCCTGCTGAATAAATCTCTTTTCGATCTGCAGTCACAGTCAGTGCTGTAATTGGCTTGTTGTGACCCTGCAAAAAGCGTCAAGCAATTTTCAGCAAATAAAATCAAATAAACAAAAAAAGAAATGATTACCAGCTACAAACAAACTATCACTGAATATATCTCAATGCAAGGCCACTCAAACTATGATGTGCAACTTATAAGAATGGTGATTTTGGGCTACTTGGAAGAAAATGGTGTAAGCTGCATATGCATTTCAGCAAACAGTTCACAGAAACCACTTAAAAAAGTACAAATATGAAATGAATATATCAGGAGATAAATACACAGAACTTATCATCAAGCATGCATGGCTTGGACATTCCAATGTCCTATGAATGCACAATATACAAGCACCTTAAAAACGTGTCATATACTGAAAGGCAAAACATGAAACCCAGATAACTGCACGTGACAAGATATGCGAGTACTTGAAACAACATGGGGTGAAGTGGATCAGCCTGTTGTCAGCAGATCAGAAGTATATGGCTGTATTGTGCAGAATGCCCACAATACAGTATTCGGCTCAAAGGACTCAGCTATCTGTGCACAAGCTGTTTAATTCCTACATATGACGAGGCTTAGTGTCATGTGACTCAATAGTCGATGGCGATTGGCTGCCTGTGACTGAGGAATGTCAGCGTTATCTGCCATGTTGTTAACCACGTCAAACGTCACAGAAAATTTGGGGGTTTCTTGTACGGAGTGTACAGGCAAGGGAAATGACTTTCATCGCGACAACAATCGAAGTGCTGTGTTCAAATTTCGTGAAATTTGGCCGACGGTAAATCAGTAAAATCGTGCGTTGCTTACTTGACAAAAAAATTTCGCCTGGCTCTCCAGCTGTCACTACCGCGTGGATCACGCCCAAAATCTGCCAGGGCCTGCCTCCGACCATGTACTCAGAGTGTTCCAGATTTCATCCAAATCGGTTCACTTTCGGCGAAGTTATAGCTGAATGTGTGGACACCGCCAAAACGCACCGTAAAGTGAATCCAATATTCAGCTGAAGCATAGCTTCGAGTCGAATAATAATGTCAATGTCCTGTGTAACCGGTCTTTATCTCTGGCTTAAACTTTAGTTTTAAACTCCTATGCAAAATCAAAGTAGATGCTGCATAATGGTTTTTAAATCAAGGTTAAAACCACAGTTAATCAGGACAAATCCAGGACACCAAGCCAAAACGGGACAAATGGGTGTCCTGGGAGAACTGTAATTTTTTTCTGGGATATGTCGTCCAAAAATCGGGACTGTCCCAGAAAATAGGGACGGACGGTCATCTTAACTCAAAAAGCCCTAGAAAATAACGCAAACATTTCTGAGACATCTGCAGAACTTCCAGCTCTGCTTATAGCTTCAAATATCAAGGGGATGCATAACTCACAATTTTGGGGAACACGCCAAAATATATAATAAATTGTATCCAATTCTATGGTGAACTCCTCAAATTTCATAGATATCTAATGACAATAGTTTGCAAAAACCTGCAGACAGAGACTGACAGAAAAAATGTAAGCACTCACTGCCTCCTTGACTTGCAGAGGTAAAAATAACACACTGGTCTAAAATAGCACCAACTGAAAATACAAAGTCAGGTCATGAGCTTACAATGACGGTCCACAAACTACTGAGAAATAAATTCAAGACGATTGCAAAGTAACTCAACACTGGAAGAAATCACACATCAGTGTGCGTCGAACCTTGACGACGCGAGACAGTCGACCGCTGGACTTGTCAAGGTAGTTAATAAAACCAGACAGAGAAACGGTGATGAGAAAATCCCCCTGCCACAGACAGCCAACCTGCATGTCTTCCACTGCGCTGCCCAACACAAAGTCTCTACAACAACACAAATGTCAAACACGTTTCATCACTGCTTTGTGTACATACACACAATGTCGTTGAAAGCAGCAAATACATGTTGAGGTTTAACTTGGCCTGTTAAAGCTCTCACTCAGCCCTGTTTAACTGGCCTTCTCTGCCAGAGTTATTGCAGGATCGGCAATGACTGCCAATATAGAACTTTTGGTACACGTTTTTCTATAGACCAGATGTCTTCCCTTCAACTAACAATATCACAGCACTGAAAGGGAATCTCATCAAAGCACTGATGCTAACCAGGATAAATCACACGATGGACTCCTTCGTTTCCCACCAATTCCTGATGTAAAGGATGACATAAATGGCTTAACAATGGCTAGCCAATGCTAGTCCTCAGTGGTCCGTGGATTTGTCATCATCATCATCATCTTTACCATTATTTTCACTATGGGTCTAATCTCTCATGCCAAAGTTGGCCCTGATCACAAAAGGAGTGGGCACAGCGGCCCCAAAAATTGGTAAAAGTTGCATTCATGGCAGTTTTTCACCCCGCATGGGTGACAGTATATACCAATCAAGCTAACATTTAGCATGGAAGAGTATACCATTGGTTCACTCTTGCATTCCAATTTAGGGGTGGAGTATAGCTGGCCACCCGGCTAGTATTGCAGGGACTGGGGGTTGTTGCTTACGGTTTCTAGTCGTTAGTTATTTGAAAATGCAACAGGAGCCTAGTTTTTTATACACAGGGTATGTCAGTGTGTCACAGGACACAGTAATCAGATGCTGTCACTTATACTGACTGCACGACGGATGATGTTGATACATCCCAAATCTTGGCAGTTTTGTCGCCAGACACAGTCAAAATTTGCCGACTGTCAGGACTGACGCAGACCTAACCAGACACAGATTCAATCAGTTATCAATGCACTTAATCAATAAAGCACAACAATGAGATAATTATCAGCTGTAAAAATCAGCAAATAAAACACGATGTAACTAAGACCAGATAAAATTGCGCACAAAACAACACTGATAATTCAGCAGACAAAGCACTTGTGCCTGTGCTTAGAAGTGCATATAAACTATACTCACATTGTAATTATAAATGTGCTATATTATATTACTCTACACAGAAGTGTTCAAGGATGAAACAGGTCATCACTTTTTATGTGCATTATATTATAACAATATACATAAGCAGTAATTACTTATTACAAACTGTGCAGCTGTTTAGTTGGGTGACAAAGAGAACACCCAGCCTGTAAAAATGCTTAATATATTCGGTTTTGGCCCAACATGTATACTAATTCTGGAGAAATTTAGGTCAGTTAAGCAAAGACCTGTAGTAGTAGCAGTAACAGCAGATAAAGATGGCTTGGAATTGGAATGCAAAGATGACACAGATTGGATGAAATACGGTATAACAAGATGCAGATAGAAACGGCAGACTTCGCCCCCAGTGATGCCACCTGGCAAATTGGACGAAACACACGGCATCAACTTCTGGCCCACAAAGCATAACACCATCCACAAAACCAGAAGTACATAACGTATTGTTTTGCCATCAAAGGAAAACCGAGCCTCGGCCATATGGAATTTCCGTGGAATATTTAGACGTGTGGTTTTTGAGATATGCAAGCAGACAAACAAACAATCAGACAGACATACAAACATGCTGATCGCAATACTGAGGCAAAGTAATAACAGAATAGATGGGAATTAGACAGAAGGGATGTCCGAGAAAGACATGGTGTTAACAGGATATGACAAGTTTGGTCTGTCTTCAGGAGATGTAACCGTAAAGACCTAGAACAAGCAGAGAATGAGAATCAAGTCAGTAACTGGCTAGGCCAGATTCACCCAGAAAGGGTCATTCAAACTGTCTGTGTGCAGAAACGTCACGGTTGTTTAAAGACAGTTTCACAAAATGTCTATCGACTGAAGCGAACTGCAGATACTTACGCCATAAATTCCGCCACTGTGTGCTGGATTTCCCAACTCACCGCGTTTCTCTCCAGTCTTTCCATCAAATATGAACGACTAGAACAACACCAGTGGCAATGAGTGAACACAGCAATAACTATAAAAGGCAACAGTTAACTTCAAATACAATCTACAATACCACACAGTAAAACATGCACACATTAACGTGCACTCAGAACCGCACTAACAAGCTTACGTCTTACAAACAAAACTACAAAGAAAATTAACCAAAACAAACCGAAGAAAACTGACAAACACAACAAATTCAGAAATACAATCTGAAAATCCAGCCGACTTGAGATATTCATGTCCAAAACCGAAGAAAACTGGCAAACACAAAAATCCAGGAATGGCCCAATATCTGTTGAATGAAGGCAGTCCAGTGTGGGAATAATGGACGTCTGCTGCAGGGACTTACAAAAACTGTTCAATGACACTATTGACACTATTTATCATGGAACATGAACGACAAACCTTCCCTTCAGCTCCACCAGACACAAAGAAGTCACCATTCGGTGCATAACGAACACAGTTGACAAAGCGACTATGATCCTATGTAATACACACACAATGAACTTTTGAATAATGCATAACTATCACATCATCAGTAAAAACAAATACAAACAAAACTGTTGATAGTATATATCACTCCACTGGGATCAGAAAAAGTAAGTGGTCTGATGAGCTATTAGGCTCATGCAGTTCTATCTCCAATTCCTCGTTCTTCAGTCAGACACGCCCACACAGTGGCACATGATGAGCCTGTTTAAGCCTCAGCCTTTGCCAATACCAAATTATGTGCTAGATGACTGAACTAATAAGGTGCAACGCACTTGCCAAGGTTTCTTCACAGCAGTACTCCAGCCGTGAGTCAAGCTCATGTCAATGCTAACATTAGCCACGTACCAAACCCTTATGCCACTACGCCACACATATTTTAAATATACCTATACAATTTTGAAGTAAATATAACAAGTACATTCAATAAATAAAGATTAATTTAAAAATTATTCACTTAAATAACTGCAAATGTGTAGTGCAACAAATATCTATTTCTACAGAGCAAGTAAATTTTGCAATGTGTAACAGTACTATGGGACAGTAAATAATAATAAAGTAAAATGTACAGGCTATTAAATAAAACTATGTGGCATGATTTTATGTTTTGCAAATCTACCTGCATAAATTAAATAAATGAACCGATATATTCCTACTGCACAGTGAACCTCAAATACTACAACTCCAAACAGCATCTATGTGGAACACTGGATGAAAACTGAAAATAAATATACATGATTATCTCCGAGATAACAGTGCTTAAAACTGATAAAATCTCCATCTCTGCTTCAATGTATGCCATTAACAAATACACATGTCAAAATCCGTGCTTCTAAGTGCAGTTTACCTGTAAAGTGAACTGAAATTTAAATGGTGGACCATGAAAGAAAGCAATAGTATTGTCTTCACTGGCTGTTGCAATCCGGAAAGGTCGCTCTGCCCTGAAATCAACTGAATTGATAGGCTTGCTCTGTCCCATAATTTCACCCACAGATGTCCCAGTATCAGCACTGAATACATGGCCAAACCTGCAATATTATCCGTCACAAAACTCAATATGTAAAGTATTTACAAATGTCATTCAGAAGTCACGTTTTCAAGAGCTAAGCTCACCGATACAGACAGATGGATTGAATATACACCATGATCAATAAAAACGTGTCACTTTATTTTTAATATACTCCCATATTTCTTAGTAATTTTCACACTTTTTGCACAAATGGAAAGAGGAAAGAATACTCGACAAATACAGTATTAGTTAATGCCTTAATAACGTCATAACTGCATTACACTGCAATGTTCACTTCATCAAGTTACTTGATGCATAACAATAATACAATGAAATGAAATATGTTAAGTTCTGAAGATAGACGTTTGACCAAAATGAGCAAAACATGCATGGATCAAAAAGATTTTCTGCCTGAAAACTCAAGGATTTCACTAAGCAAAATTGAAAAGACAAGCATTAAATGACTTTCTGTGAAAGCTGCACACAACCAGTTCAATTAAACACACTGCAGGAACCAGTCGGCCACAGATGACAAAGTTATCTCAAGCTGCAGATAACACTGCCGCATTTGGGACACAGTCAAAGTGAAGTTGTAAATTTTATAACTGTTCCATACAGTGTTTATTCCTGTATCCACCAATCCACCAAAAATGTGTGAGTTATAGTCAAAAATAAAGTGGCATGTTTTTATGGACCATAGTGTATATTCCAGAGTGGAACTGGCAAAGGTATAATGTCATCTAATTAACTATGTTCATCAACTATGTCCATTAAATGTCATCAAACAGTGCAAATGATTTACAACATAAAAAACAAGTTACTCCATTAAGAAATCACTAAAGCAACAGTACTACAATGTAGAATTTGTAACTTACTTTTCTCGACCTTCGCCAACAGCTACAATTCGCTGGTTGTCACCAGACCATGCAAGGTCCTTGATCGGTCCTCCGAATGGATGGAATTCATTTTTGAGGATATGCTCTTTCTGCGTTGTATCCCATATACGCAGCTTTCCAGTTATGTCTACAAGCACACAAATTTTACACTTCGTTTGTGTGCTTTTATACGACATACAGAATAATACTATCCTAAGATGGAAATGCTACTGAATTTAAAACATGTAATTGTTGCACAAAAATTGAAAAAAGTAGTATTGATGTTATTGTCTTCGCAACCATTATACACATATATAATGATCTGATTGTAGAAATTAAGCAGCAAACTGTTTTAACCCAGCAAAATACTGTCGTAGATCAGAAACTATTAGAGATGCACCGATAATCGGCCGATAATCGGTATCGGCCGATTATTGGCCGTTTTGCCGATAATCTGTATCGGCCGATTAGTATGTTGGTATCGGCCGATTGTCGTTTATGCAACTGGTACGACGTCGACAGAAGACAGACGCCTGCGACCGTTACTAGTCTGGCCCTCCCACATGTGTAGGAGGACCAGTAACAACGCTGTAAATTCAGAGACTGGCAAGTGACGAGTTGGTCAGCTGCGAGGCATGCAGAGTGCATAATGTGCGCTCTGCGGGTGGTCGAGTGACACGAATGGAGACAGGCCAAGAGAATAAATG